>Ga0210057_1005698_pt1 | contig 15891 bp, 27 predicted proteins | sample CryGeyCG2114_010_2_FD_183968 | JGI IMG/M metagenome (GOLD analysis project Ga0210057, IMG submission 183968) | Groundwater microbial communities from aquifer - Crystal Geyser CG10_big_fil_rev_8/21/14_0.10 (SPAdes) (version 2) | ecosystem: Environmental > Aquatic > Deep subsurface > Groundwater ...
TTTGTTCATTAATGCAATAGGTCCAAAAGAAAAACTTACATTTTCCTTCATTATTGATGGACCTCCTTTCAACTGTTAAAAACAGCTGAAATAGAACTCATTTAAACTTAACTGGCGAGGTCAAGTTATAATTTAGGAAATAGTTTTTATGCAGATGAAACTTTAACAGATTGCGAAGGTAGAAATGATAGATTTTGGTGTTGCTTAGATTGGGATACAAGACTAATTACTGGAGTTCATTATAGCCTATCAGGTAATCCTTATCATGCTATGAATTTTCTAAAGAAAGCAATAAGTAATGGTGAACCTAAATTCATTCAGACAGATGGAGGTGTATTTTATCCCAAAGCTTTTAGGAGAATGTTCTATTCTAATAAAATTGGTGGTTTAACCATAGAGCATAAAATACAAAATGCAAGTGTTACTAAAATTCATAATTACCAAATAGAAACGGTTTTTATGAAGCTTAAAGATAGAGCTGATGATTTTAGAGGATTGAAAGCTTTATGGTCTGCTCCTATTATGTTGACGGATATAATAATAAAACGCAATTTTATAGAGGCTCATACAACAATAGAAGATGTTCCTTGTGAAAGGGCAGAAGCAAATCTCAATCTTGGAGATGATGGATGGATAGATTTAATTAAATTGAGCAGTATAAATGATTAAAAAGATGGTAAAACAGTATCTTATTATGGAAAAAGAGCAAGAGAGATTTATTAATTGGGATTTTAGAGAAGCAGATACTAAACAGTTTACCCATAGGATACATACTTATCCTGCTATGATGATACCTCAAATAGCAAGAAGATTAATTTATCTTTATGGTAAAGATGCTAAAACACTATTAGACCCATTTATGGGTTCTGGCACATCCCTAGTTGAAGCGTCTTTAACAAATCAAATAAAAGAAGCTTATGGTTTTGATTTAAATCCTTTAGCATTTTTAATATCTAAAGTTAAAACTACGCCATTGGATATTGAAGATTTAAATAAACACTTATCGGATATAATAAAATCAAAAGATTATAAAGAACTTCCAAAATTCAGGAATATAGGATTTTGGTTTAAACCAAGAGTTATTGAACAACTAGCAATAATAAAAACAGCAATTAATAAAATAAAAGATAAAGATATTAAAGATTTCTTTTTAGTTTGTTTTTCTGAAACCGTCAGAAATGTATCAAATACTAGAAATGGGGAGTTTAAACTTTATAGGATGTCTGAAAAAGATTTAATAAAACATAGTCCTTACGTTGTTTCTGAATTTGAAAATATAGCTCTTAAGAATATAAGAGGAATGAAAGAATATATAAAAGCTAGACAAAAGACAAAGACGATACCTAAGAATTATAGCTCTATGGAAGAATTGCCTTTAGGTCCAGAAAGTGTAGATTTAATTGTAACATCTCCTCCTTATGGAGATAGTAAAACTACCGTAGCGTATGGCCAATTTTCAAGACTAGCATTACAATGGTTAGACTATGAAGATGTTACAAATTTAGATAATAGATTATTGGGCGGTAAAGCAAGTAAAGAATTAGAAGTTAAAATTAATTCTCCGACATTGAAAGAGATTATTAAAAAAATTTCTGAGATAGACAACAAAAGGGCGAAAGAAGTTTTAAGTTTTTATGATGATTTTGACAAGTGTATTATTCAGCTAGATAGAGTAATATCTAAAAACGGACATATTTGCTTTGTTGTGGGCAATAGAACGGTTAAAGGGATTAATATACCAACAGACAAGATAATGACTGAGATGTTTAAAGCAAGAGGTAATTATGAATACCTGACTACTTATCTAAGAGCAATACCTAATAAGAGAATGCCTAGTTTAAATTCCCCTTCAAACAAAGCAGGAGAGAAAGTAACTACTATGTGTAATGAGTTTATTTTCGTTCTGAAAAAGATTTAAATTAGTCTCAACTTTTTATTATATAACAGAGGTAGACTTTTTCTAGAAGTTCTAAAACCAGACCCGTGGTCTCTTATGGCTGTATCAGACTTAAGATGTAATCTAAACTCCCAAATTATTCTTCCAGTATATATCATTTTCTTAAATTCTTTAGGTTTAAATTCGGAAAGATAAATTGCTTCTTTATAATGAAAATATTCATGTAGTCCTTTTTTCTTTACATCAGCAAGAACCAATAATACATTCTCTCCTAGTTTTGTTTTTATTATCTTCATTAGCTCATCAAAATCGAAGAAACATACCTCTCCAATTTTATTATGCACTATTGCAACTCTCTTTTTAAGAAAACCCTTAATTTCTAATTTGTAACCTTTAGGATTGTATCCTTTAGTAGACAGAATTATCTTTAGGGCTTGTCTTCCCTTTTTGTCAGTATATCCTGTCTTTTTTATTACTTCAAACTTATTCATTCTCCAAATTGGTTCTTTAGTGGATAAAGTAACTGGTGTTCCTGCCTCAATTCTCTGAGCCTTTAATTCTACTAATTTATCTCTAATAGTAAAATCTCCTTCTGGCAAATTGTTTTCAGTGATATTCATTTCATCCTCTAAAGTCTTGCCTATTCCTGTATTGTTTATCCTATGACTTTTAATAAACCCCTTTTCAGATATATCTTTAAGTTTTTGTTTTAATTCATCTAAATCTCTAAAGTCCATATATTTTAAAGAAATTAATTGCTTAAATAGGTGTCGTTTACTTTAAAGAACGGGAAATTCTTTGACCATCGCTTCCTCAAAGAACAAAGTTCTTTGGGGCTCCAAGAGCACAGCTCTTTAGAGCTCACGAAACATCAGGTTTATATAGGAGTTCGCTTTAATTTTTTTGGGAGTTAAAGAAAGAGAGGGAAAATGAATAAACTGGAGTCTTTGGAAAAGTTAAGAACAGAATTGAGATTACGTGGATTTAGTCCTCTTACATTGAGGAATTATGATTTTTTTGTTAATAAGTTCTTAATTAGAATTAATAAAGAAAATATGGAAGAACTAACTGAGGATGATGCTAAGATATATCTTTCTGAGTTGATAGAGAATAAAAGTAAAAATACTATTATGCTTGCGGCTGCTTCATTGAAATTTTTCTTTAAAGAGATTTTAGGAAAGAGTTTTGAGAATGTAAGAGTTCCTAAGAAAGATAGGAGACTTCCAGAAGTTTTAACTAAAGATGAAGTTAAAACATTGATTGATAACGCGGATAATTTGAAGTCTAGATTGATTATTTCAATGTTATACTCTTCCGGATTGAGGGTGTCTGAACTTGTAAATTTAAAAGTTAATAGTCTGGATTTTTCTGAAAATATCGGTTGGGTGAGGAAAGGAAAGGGAAATAAAGATAGGATATTTACACTTTCTTCTAGGTTAGGAGAAGAGTTGAAGGAATTTATTTCTGCGAGAGATCATAAAGATTATCTTTTTTCTAAGGAAAAACCATTAACAACAAGAAATATACAAAAGATAATTAAAGGAACAAGAGAGAGGGCTGGAATAAATAAGAAAGTTACACCACACACATTAAGGCATAGTTTTGCTACGCACTTGCTTGAAGATGGAACAGACATAAGAATGATACAAGCAATGTTAGGACATGCAAATCTCAACACGACACAGATATATGCTCATGTTTCAAGTGAACAAATTAAGAAAGTTGGAAACCCTTTGGATAATATTTAATTACTTGTCAAACTTACTCATTCTTTCTATACTTGAGAATGGGAATGGTCTTTTGTTTGAAACAAATGTAAGGTAACGAATATATTTGTATGTTTCTGTGTTCCAATATTCTGAAAAGTCTGCTATGCCTTTATCTCTCTTTCCTGAGAATATGACCATAACCCAGTGTATAATTGCTAGAAATACTATCATGGCTTTCCAAATTCCGAGGATAAATCCTGAAACAATAGCTACAATGATTCTAAGCCAAGCCTCTTTTCTTTCGTTTAGTTTTTTTTCCATATTGATAGATGTTTTATTAACTTGTAAAATTACCTATACGACTTCTGTCTCTTTGCTCTTGCCTTGGAGTCTCCTGGTTTGTAAGCTTCTCTTCTTCTGGAATCTTGAACAATAATATTTCTATCGTATTTCAAGAATACTTTTCTTAGTGTCTCACTTCCACTTATTTCCAAAAGAACACGAGCGATTGTTAATCTTGCTGCTTGTATTTGTGCTTCTCTTCCACCGCTCATTGTTTTAATATAAAAGTCAAAACTTGGAATTTCTCCCATTTCTCTTTCATAAATTCTTATTGGTTCTATAAGGGCTAGACGATGGAATAAACCTAATTCCTTGTAGGGTAGTTTATTGTAGAAGATATTCCCCTCTCCTTTCTTTACTCTGACTTTAGCTATTGCATTCTTTCTCTTTCCTGAGAAAATTTTTTTTTCTATTGGAATTTGCTTTGCCATTTTATAATTTTTGATATAACTCCTTTAGTGTCATCTTTCTGGCTGTTTTTACTTTTCCTGCAAGTATTTTATGACTCTCTTTGAATTCTGCAGGAACAAGATTGTGACATTTTACCATACCAAGTGCTGCTTTTCCTCTTCCAACTCTATGATCTGGTAGCATTCCTCTAACTGCTCTCTTTAAAAGTTTTTCTGGAGTTTTTGGAAAGAAAGGTCCTAACAAAGATGAACTTCCCCTTCTTACTAACTTTTGATATCTTTTTAGAGTATACTCTGGGTTTCCAAGAATGATTGCTTGATTACAATTTACGATATCTACTGTTTTTCCTTGTAGAGCTTGCTTTGCAGCATAGGATGCAAGTCTTCCAAGAGTTGCGTTTGTAGCATCAATAATTAGGTGATTGCTCACTTTTATGAAATCTGCCTTTTCTTCTTTATCTTCCATTTTAGTTTGTTCTCCTTAAAATTTTTATTCCTTCGAATTTCTTGTTTTTCTTTACTTCTTCAAGAATTGTTACAAGTTCTGATTTTGATTTCTTTGCTTTTTCTTTTGCATTTTCAGAGAAGGATAAAGCAACTATTCTTATCTTTTTAGAGAGAGTGCCTTTAGAAAGGACTTTTCCTGTGATTAATACTGTATCTCCTACATCTGTTTTGGAATCAATTTCAAAAAGATTTATGGCTGAGAAAGAGCGGGTTGGTCCTGAAAGTATTGAAGAAACCTGTTGCCAAGCTGGATTTTTTAATAACTCGGAGAGTGTTTCTTGCAATACTGGAGAAGTCTTTCCCCTTGCTCTTAATTTTGTCTTTGTTCTGCTTACCATGGTTTTGTTTGTAAATAAGGGTATTTAAACCTTCTTGAGGGAAAAGATTTATATACTTAAATACACACGAATGTGTATGTCTATCAAAATAAAGAAAGGGAAAGAGAATAAGGTTAGAGTGAATATTACTGTAGACAGAGATTTGTTGAATAAGAGTAAGAAAAAGCTGGATATGTTTGGAGGAAAACTTTCAACATTATTTAATTCTTATCTGCGTGATTTTGTGACTACGATGGATAAGAAGTATAACGCTGAAAACAAGGTAAAAGAAGACAAGATTAAGGAGTTAGAAGAAAGGCTGAAGAAGTTGGAGAAAGGCTAATTGAACAAGTTAGAATTTACTTCGTAAATTCCACCAGTAGTATATCGCGAAGTTTTTCCGTTAGTCTGAAACTTCGGGATGTCCAAGATTGCATTTTTCTGAACCAGCAATCTTGGCATAAACAAAGAATTCTATAGAGGACTTTGAATAACCCCTTCTTTTTCAAAGTCCTTCTTAGAGAGTTTTGAAGATTTAGGGGTTTTTCAAAACTCTCTATAGTTTATATACTAAAATTTAAAAGGGTGGGATGTTAGAATTTTCTATGTTGGTTGAGAGATTTAGATTTCAGTACCCACAAATTAGATTTGCGGGAGTGCCAGAGTGGTCAAATGGGTCACGTTAAGGCCGTGATAGCTTAGTGCTTACCAAGGTTCGAATCCTTGCTCCCGCATCGGATTTGAAGTCAAGAGAGAATTTAACACTTAGAAATGGTTTTTGTGTCTAATTGACAGGAGCCAATTGAAACAATACTATTAGAGAAGGATTCGGAAGGTAAGGTTGGAAAGAAGTATACTCTTTGTTCTCCTTGTCCCAAGACTTGACATTGGTCGCAGTCAGGAAGACCACAACAGAAACTTGCAGAAGAAGAATTGGAAGATAAAATGAAATCAATTTGAGTTATTTCTGCGTCAGAGAAAGAGCGTTTTAAAGTTATTTCTATTTCTGAAGATTCTTCATTAAAACAAGTATTTGTTATTTTTATTATGCTTGATGATTGAAAATCAAGACAGTTTATTGTAGGAGAAATCTGAGCAGATTCTGATTTTATTAAGGTGTTTATGTTTACCGAGATGATTGCAATTGCTGCTATTCCTAATAAAACTAAAAGAATGGAAACAAGAACTCCTGAAATTCCTTTTTTGTTTGTCATTTTATTTTCTACATGGATAATTATTTAAGTTCGATAATGAAGTTGATAATAGTACTTCTCCTTGATTATCTGAGATTATTATCTTATCTGTGTTTTCTGTTAGAGGAATTGGAAGATAGAAATCGGATTCGTACTCGTAAATGTCTCCAGATATTCCGAAATCTGTTTCTAATTCTACATCTGTGAAGATGTTTAGATTAAATTCTGAGTCTGACAAAGGATTGCCTTGAGAGTCTAATACTTGGTATTGCAAACCTCCAGACCCTGTGCCTGTTATACATCCCTTAATTATTTCTTTATTTAAGACAGTAAATTCTGGGGAAATTGTCAGAAGAGCGTATGAATTGTCAGAGCAAGATCCTTCTAAGGATATTGTCTTGCTTGTGATTCCTAAATAATTTGTACTTCCTGTCAAGGATTTAATCTTTTCTGAGATTAGCATCGAATTGAATGTTCCGTAGCTATCAGATTTTAGTGTTCTCATTATTCCTTTGTCTATTGATCTGTAATGACTTGAATCAGAGCAGGATTCAAAACAGCCATCGTTTAAGCCATTGAATTCGTCACAAGAAGAAACACAATTTTGTGATGCCAAAGGGATTTTTGCAGGAACGTATTCTTCTGCTAAACTTACGAAGGAGTGTCCGAATTCATGATGAAATACTGTAGAATCATGTTTTTTGTTTAGAGAGAGAATGTTCATATAAGAAGAGCTTCTTATTGATTTTTCATGTTCATCATTAACTACAACTATATAGTCACTTGGACAGGAGCCGGAGGTCTTTATCAAGGATTTTGAATAACATAGAATTGCTATACCTTTGTATAATTCACAATCTGGCCGATATGAATCTATGTAATAGAAATTAAATTTATCTTCATTTTCTTTTAATGGGGAAATTTTAAAGAATTGTGATTTGTATTCTTCAGCAGTTTCTTTATCTGCATAAAACAAGATATTTATTGCGTTTTCTGATGAGAAAGAAAGAGTATTGCAGGCGACAAGGTCAGAACTTGAAGGAGAAAGGCCCGCTCTTGGAATAAAGATGAATGAGATTGCAATTAAGGATGTAATGATTATCGCTATTAAAATTCCAATGATATATTTTTGTTCCATTCAATTTAGAGGAAAAAAGGTTTTATATAGGTTTTTGGAGAGAATTATTTCAAATTTTTCTCAAATTCCTTGAGGTTTGAAATTAATGCTTTTATTGCTCCAGATAAGATATCTTTTGCAGGCAAAGTTCCATAGGATTCAATTATGAAAAGCAGATCTGGAAGATCTGAAATTGCGTCTTTATCTATCTTTTTTATCTCTGTTATTTCTCCATCTCCTAAATCGCAAACCCATTTTTGTCCTAATCTTTCTGGTTTGAAATCAGACTTTGACTTTTGAACAATCTTATCTATATCTTTTGTTGATTTTACTTCTAAAAGATGTCTGTAATAGCATAGACCTGGAACATGTTTTGAGTGTTGTAATCCTGTTCCTAGAACTGCCGTAGCGACTAATTCTAATTTATGATTCTCTTTGATTATTGTCAGAGGCATTTCTGGATAGAGAATGTCTCCTGGGCCTGAAAGATCTGACGCATAAACTGTACAAGGACCCTTCTTAGTTAGTTTAAATTCAACTTTTGTTTTCTCAGTCATTGATTTTTCTGTTTTTAATGGAAGAAGACCAAGACGTAATGCGAGAACTTCATCATACAAGGCAGAATCGTTTTTGAATATTTCGACGTCATCTATAGCGAGGGTTGGAACTTCGTTTACACTTCTACGAATTGAGTTTGCTAAAGACTCTGAAATATTCAAGCGCAGAACGAGTTTTTCCGGAGTATTTGTTATTGTTGGCATTTTATGATTAGTAAAAATGGGGTTTTAAAGATTTGCCTAACAAATCTTTGACCTTCATCTAGTGAGATTTCAGGTTTTAAAGCTTCTTGATGTGCTTTATTTTAGAGTTTAAACTCTACGTCCTCTCTTACCTCCCTTTTGTTTAGGACCGCCTCTTGGATACTTTGTGGCCTCTAGAATGTTAATGATTCTGAATCCTTCTTTTCCTAACGCTTTAACTGCTGCATGTGCTCCTGGGCCTGTGTTCCCAACAGTGGTTTTTCCTTTTAATTTTACATAGAGTGTGTTTATCCCTAAATCACGAGCACGTTCAGAAGCTTTCTTTGCTATAAACATTGCAATAGTCGGGTTTGATTTCAACCTTGAGTGTTTTGTTATCATTCCTCCGGTAATTCTTGATATTGTGTTTCCTGAAAGATCTGTTATGTGGACGATTGTGTTGTTTGAGGAACTATAAATGTGTGCAATGCCGATTCTTTCTTCTTTTTTGGATCCTTTACTATCTTTATATTCTTTAATTTCTGATTTTTCTAGAGGGATTTCTTCAGACTCTTCTATGACTTTTATTTTTTCTTCTTTCTTTTCCATTATTGTTCTTCTCCTTCATTATTATCTATAATTTGGGCAGTTTCTTCTGATTTCTCATTACCTTCTGTTGGTTCTGCTTTGGGAGATTTTTTCTTTTCCTTTATTGAAATTTTATCTTCTTCTGAAACGGAAACAAGATAGCTTGGAGAATCAGTTACCTTTCCATTGATTAATACTTTTTTGTGGACAACAAGTTGCCTTCCATGTTTTGGAGTTTCAGCAAGACCTTTTTTTGCAATAACTGTGGGGAGTCTTCTTTCTAACAAATCAATTGGTTTTAGACCTAGAACATCTACAGTTCCAGTTATTTTTAGTCCGAGAGCCCTTAACTTATTGAATAATACTTCTTGCTCCTCTAAAGATGATTGTACCAAGCTCATTGCCCTCTTCCTGAAATAATTGACTTTTGCAGAGGTTTTCCAAATCTCTTTTTTATTCTTAAGTCCGTATCTTTCAACTAAGGTATTTTCTTCTTGAATTCTGGATAACTCGAATGCCTTCTTTGGTCTAACAAAATTTTTTTTCTTCCTTATCATTTGGCTTTCCTCTTAACACCGACTGCTTTTCCTTTACTTCTGAAGTTTGACCTTGTTCTTTGTCCTCTTACTGGAAGTTTTTGTGCGTGTCTTAATCCTTTGTAGGATTTTATCTTTCTCAATCTCTTTATATCGAATTCTTTTTTCATATCTAAATCATTGCTATAAAGATGTGTAGAAAGGCCAGTTTCTCTGTCATTTCTTCTGTTTTTCATGAAGTCTGGCAATTCAATATTTTGTAAAAATTGCTCAATCTCTTGTATCTCTGCTTTAGAAAATTCAGAAATTTTCTTTGTTCTGTCAAGTTTAAGTTTATGACAGGCTATGTTTGCTATCGCCCAAGAAACTCCTTTTATGTAGGTCAGAGCTGTGTAAATATTTTTATTTCCGGGGACGTCAAATCCAAGAATTCTAACTTGTACTTCAAATTCCTTTTCCTCGGGTCTTTTTGACTTTGAGTCCTTGGACACTTCGGATTTCTTCTCAGGATATTCTGTTTTTTCTTTTGCCATTTTTAGTTTGTGAAAAGATTGAAACGTGGTCTATCCAAAATTTCTTCAATTATCCTCTTCGCAATTGCTGATTTTGGATCTGGGATTGATTTCACACGAGTTTTTATGTCCTCAAAGGACTTGAATGGGTTCTTAGACCTTTCTTCAATTATTTCTTTTGTGTGTTTTTTTCCAAATCCGGGCAAAAGCTCGAGTTGATGAAGTCTTGTGTTTATTGCTGGAGCTTTGTTAAAGAACTCGACGAAACGAGATTCTTGCTCCCCAACAACTTCATTAACGAAGTCTTCTAATTGGATCTTTGCAGTCTCTGTGATTTTATCTCTTCTGAGTCTACCTGCTATGTAGTATATCTTATCTCTCTTGTCGGGACCTATATAAACCTTTTCTTTCTGTGCTAGCGTTACCCCACGTCTTGGAATCAGTTCAAGGAGCGCAAGAGTCTTAGTTCCTATAGCTTGAGCTATTGGAGACATTCTTTTTTCCATAGGATATCCGTATGGAAGATAGTCTAGTATTATTGCGTGTTCTTCTTTCTCTGTCATTTTTAAACTCCATATTTTTTAACGATGTCTAAAATTTTATTTATCTCTTCTTCTGATAAGGAAACGTCGGTGAAAATTTTATTTACTTCTTCTGAATCTGAAGGTAAAAAATCTGAAACTTTTACAATGTCTGCAGGTTTTATTTTGGGATTGTTTAACGCTAAAAATTCCTCTTTTAGCGCTTCTGATTTTTTTAAATCAATTTTTGAAAAGTTTTTCAAATATGCTTGAAGTTCTTTTCTTTCTTCGAGATCTTTAACCTTCTCTTTGACTTGAGCCATTGAGAGAGGGGTTTTATTTAGTACTTTCATTTTATTTTTTTCCTTCTATGTTTTCTATTTTTTTCAGATGAATCGGTCTTATTAAGTATCTTTTTGATTTATTGAAATCTGCAATTTCTATGTAATAGGCAGATCCTCGTTTTTCCAAGACTATTCCTGTTCTTCCTTGTAATCTCTTTGAGTAACCGAAGGTTTTGTTTAGTTCTCTAACTACGGCTACACGATCTCCTGGCTGGAATTTCTGGAAAAAACTCGTAAATGAGAATTTTCCCTTGTCTCTTGTTCTCTTGCGTTTAAGCATGTAATCTACTCTCAATGTACGTTTAAAAAGCTTTCTCAAGAGATTTTGAAGGAAATCAAGAAGAATTACAGAGAGATTATCTCTGAATCTGATGAAAGGGTTTCTCCAGAATTATTCACGATATTCTGGTTTTCCGATGAGGAATCTATTAACTTTTGGGCTTCTTGTAAATCAAAGGCTTGCTGTTGGGAGATGATTTCTTGGGTTTGTATTGCTTCTTCAAATAAAGATGAACTGGTATGGGAAGATGCTGAAGATGCTAATTGGAATCTCTCTCTATTATCATTTCTAACTGACTTTTGTGAACTGTCTTTTATTTCTGAAACCTGCGATGTTACAGATCCTTGATAAAGATCTCCAGATTCACGAGCACCCTCCATATTTTCTATGATTGCTGCAAACATTTTTTCTCCCCAAACTTGGTATCCGCATGGAGAACAAACGTCGACGACACTATTTTCAGATATTTCAGAATTACAATAAATACATTTCTTTGCCATCTCAACTCTTTTTAACAGGGATTTTTAGATGAAAGGGTATATAAAGTTTCTTATGATTTAGATATATATCAAGAACCTCCCACTAAGGTCTGTGGCGTGTTTGGTCATCAAGATGTTTTTCGTATATTTTAACATCTTGAGTGCATCCAAGAACAAAAACCCCTGACAATGTTCTTGGTGTCTTGAGCACACCCAAGAATTTAATTGTGAAAATTCTTGATGTATCAAAATGAAAATAAGAAATAAGAAAATGTTTTATCTTGGAATTATTTTTGGAATTTTCTTAGTGTTAATTTATTTTATAAAATTTGATGTCGAAAGTGGGGCAAACTATAACGTTCAAGATTCTTTACTTGGTGTTCTTATTTTCCATAATGTTTTTGTGTTTGCAATTTATGTTTTGATTGCTATTGGATTTATTTCTTTTGGTCTTGGGTTTAGAGTGAAGGTTAAGTAAAGCAGAGTTAACGAAACCCTTATAAGCCAAAATCATTAAGATAATTCATGTCGAGAGTTCTTGAATCTTTTAAAATTGTTTTTAAAAGAAAAGCTTATGTCTTGCTAACTTTAGTTGTGGCAATTGCTTTTTACATGATTAATGCTCTAATGTCAAACTTTGGAGGGATAATTGATTTTTATAGGAAGTTTGGGTTCATAGAAGGAAGCGAATTATTCTTAAGAATAGGGCTTGGGTTTGGTAAGACAATTGAATTGTATAGTCATATTAGCTTAATAGTGATAAGTTTGCTTTTGGGAGTTCTGATTAGTTTGATAGTTTATAGAATTAAAGAAATTTCTTTATTTGGAAATTTGAAAAATAGAAATAAAAAGATTGGATTCTTTGCTGGTGTTGGAATATTTCTCGGAATTTTAGTTCCAGGTTGTGCTGCTTGTGGATTGGGATTAGTTTCTTTCCTTGGGCTTGAAAGTGCATTTTTGGCATTTCTTCCTTTTAAGGGCCTAGAAGTAAGCCTTCTTGCAGTTTTGCTTCTTGTATTCTCTGTTTATTTTACGGCGAAAGACTTATTAAAGTGTGAAATATCAAATTTTAACTCCGATAAGGGAAAGCTGAAAGGGGGTAAAAAACAATGAGTGAAGAAGAAAAACAAAACAATGAAATGACTATTTCTATAAGTAAAGATAAGCTATGGAAATATTCAACATTTATACTTTTAGCCGTCGTGGTTATTGGTGGATTCATTATGTTTACTGGAGATAATGGAAACACTGGAACAACTGGGAATGTTGTCGCTCCCACAGGAAATGGAAACACTGGAGGAAGCGCAGTTAGTGCCAGTATCGATAATGATGCAGTTCTTGGGAACAAAGATGCAAAAGTTACAATAATTGAATTTTCAGATTATCAGTGTCCTTTCTGTGAAAGATTCTGGAGTCAAACTTTGCCTCTGATTAAATCAGAATATATTGATACGGGAAAAGTTAAATTTGTATTCCGAGACTTTCCACTGACAAGCATACATCCACAGGCACAAAAAGCTGCTGAAGCTACAGAATGTGTTAAGAAGCAAGGTGGAGATGAAGCATTTTACGAGATGCATGATAAAATCTATGAGAACCAAGCACAGTTAAGTGAAAGTAATTTGAAAGTGTGGGCTAAAGAACTTGGATATGATATTTCTACTTGTTTAGACAGTGGAGAAATGAGAGCTGAAGTATCCAAAGATCTTGCAGATGCTCAAGCTGCTGGGGGAAGAGGAACACCCTACTTTGTAATAAATGGACAGGCATTAAGTGGGGCACAACCGTTTAGCGCATTCCAACAAGTAATCGAAGCAGAATTAGCAAAGGCTTAAATTTTATAATTTTATTTTTTTATTTTTTCAGTTTTTTTATTTTTTAATTAAATTTTTAAGTGATGATTTGATTAGTAGAACATGGTAAGAAGACAGAATCCCGAAAACCTTTGTAGCCCTAACAAAGAAACAGGGCTCAGAGCCAAAGGGTGGAACAGGAAAAAGATTAGGAATTTAGAAAGAAAGTTTGAGAAACTTTCCTATCATGAGGTAAAGGAGATATTAAAGGAATTAGAAATTATCTTCGCTAAAGGTATTAAAGATATAAAAGAGGAGATAGACAATTTAGGTAGAAAATGAAATTTGCAAATATAGAGAGAAAAGATTTATTTTATGCAGGTTTATTAATTTCATTAGCATTTGCTGTTTTGTTTTCTGGAGCTGGAAGTTTTGGAACTACGGGAATTTTAGGATTTAACATTGGATTTCTAATTATATTTGGAATTTCTTTTTTAACAGCTGGACTTGGATTTATCTTACATGAACTTGCTCATAAGTATGTTGCTGTGAGTTATGGGCTAATGGCAGAATTTAAAGCATTTTACAAAATGCTTTTTTTAGCAGTTGCAGTTTCTTTCTTTGGTTTTATAATCGCTGCTCCTGGAGCTGTTTTTATTCATGGATTTGGGATTACAAAAGAAAAAAATGGAAAGATAAGTGTATCTGGTCCTTTGACTAATATTGTTTTGGCTGTTTTGTTTTTGATGATTTATTTAATTCAAGGAGAAGGAATTGTCGGAATGATAGGAAACCTGGGATTTACTATTAATGCTTTACTTGCAGCATTTAATATGATTCCTGTTATGCCATTTGATGGGGCAAAGGTTATTGCTTGGAGCAAGACGAGGTACTATGTAACTTTAATTTTGGCAGTTGGCTTGTTTTTGTTGAGTTTATTTATTTAATGGGAAGAGTTTAAATAATTCCTTTTCTTTTTGTTTTTATGAAAAAGACAAGTGCTTTGTTATTCCTTTCTTTTCTATTTGTAGGGATGTTTGCAACAAGTTTTGTTTTGGCAGATAGTGATAATGGGAATAGATTAAGTGTTGCAGTGAGCGCAAGAAATTCTAATGATGCTGGTGATGATTCCGAATGGGGAAATAAATTAAGAGTTGGGGATTCTATGAATGGGCTTGAGGTTAGATCGGAACTAAAAATAAGGGAGCGAGCAGATAAAGAAAACGGAACAAGATTGAGGGTTAGATTAAATAATGGTACTGAAACTGAATTAAGGGTATTGCCTGAAAGAGCTGCTGAAATTGCTAGGGAAAGATTGAGAGCTAAGAATGTGACAATAGAAGTTAGGGAAAGACAGAATGAAGACAATATTCCGAGAGTTGTTTATCTTGCTTCTGGTGAAATACCTGGAAAGTTCCTTGGAATATTTAAAATAAGGGCAAGATATCAAACGAGTATTGATGCTGAAACTGGAGAGGTTGTTGAATTTAATGGTCCTTGGTGGGCATTCTTAATTTCTGAAAGTACGGAAGTGGAAATTGATTCTGAAAGCGAAAATAACGTAAGTGCTTAATCATTAGTAAAAAGATAAAAGGAAAGTTGACGGAAAGTTTTATTGGATTGCGGGAATTGCTCTTCTAATTTTAGTTATTATTGGAGCATACTTTTTAAGAATTTCTATAAAAAATTATTTTGGTGCTTAGAGATTTGCTTCGCAAATCTCTAATCTTCGTTGCTTACGCAACTTCAGATTTTCGCGGCGTGCCTTCGGCACGAAGAATACCCCCGAGCCGAGGATAACTATTCCCAGGGCTCCTACTGCAAACCAAGTAGATCCCGTCGGAATACGCGAGGAACCTCGCGACACAATTTTCTATAGGTTTATGCTGATAAATTGTTTTACCTCTTTCGAAATTTTGAACAGGCGCCCTTTGAGTAAAGTAACCTTGAGAATTCATTTCTCCCAGAACATCTGCCCAACCAACAGCATACTCTTCCAGAGGTTGTCTTTCTAATATTAATCTATCTCCATTCATTCCAACTAAATGAGTTACATCTAATTCTCTAAATCCACTTCATTTCTCAAATCTATCATTAAGATAAACCAAAGCAGTATTTACAAAATTCCCAAGTTGTGTTAATCTCTCGTTTTCTATTACTTTTCCAGAAGCATCATATACAACCCCTTCTCCTCTTAAGGCAGAATTAACATCTCTAAATAATGGAGTTACATCTCTAACTCTTGCTAAAAATTGTCCAGAACCTAATGCCGTCTTTATCATATTATCAAAATCTAATCCATTAAGTTTCTGTGAATTTGATAATGCAAAATTTTCATCATTCCAAGTATTAAGAACAAAATCGTCTGGATTTATTCCATCAGGAAATTCTAAAGGCTCAATGGTTTTAGGATAAGCCACACTTCCGACCAATATCTCATCAGGTCTTACTTCTATTACTCTTCCATTCACTTTAAGGTCTTACCGCAGAATAAAGTGATAAAGTTTATATAGTCATTTTGACTATATAACTGATGAAAAAAGAGATAGATTTAATTAGAAAAAAGTTGAATTATCTTTCTTCCCTGAATGAATTTGATGCAAGAC
>Ga0210057_1005699_pt1 | contig 15887 bp, 19 predicted proteins | sample CryGeyCG2114_010_2_FD_183968 | JGI IMG/M metagenome (GOLD analysis project Ga0210057, IMG submission 183968) | Groundwater microbial communities from aquifer - Crystal Geyser CG10_big_fil_rev_8/21/14_0.10 (SPAdes) (version 2) | ecosystem: Environmental > Aquatic > Deep subsurface > Groundwater ...
TATAGTTTACGCATTAAATTATCGAACATTTTAAATAGTATTAGATATTCCTTTCTCTTAAGGTGATAAAAATGACATGGTTAAAAAAAGAGGATGAATTCTTACCTAATTTTTCTAAATTAGAATTGAATCAATTGTACAAGAAAGAGAAAAATGCTAAGGCAAAACTTCGTTTATTAGCTTCTATCCAGAGGAAAGAAGGCAAAACTTTAGATTATATTGCTTCCTCACTTAAGAAGCCAAAAACAACAATTCATGATTGGCTTAAAAGGCTTGAAAATAATAAGATAGATAAAATACGAGATATAAAACAAACTGGAAGACCTCCAAAATTATCTGCGGAACAAAAGAAAAAGCTTGTAAAAATTTTAGATGATAGCCCAGAAAAACAAGGTATCCCTTATATTATTTGGACAACTTCTCTTGTTCAATACATAGTAAATAAATTGTTTAATGTTCTTTATAAAATTAGAAACATAGAATATTTAGTGAAGGAGATTGGTTTTACTCTGCAAAAACCAAGACCAGAACACAAAAAAGCAAACAAGAAAGCACAAGATAAGTTCAAAAAAGAGCTAAAAAAAAAGTTCAACATTACACTGAACTTGGATTCAAGATCTTTTGTACTGATGAAGCGCACTTTGTCGTAAAACCATATCTTACAAGAGGCCTGTTTCGTAAGGGGAGTAAACCAACAATCAAATGCATTCATACTAAAAAGAGACGCTCTGTTTTTGGTGCTCTGAGCGAAAACGAATTTTCCGCTCAGTTAACCGAAGAAAAATGTAATTTTCAAACATGGCTACAATTTTTAAAATCGCTATTGAGAAAATATGGAAAAATATTGATTGTTGTAGACGGTGCAAGGTATCATTTTGAGAAAAAGCATGTTCAAAAATTCTATGAGGACAATAAGCAGAGACTTATTGTCGTTCAACTTTCACCCTATAGTCCAAATCTTAATCCTATTGAACAAGTGTGGAAGAAAATTAAAAAATGGTTGGCAATCACCCCGTGGGCAACTGAAAAAGAGTTTGAAATGAAGTTAGCAGAGGCATTGAATAACCCTGATTTTATGGTCAAAATGTTCGAATATTATTTACGTTAACTATAAGATATAAAAGACCATGGGTAACATCTTCTTCAACACTTGCAACAGGCACATTTTCACCAAATCAAGGAAGATTTATTACTGTTGGAGATTCAATTCTCTTAATATCAAATGAAAAAAAATCTATCTTTAATTTAACTAAAAAACCCCCTATAGGAAGTATTGGGCAAAGATCTCTTTCGGTTGATGAAATAAGTAAGTTATACCCAATTCAAGAGGTAGGTATCTCTCTTGGTAGCAAAATAATAGTAATGAGTGATGGAATTCATGGAGCTATTAATAAAAAAGCAGAGCCTCTTGGAATTGAAGCTACAAAAAATTTAATTCTTTCTAATAGAGATTTAGCACCAGTTGAAATGATAAGAAAAATCAATGAAGGAGTTTTAAAACATACTTCAAATTGTCAAATTAGTGATGATTATACTGTCCTAGTAATCGAAAAAACATAGATTTTATATACTTTAAAATATATAGTAATAACATAATGAAAGTCTTTAATATCGAAGAGAATGAGAAAAATCTTCTTGTAAAAATAGTCTCAGAAGAAGATTTATCTTCTATACTTCCTGAAGACTTTTCTATACAAATTGAAAAGATTTTAGAAGAGAATAAAGATAAAGAAATTCTTATTGATGCTTCTTCTCTTCCTGAATTTGGAGTAGTTGGAGATGCGGACTTTGGCAGAACAAGACTAGATGCTCTTGTTTGTTTGACAGAACAATATCCTCATGTTAGAGTTATGACTAAAAAAGCAACTTACAATCGTTGGGTTGAGTGGACACCACAAGAGATTGAGGGAAATGAAAATGGTTATAAAATAATTTCTACGCAACCTTACCAAAAAGTTTGATTTTTTACTTAATTAACCATTACAGCCCGTTTAAACACAAAATTTGAAAAGTTATTGTGCCAAATCAATTACTCAGTATAGAGATTTGTATATTGGAGTGAAAGGGAGAAAATAATAACTTCATTAGATTTCATTCTTGGATAAATTCAAACTCAACAGGCTCACCTTTATCAATAACACTCCTAATTATTACATCATTACTTATTTTCATATCTAAAACATTATTATAATCTATTTTTTTGAAAAAAGCGAACATTCCTCTTATTACTCCAGCATGAGTTATTAAGAGGACTTTATTATATTTTCCTTCTAAATTCTTAATATAATTTATAGATCTCTTTCTAACTTGACCATAACTTTCTCCATTAGGAAAGATATAATCTACTTTTTTTTTATATTGTGGACACATATTCCTCAATTCATCTGTTTTTATTCCTGAAAAATCTCCAAAATCCACTTCTCTCAATTCTTTAGAAAACTTTAGCCTTAAATTCAATTCCTCATTAATCAATTTGGCTGTTTCTTTAGCTCTCCCCAAATCACTAGAGATTAGAATATCAAATTCAATATTTTTTAATTTTTTAATTTTCTGTTTTGCAGAGATTATTCCTTTTTCGGTTAAAGAAGAATCTGCTCTTTGACCTTGCGATATTTTTTTCTTATTATTTTCAGTTTCTCCGTGTCTTGTGATATAAAATTCAATCATATTTAGTATTATATATTTGTAAGTTTATATTATTAACCATTCTTGGATAAATTCAAATCACACTCATACTAAAACTTATTAAATGCTTATTTCTTCTCTAATATATGAAAATAAAAGATCTCCCTGATTCATCTAAGCCAAGAGAAAGATTTCTTAAACACGGAAAAGAAGCTCTAAGCGATGCAGAACTTTTTGCAATAATTCTCAGAACAGGAAACAAACAAGAAAATGTGGTTGATATGTCAAACAGATTGATTAAAGAATATTCTTTAGAAAAATTATATGATTGTTCATTAAAAGAACTCCAAAATATCAAAGGCATTGGTCCGAGTAAAGCCATGCAAATTTTAGCAATGGGAGAATTAGGAAAAAGATATAACAATTCAAAATCTCCTATTAAAAAAATCACATCATCAAAAGATGTTTATGTTCATTTTAAAGAAAGACTAAAAAACAAAAAACAGGAACATTTTTATGTGCTTCTTCTAAATAATCAGAATATAATAATAAAAGAAGAATTAATTTCAAAAGGTGTTTTAGATTCTGCAATACTTGACCCAAGAGAAGTCTTCAAACCAGCAATAAAAAACTCTTCTGCTAAGATAATCCTTATTCACAATCATCCCAGCGGAAACCCAAACCCTAGCAGAGAAGATATAGAAATCACAAAAATCCTCATAGAATCTGGAAATCTCTTGAGAATAAAAATCCTTGACCATATTATAATAGGTGGTGAAGAGTATTGGAGCTGGATTGAGAATCAAAAGTGAATAATCTTTTCAAGCTCTTCAAACCCTTCCAATATTTCTTTTAATTCTTTTTTTGCCTCTTCTATGATTAACCCACTTTTCCGATGATTAATTTTCACTTCTTGTTCTTCTCTGTATTTATTAACTGATAAATCCCACTCATTATCTTCAATTTCTTTAATGGGTACAAAGAAATGTTTCTTGCTTCTATTCTCATTATCTTCCTTAAACCGATTTTTGAACTTTTCTAAGATGTCACTTATATCTCCAAAATTGACTTCATCAAGCGGAGTTCTTTTATCATCTAAGCTGTATCCGTCTGCCTCCATTTTATAAAACCATACTTTCTCTGTTGGTTCGTGTTCTGTTTTCGTAAAGAACAAAATCGCTGTTGAAACTCCTGCATAAGGCTTGAATACTCCTGAAGGCATAGAGATAACTGCATTTAATTTGCATTTTTCTAAAAGAAGTTTTCTTATTGATTTGTGAGCTTTGGAATTGCCAAATAAAACTCCATCCGGAACTATTACAGCACATCTACCACCAATAGATAAGCAATTATAAATAAGTTCTAAGAAAAGTAACTCTGTTTTACTTGTGCTTATTGTCAACTCATCTGATTTCTCACTTTCATTAATAGACCCCTTAAATGGAGGATTTGCTAAAATTAAATCATAAAATGCTCTTTCATTATATCTCTTTGATAATGTGTCTTCTCCAATTATTTTAGGGTTCATAATTCCATGCATCATTAAGTTCATAACTGCAATTCTTACCATTGTCCTATCTATATCATAACCATAAAGAGATTCTTCATCAAGGATTCTCTTTTTTTCTGGAGTTAATGTGCTTACTCCATTTTTTTGATTTGTTCTTAGAATATGTTCATAAGTATTTACTAAAAAACCAGCAGTTCCACATGCAGGGTCTAAAATTCTATCACCAAATTCAGGATTTGCCAATTCTACCATCATTTTAATTATATGTCTAGGAGTTCTAAATTGTCCATTTTTACCTGCAGTTGTTAATTCAGATAAAAGGTATTCGTAAATATCTCCTTGTGTATCTTGATTTTGTTCTTTAATATGCAAGTCATTGATAATGTTTACTGCCTCAATTAAAAGAGAAGCAGTTGGTAAAGAAAAAGTTGCGTCTTTCATGTAATTGCCATAATGGGAATTATTTCCTCCAAGATTCCTCATAAATGGAAAGACTACATCTCTAACATGTGCTAAGATTTTATCTGCTGGATACTCGCTCCAAACAGACCATTTACAGTCTTCATGTCCTTCAAAAATAGATTTGTATTTAATTTTCTTTAATGAAGAATTTTGTTCTTCTAATATGCCTCTGTCTTCAAGTCTTTTCATAAATATCAAATAAGATATTTGCTCAATTGCTTGAAGCGGATTGCTAATTCCTCCGCTCCAAAATTTATCCCATAATTTTCTTATTTTTGATTTTAGTTCTGTGTGTAGCATTTTAAATTACCTTTTTCATTATTCTCCTCAGATTTGACTAATTTTTCATAATCTTCTTTTATTAGTTCAAACCAATTTTTAGCATTATCTACTTCTTCATCTTCTCGTGTGGATAGCCAAAAAGTTTCAAAATTATAAGCTCTAATTTCTCCGAGATAAATTTCTTCACTATCCTCTTCTAATACTGCATAAATAGTAGCTGTTGCTGGAGTTGGCCAGTCTAAGCCGTCATCAAGATCATTTTCGTCAATTTCATAACTAACATAAAGTCCTTGCTTAATTTTGCCTTTTTGAGGAAATTCTGGCAATACATCAAGAAATTCTTTTGCTCTGCTCTCTTTTAAAGCCCATTCTTGCAAATCAATTGCTCTTCCTTTGCTCATTTTGTATCTGCTCATTTTATGTTTCCTTAATAAGACAACATTTTTTATATTTCTTTCCGCTTCCGCATGGACAAGGTTCATTTCTGCCCACCTTTATCTTTGCTATACTATTCTTAAATAATTTCCTACTTATATTAATCATTACCTCTTTCTTTAATTCTTGATGTCTTTTATAGAAAATTTCTTTATCTTTGGAAAGCAAAGCAACAATAATCTCTTGTGCTTCTTCATCATTTAAGTCGGTTTCTTTGACAGTATCTAATTTATAATCATAAACAATTTTACAATAGGGAGATAAATATTCAGCCCCTTTCGTATTAAAATCAAGAATAACATCCGAACATTCGCAAATAGGATTAACACAATAATTATCATAAACATAAAAATAATTTTCCTGAAATGATAGTTGAATTATGCTACTACTTCCAAAAATAGATGGATAAGATAATATTTGACCTGGCCTAACCCTCCGCAAAACTTTCTTTCTAATAGACTGGTCATATAAATTCTGTAATCTTTCTTTGTTTAATTCGGATAAAACAACAACATTTTCAGATGATTTTTCGCAGAGAGGACAAATAGGTTTTCTTTCCATTTGTATTCTGTTGTTATCTGAAAATTTTACTCTACCTATATTGAGATCAAATCCATTTTCGCATTTTTTACATTTAAAATTTAATATAGCCATTTTATTCCTCAATACTTTTCAACATTCTTTGAAATGAAGGAAGTTTTACTGAATCTCGATTTAGAGAGCCTAATAAATTGCTCCATTCTTTTTTATCATCAATTATATCAAAATAAATCAATTTAATTCTTTGAAGATAATATTCTGCAACGGTATACTCTTTGGATATTTTAAATTTAAGAATGTATTTTACTCTTTCAATGTACATTCTTAAAATATATTTAGGGTAAATAGACTCTAATTTTTGCGCCCATTCTTTAAATTTTTCCTGATAAAAAAAGCTTTTACAACAACTCTTAACATATTCTAAAACTTGCTGATAATTACCATTAAAATAATTAACTTCTGCCCGAAGTTCTTCATCCCGACTATTATTTATTATCATGTTTAGTTCATTTATTACCTCTTTTTTATCTAAGTGACTGGAGAATTTTATTATCTTAACATAATCCTCAAATGAAGGTCTTTCTTTAAATAACATAATCTTATATTTTATGATATTTTTGTAATCTTTATTTTCAGTATAAAATTTCAATAAAAATTCAATTAAGTCTATTATTCTTCCAGCCCCTTTTTCTATTCCTTCTTTTGCAATAGCAATTGCCTTTTCAATATCTCTTTTTTTATAATAATATTCAACAAGATTATAATAATCCGTGCCAAAATTAAGCTTGACCATTCTAAGCTTTAAGTATGTTTTATCATCCTTAAGCTTATCTTTATATATGTTCATAACACATTCTGCATCATAGTTGCTGAGGCTCTTCTTTAGTTTCTCTATAACAAACAGCCAGTCTTCTTTAGTAGTACATACATCAAATATACTGTCTCTAAGCAAATCTTCAAACCCAGAATTGCCATAATAGTATTGTTCAAAACAGCCATTGATAAAATCTATCTTTGTATTTTTATCAAGTTTATTATTTTTAAAAAGGTCTACAATCCTTGATAGATTGCCATAAACTATTTCTTCTTCATCTTCTGGTCCTCCACCATATTCATTAAATTTAGATATAATCTCCTCCGCTTCATCCCATAATCTAGAATATTCTGAATAATTATTTGTATATTCAAAATGAGCTCTTTTTTTATTTATGTAATCCCCTATCTCTTGTTTGAAGGATTCGTTTTTAGCGGAAACTTTGTTTATTATCCTAGCTAATTGCTCTTTTGTGAAATTTTCTAATATGTTTTTTTCTATGTTTTTTTCCTTCTTCATTTCACAACTCTCCCCTAAACGCCTTGTCCATCAAAGAGTTAAATAACTCTTTGGCGTTTTGTTTAGTTTTGTTTATATGTTCTTTCGTTTTCTCAACATGTTCAACAATCTGAGCGAATTTTTGTTGGAGGAGGAGAGAGGGGAGAGGGATTTTTAATGAACCCAACCCTTGAGTGTTGATATTGTACTGTCCTGCGGTAGTTCTACATTTAGTAAGCAAATCTTTCCTTCCATTAGATGAATTAAGATAACTTTTTAGAAAGTAGGGGCTAATTAAATTTAGATTAAGCCTCGCTCTTATCAGATATGAAGCAAAGACATAGTCTTTTTTTCCTCCTTCAAAAATTCCGCATCTTCCGATATAGTTTGGATTACCATTTGTTCTAACAAACAACATATCATTAATTTCTAATTTAAAATTATTAAACTCCCTTTCTGTTAATTCTACTTTATTGCATTTGTTCAGTATTAATTTTTCTCCTAAAACATTTGGGATGCCTAAAATAGGGTAGCCCTTCATACCAGACTTTATAGAAGTTCCAAATCTAAATTCATCCACTAAATCTTTTAATGCATTAACTTGATATTTACCATTTTCATAAAACATCTCATTAAAAACACTTTTCAAATATTCATCAAGAAGTTCTTCGGCTTTCTTGCTTTTTTCTTTTTGTTTTTCTGCTCTTTCTAAGATTGAGACAATTCTTTCCTGTTCTTTTAAGTCAGGGGAGTTGTTGGAGAATGGTAGGGGGATTTTTTTATCTTTTAGAAGTTTGTAATGTCTGCTATATCCTAAACTTTTTAGTTTTAGGTTTTTTATTACAAAATAAAAATATTTTACATTTATAGAATCTTTAGGAACCAATATTTTTACACCGTCTGCTCCAAGAGCAAATGGGAAATTTACAAATTTTAATGCTCTCGTATGGTCTCCAAAAACAACAACTGGAAATTTTTCATCATAAACCTTTGATTTATCATTAGTATAACCAGCAATAAAATCTTCTCCTTGGTCAATAACAGGATATTTGCCTTCCTTCAAAAATTCTGATTGTTTTATCTTTAATTTGTTATTTGATGCTTCTTTATCTAAACAATCTAAAAATTTAATTTCTTTCCATTCAATTTTATTGATTTGTGTTTGTTTCATTTTTTTCTCCACACTTAACAACTAAATAGTTTATCATTGCTGAGCAAGTAATTAAGATAAATCTTGCTTCTTCTTCATTTGCACTAAGAACTTTTCCACTACTCCCGTGCCTTATCCCTCCATCATCACTTGTCCAGGCATATAGTTTAGTTATAGAATCCTTAAGTGCTTGATGAATGTCTAATTCTTTAATTAATATGCTTAATGTCCCCTTATTATTTGTTATAATTTTCACTAAAGACTCTACGCTACTTATAGATTCTTTTATAGAGTTTTCATAATCTGGTTTTTCTCTGGTAGAAAAATATTTCAAGGCTTTATCAAGATGCTGTTTTACAGGATTCAATTTATCTGATTGAGAAAATACTCTTTCTATTTCTAAAATTTCTTCTTCAGACGTTATTTCAATAACCTGACCATTAACTATCCTATAGGCAGACCTCTCTTGTTCTAATACTTGATTAAATCTATCTTTCATTCCCTTATCTGCTACTTGAATCGTTGCCTCTATTAAATCAAAGACCTCGTACCATTGTAATCCATTATAAGTGTTATTGATTGCTCTTGTAAATGTAAAATCATCAATTTTTCTAAACTGGAGTATGTCTTTTTTAAAAATAGAATCCCAACATCTTTCCAAAAATTTGTAAACTTGTTGATTTTTCAAAGGCCATTCAATTTGTGAAACAACAGAATCATAAAAAACATTCCAAAGTCTAGTTTTTAGAGCATCGTTAATAAGCCCTCGATTTAAGTCTTTTGACGCTTCACCATAACCATATCTTTCTGAAAAGTTCATCTCCTTCCTCCTGTCAATGATGCAACTAAAGTCCCTACCATATCTCCTATAATTGCCCCTAGCAGAATTTTCACAAAATAATTGACAACCCTATCTGTATTTCCAACAACATCCTCAGGGTTAAAAATTACTGGGAGCATTATTAAAAACAATCCTCCAATCGTAATAAATGCCCCAATGTCTGTAAATATTTTATAAGGATTTACTCCCCAAATTTTTCCTGTAATAAATCCAACTATTCCAAAAATTACTAAAAATATGAAAAATCCTGCTTCCGTCATCTCATTCTTCCCCCTCCGGTCCCAACTCCTTCCTAATTATCTCCCTCTCCAAAAACTTCTTATCGTCATCAGAAAGTTCTTCTTTCCCTTTATTCCCCAGCTCCCCACGAATTTCCCCGCTTTGAAGAATCATATCCAAAAGCTTTTGATCTATTGCTTTATCTCTTTTGCCTTCTTTTAAAGATTTCATAATCTTATTGTAAAATCCAGGATAATTCCCTTTTATTCTATCAAGTTTTTCTTTGATATGCTGATTTTTGCATTTATCTGAGCAAAATAACAAAACTTTTTCATCTATAAATTGTGGGGCTAACCAAATTCCAGAAATAAATTCTTTTCTGCAAGTTTTACATTCTTCACTCATTCTTCACCCCCAACCAAAAAATTCTTATAGTACCTCACCCTAGGGATATCTTGCAGGGGGACACGACCTGACGAAAGCCACATACGCTTTGCGATGGTGTGGGGAGTAGGATTGACGGACGCCATAATCTTGTTTTTTCTCAAAACCGATATATTTTTATAGTTCATCCTCTTACATCTTTTAGTAGACGCAAGAGCTCTGACGAATCCCGTGCCTCCTTCGAGGAGATAGGAGAAATCCGAAGATGATGCGGTTAGTAGGGTTGACGAGCTCCCAAATCTATTACTCATTTTTGTTTTCTCCTCATTAAATTTAATTGTGTATCAATTATCAAACTTAACCGGTATTCAGAAGAATTCTTTTTTAACTGACTTTCTCTAACAATTTCAACCTTACTTTTATCAACTAAATTAACAATTTTTCTAAATGTTTTATACTGAAAATTATCTACAGAGATAAAAATTATACAATTCTCATGCCGTTTAATGAATTCAGAAACTTCAATAAAAATATCTAAATTATTCCGAACACTTTTTATATTCATTTTCTCAAAGTAAGAATTTATTTTCTCTCTTTCAAATAATTTCTTCATTGAGTTAAGATATTCTCTTTTATGCCGTAAGTTCTTATAATGTGCAAATTTTGATATTTTTGGGAGTAATTCTTTTAATTTTTCTTTTGTTATAATATTATATCCAATCAAATTTTCTGAAAAATCTATAAAAATGTAATAATCAAATTCTTTCATTCTTCACCCTCCAGCCCCAACTCATTCCTAATCATTTCCCTTAATTTCTCATTTACCGACTTACCTTCATTTTCGCATAGCTTCTTCAAATATAAGAACTCGCTTTTATACAGCCTCGTAGAAACAATCTTCCTCTCTTCACCACTTAATGGGTTATTTTTTATAACCATGAAAAATCAAAAAACTCAGAGTATTTAAATCTTTCTAAAAAAGGTGTATACACCTTTTTATTAACAAATCCTACTTTTTTATGAAATCAATTAGAAAGTTTTTTATATTGTGTGTGTGTGTATATATTGTTACATATAAAACCCATCTCGAAAGGAGTCCGAAAGGTGCCTGCCTGCTTATGCGGACAGGATCGACTAGTAGGGTGGTTTTGTAACATTTTTATTTTCCTTTCAATTTTTTAATAACTCCATTTAATTTTAAATTTTTTCTCAGGATATCTGTATAAGTTTTATCATTATTTTCAACTTCTTGAAAAATAGATCCGCTTATCAAATCTGCCACTTGAAGTTCTGGATGGTACTTTGAATTATCATGAGTAATTCTGATAATAAAGTCACAACTATCCTTTTCTTTTTCATCATCCAAAAGAAAAATCTCAAAAGAGGCTCTTGAGCCTTCATCTTTATAAGTTTCTTCAATATAGTTTTTAACAGCTAAAAAGCAAATTTTTCTATTCTTGAAATAATCCTTATCAGCAATTATTTTTGAAGGCATTTTTGTATGATTATCAAAACTTTCTGCAAGCAAATTAAATAAAATCTGAGATTTTTCTGACTCTGGAATATTTGAACCATCTTTTTCTATTGCGATAAATCTTGCATCTATATCTAGCTTAGACAATGCTTCAAGTAATTTTAATCTCAATCGCTCTTCTGGAAAACTAGCAAACTTTATTTCTCCACTTAAGCGATTCAGCCACCTTTCTCCTTTTTTTGTTCTTCTCAATTGCTCTTTTATCTTTTTAAGAATTTTAGAGATTTTCTTTCCCTCATTAGTGCAAATATAAGTCATAACAAACCATTTACTGCCCTTCTTCCCATCGTCTCCACTTTCATCAAGATACCCTGTTTTAAATCTATCACAATCAAGTCTATTATCCATCTTACTTCCATTTTAACTTATTACATTTCTGCACTATTATCTCAAGTTGTTCTTTTGAAAAAACATCTAAAGGTCTTCCTTCTGCAAGAGGATGCTCTGCAAAACTTTTCAATTCAATATGCTTTGTCCTTATAAATACATTTTCTAATACTCTTAAGAACTTTAATTGTTGAGAGTTATAATGCTCGTTTTTATCCATAATTAATTTATCAAATTCCCATTTAATCATTTCTTGAGGGTCAGGCAATCCTTTTATTTCTAACAATTCTCTCAGAAACAAAATAAAATCTTTTGTCTGTTGAATATTCTCTATTGTGAAGGTGGGATTTAATTCTCTTAAACTCTTTTCAATTTCCCAAAGCTCTTGCGAAGTAACTCCCTCACCATCTTTAATCTTTTTCAATAATCTGTTGCTGTTTATAAAATATTGATAATCAGGATCCTCTTTAACATTCATAATATCTTTTTCAACATTTACAACATGGTCAGGAGCATCTATCTTTAACATTCTTTTTCTTTCTTCTTCATAAAAAATCATAAGAGGAGCAATTTCTCTAACTAAGAAATCTACATCTTCAAAATTTATCTCTTCCCAAAATTGTTCTTTCTGAATCCTTATTAAATCATTTCTTTTATCTTTTATTGCATCTATGTTCTTATCCCAAATTGCCTCCGCTCTTTCAATTACAAATTTTTGCACCTTTGCTATTTTGTCTATGTTGCCTGTTTTAATATAATCAAAAAGTTTAACGCATTCCGAAATAAATCCATAAACTTTTGTGTTATCTGATGGAGAATAAATTAACAGAGGAGCAATTTCTTCTCTTAATTCTTTTACATGTTCTTTTAAATCAAATTTAGAGGAAATTACTTTTTTTATTACCTCTTTTTTCTCATTTACCATTGGAGATTCTATATCAATTCTATTTATAGTATCTCTAATCTCCTTTTCAACAATTTTTTTTTCTTTTTCATTCAGATTCTTTTCTAAAGCATCAACCTGTTCTAAGAAAATTTTTGTTTTAGCATCAATCGTTGCAGTTTTATGATTTAAATTTTTTAATTTATGGACACGAACATTAGAATAATCTCCGAATTTAAAATCCATTATCAAAAAATTTTCTTTTATATGCTCTCCATATTTATTCGTAGGTAGCCATTCTTTATTCTCACATGCAGATAAGTTTCTTGTTCCCCTTCCCAGCATTTGCCAAAATCTAATAGAGGACATAACTGGTTTAACAAAAACTAAATTCATTACTTCAGGAATATCCACTCCTGTATCTAAAACTCCAACAGATAAAGCAATTCTTGGAGAGTCTCTTTTTCCAAATCTTTTAACTTCATCCATATAACGAGATTTATCTGATGTAATAACTTTTACATCTTTTGCTAGATAAGGATAATATTTTTGAAATAATTTTTCAATTGCTTCTGCATGATTAACACTTGCACAAAAAAATATGCTCTTGCAAGGTCTTTTATCATCTGATTTGTAGCATCTATCAACAAATTCTCTAATTATTAATTCATTTGTTTTCTCATCAGTAAAAAATCTCTCAAACTTAGAACCAGGGGTCTGAAATTTATCAGGATCTTCTTCTTGCAGTTTTAATGCTTGTTGTAATTCCCGACTTAATCTCTTTCCTTCTATCCCCAAAGAAAGAACCTTTGTTTCAATAATTTCTGCTACATAAGGGACTAATACTTTATCATTAACTGCAGAATCATAATCATACTTGAAAGTTGGCTTTCCTTCTTCACAATTAAATAATCTAAATGTACTAAGATCTTTCATATCTTCTGTTAATGGGGTTGCAGTCAAACCTATTTTAATTGCATCAAAATATTTGAAAATATCGTTGTTAATATCATAATAAGACCTATGGGCTTCATCAAATATAATCAAATCAAAAGCACCCACTCCAAATTTTTCATAGAATCTCCCTCTTGGTTTTTGTGGATACATTAAAGTCTGAATAGTGGAAACATAGAATCTTGCACTATCTGAAAAACCTTCTTCGTTTAATTCGCATATAGGTGTTTCTGGAAAAAATTTCTTAAAACCTTTTTCTTTTGCTTGATTTCCTAGTGAGATTCTGTCCACTACAAACAAAACCTTTTGAACATATTCTGCTTTTACTAAACAATCAATTAGAGCCATAGCTACTCTTGTTTTTCCTGTCCCAGTCGCCATGTTAATTAGTGCTTCTCTATGTCCTTCAGAAAGAGATTCTAAAATTACTTTTACTGCCTCTATCCCTCTCTTTCTATCTAAAATGTCTCCTCTAATTTTTGTATAAACTGGGTTCTTTCTTTTTTTCATGAGACTAATAATTCTATGCAAATCTTTTTGAGAAAAAGGCAACAAAATTTTTCTTCTTCTATCTAAATCATCTACATAATACCATGCTGTCCCATTAGTTAAAAAAATAGGTATTTTTATTCCAATATGTGTTTCAATATCCTCTCTATAAGTCCTTGCTTGAATTTCTCCTTTTTCCACACTTACAGAAGTTCTTTTCGCTTCAACAATCGCTAAAGGAGTTCTATCTTCACCTAATAAAAGATAATCAATAAATCTATCAACCCCCTTTTCTATTCCAGCTTCAATTCCAATATATTCTTTTGTTTGAAAATTAGATTTAACTGGATTAATCTCCTCTTTCACATAGCTTCCTTTAACTTTCCAGCCCACTCGCTCTAAAATAGGATCTATAAGTTTCTTTCTTGTTTTTGCTTCCGAGAGATTTTCTTCTTCCATAATCTTTTTATTTACCAAAACTATAAAAGATTATCTATAAAACTCTAATATTCAGAAATCCTCTCAACCTCTATTAATGTTTCTTTGTCTTTCTTTGTAATTTTATAAAATTTATAGCTTCTGTCTTCAGGATTAACACATGAAATAAGTAAATTATCTTTTAATTCAAGTCTGAGAAGTCTCCTTCCTTTAGGTGGGAGATGAATCAGACAAAAATATAGCAAGAATTGGTAAGATTTATTTTTGCAGTATTTAGTCAATAATTTAGATGTATGTATGAATGACTGAAGACAAGCCACTGAACAAAGTATTTGTCTAGTGGCTCTTTCTTAAATTTAGTAGATAAACTTTCTCTAAGTACTGAATAATTTTAGGTTTTAGAAAACTTCCAAAAGCAAAGCCACTGGACACACTAGACAACCACGCACGCAGGGTATATAAACAAGTTATGTCATATGATAATTAGTGATAAAAATGAAAACATACAGGTTTAGAATCTATCCAAACAAACAAATTGAACATAAGTTACAGAGATCACTTGATCTTTGTAGATTTACATACAACAATCTTCTTTCTGAGTTCAATAGTTGGGACACTATCTCAAAATATGAATTACAGTCAAGAATTGTAGATTTGCAGATATGCTATCCTGAACTTAAAGAAGTATATTCTAAAGTGTTACAGTATGAGAATTATCGTTTGTTCTCAAATTTGAAGGCTTTAGGAGAAACTAAAAAGAAAAATAGAAAAGTTGGTAAACTCAGGTTCAAAGGTAAAGGATGGTTCAAAACTATTCATTATAATCAATCAGGATATAAATTATTAATGAAAGGAAAAAGATGTCAGACACTTAAACTCTCAAAGATTGGTGAAATCCCTATCAGATGTCACAGAAAAATCAATGGTAACATTAAACAGGTTGTTGTGAAACGAGAAGCTTCTGGGAAATGGTTTGCTTCATTGATAACTAATGAGAAAAAACAAGTTCATAAGAAACAAATTAAGAAAGTTATTGGTATTGATTTGGGTTTGAATGATAGTGTCTGGGATAGCGATAATAACAAAACAGAAAATCCTAAGTTCTTGAATAAATATTCTTTACAATTAGCGAAACGTCAACGCCAAATGTCTAAAAAGAAGTTAGGAAGTAAGAACCGAAACAAGTTTCGGATTCGGTTAGCAAGGATTTATGAGAAATTGACCAATACAAGAAAAGATTTTATACATAAACTAACAAAATATTATGCTGATAATTATGATTGTATAAGTATGGAAGATATGCCTATAAATAATATGGTAAAAGGTAAGAAGAATAAATTTTCAAAATCGTTACTTGATGCTTGTTTTGGTTTTATAAGGAGTGAAATGCAACGCAAAGCTGAAAATGCTGGTGGTGTATTTATTCCTGTAAATTATAGAGGCACAACAAGTAGATGTAGCCAATGTGGAAATAATGTGAAAAAAGAGATTTGGGAAAGAGA
>Ga0210057_1005700_pt1 | contig 15886 bp, 11 predicted proteins | sample CryGeyCG2114_010_2_FD_183968 | JGI IMG/M metagenome (GOLD analysis project Ga0210057, IMG submission 183968) | Groundwater microbial communities from aquifer - Crystal Geyser CG10_big_fil_rev_8/21/14_0.10 (SPAdes) (version 2) | ecosystem: Environmental > Aquatic > Deep subsurface > Groundwater ...
CTTGTAGATTTTGAAGTTAGCCCGGAACCGCAAGTTTTTAAAAATATAATGTTTTATTCAAAAAAATATGCCTCTTTAGATGAGGTTGAGGGATTTATTATTGAATCATTTGCAGATAAAAGTTTTTCTCGCAGTGAGTATACTGTAATTGCTTGGGGGTCGGTAATAGAATAGGCCTTAAAACTTCAGAAAACTATTGTTTGAACTACTTCTGCATGATACTATTGTATTATGGAAATCTGCGCTCCAAACGAGATATTAACAGACTTCGGTTGTATCCCTAACGACCCGATAGGGTTTGTTGAAAAATTTTACGGAATTGGTCTTGGTTTTATAGGGCTAGTCGCCCTAGTTTTTATAATAGTGGGCGGATATTACATCATGGGTTCTCAAGGTGATCCTAATAAGCTTCAAAAAGGTAAATCATATATAACATACTCAATAATAGGTGTATTGCTTGCCATATTCGGATTCGTTTTTATAGAAGTTGTTACCGGAGATATTTTAAAAATACCGGGTTTTAACTAAAAAATAAATTGCTGAATTGTTATATTGCTAAATTGTTAAAATATAAAAAAATAATATGAAAAAATTACTGTCCATACTTTTCACTTTTCTAATAGTTGTTGCGGGTTTAGTTTTATTTGTAAATCAGGTAAATGCACAGGTTATTGGAACTACACCAACTCCTGCAAATCCAACAGGTGATTGGAAACAGGATAAGGAAGTAACTTTTATAGGTAAAACTGCAGCAAGGGCAAATGAATTTTTGCAATGGACTCTTCAAAACTACCAGTGGATAAGTGTAACACCGGGGGGAACAGCAAATCCTCTAGCTGAATTTTGGGGAGAAATCTTAAGAATAGTTTTGGTTCTGATTGTTTTATTTGTACTTGCGGCGGCATTTGTAATTATTATCACACGTGGTCGGAGTGTAACTTTGATGCGGTTTATTCCCAGATTTATTATAGTTATACTTTTAATAATTCTTTCATTTGCCTTAATAAGGTTTATATACCAGTTCTTTGATGTTATTCAGGGGTTTTTCTTAAATGTTACAGATCCTGCAGGTGGTCCCGATAGGTTAATTGGTCCTCAGGATTTGCTTTATATAGCATTTGATTACCCAAGTTTTATTGGTTACCGCAGGGTAGGGGTTCAATTTGATGAATCAGCATATATATCACTTCTTTTGGTCAAAATAACAGCCGTTACTTATTATGTCATGACAGGAATTCTTCTTATCCGAAAAATTATCTTGTGGTTTTTTGTTATTATTTCACCGGTTTTTCCTTTACTATTGTTTTTTAGGCCATTAAGAAATACTGCAAAGATTTGGATTGGAGAATTTTTCAGATGGCTTCTTTACGCACCCTTATTTGCAATTTTTCTTCATGGATTAGTTGGAATGTGGAGAAATGGAGTTCCTTTGCCATTTGATTTTTCTCAAGTAGGAACCGAAGTTTATCCGACATCAATTAACATTTTACTTGGTGGTCCCGGCCAGCAGATAGGACTTTATAATTCCGTTAACTTAAGTGACACATTTGCTTTATATGTAGTAGCGCTTCTTATGCTTTGGGTTGTAATTCTTTTGCCTTGGCTTTTACTTCAGATATTTCTTGATTATATAAATAACTTGGCGTTTTCTGAGACTTCTTTGTATCAAAGAATTGCCTCTACAAACATTCCATTTATAAATAGGCCAATTGGTAACGGTCCGGACACTCCCCAACAGCCTCCTCCGCAGGGTCCAGCTGCAACCGGTATGGCAAAAGCCCTGCCCTTTATGAACAAAAGAGCTATGCAGATACCGGTAAAAAGAGTGACGAGCGCTGATAACATGAAAAATATTTTTTCTAGGCAATCTAATATGCATATATCCTCTGAGACAAATGAAGTGGTAAGGCTTGCAAATCTTTCAGTTCCTAAGATGCGTGATATTGCACGGCTTGAATCAGCGACAATTACTAAAAATCAGTCAGTTACTCAGCAAAGAACTGAAATTACAAATAAACTTAACCAGATTTCGTCCCCCGCCTCTGCTCCGGTGGTAGAGCGCGAGAAATTTACTACGATTAAGGAAAAGCTTGTCCAGATGCAGCAAAAGGGCGACCCTGTGGCAAGTTCAATTCTAAATGCTTCAAGAATTGGTTCACAAATTGGAAGAGCAGGAGCAATGAGTTCTGAGGTAATAAAAAGTAGACTTGCCGTAACATTGCAGCATATAGCAGTTCCTTCCATGGCGCTTAACCCTCAAGAAAGACAAAAGGTTCAGGAGGCAAGACAGGAATTATTATCAGCACAACATGAGGGTAATCCTTTGGCTACCTACATTTTGGACATGAGTGAAAAGGTCAGCAAGGAGAATATTGGTGAGCAGGAAAAAAGCTCTTTGATAGAAAAAGTAAAAGAAAGATTGTTTAATGAAAAACAAAAGGGAAATAAGCTTGCCGAAAAAGTTCTCCCGGCAGAAGGTGTTACTTCAATTGCCCAGGCTTCTCTTCCGGTAGTAAATAGAGTTCAGCAGGTAAGTCTAGATGAGTATGAAGAAGTTAAAAACATTTGGAAAGAGAATTATACTAATATGGAGCCCCCCGCACCTCTTGACGGTAAGAGCTTAACAAAAGAAGAATGGATTAAAAATGATATTCAAAAAATTGACGAAACTGTAAATCTTTTAAGTTCACCTGACCAAACACAAGTACAAAAAGGTATGGAAATGGTATCAGATATACTGCCGTTTCTTCTTATTGGGGGATTTTCAAAAGCAGAAGTTATTGCTTATCTAAAGGCAAAACAAGCTGCCGGGAAAGAGGTAGTGGGAATGGTTGAACAGCGAAGTGATGAAGAGGATACGCTTTTGGAGAACAAGCCTAAAAAGGAAACAGAAACTTCCGAGATGGTAATGAAAAGAGAGTTACCCTTAGAGGAGGAAAATAAAAAAGAAGATGATAATTCTGGTAGCAATAAGATTTAATTTGTTTGCAGTCTAGGTAATTGTCTATAATAAAATTATGTTTGGAGATTTATTTAAAAAGAAACAATTTGATGAAAAGGGGCCAGCCCCCCAAAATCCGCAAGGGCCATTTGCGCCTAGTGGGCAGATGATGCCTCAGCAGCAATATGTGCAGCAGGGTCAAATGGTAAATAATGGAATGACGCAGCAAGGTTTTCAGCAGTCTTATCCCCAGATGCAGGGGGGAATGGTTACGGGTCAAGAAATTGCCGGTACAAATATGGATCCCACAAAGAGGCAAAATGTAAATGCCCTGTCTCATCTCGACTCACGTTCAAATCAAATTTTACAACAGGCTCAAAATGAGGCAAGAAAATATCAGCATCCCGCAATAGAGCCGGACTTACTGCTTCTTTCTTTAACTTACGATAGGGAAGTTTATAAGCTTTTACAAAAACATCAAGTTGATGTTGCAAATCTTGCCAAAGAAATTGAACAAAAGCAGGAAGTGGGAACGTCAACGACTCCCCCAATTTTAAGCGAAAGCACGCAAAGAATATTTGACGAAGCATATAAATATGCCCAAAAAAGAGCTTCAAGCTTTATTTCTCCTGAAGATTTGTTGCTTGCTTTATTTTCATCAGAATCCTCCGCTGCACTTTTTGCATCAAAAGGGATTGATAAAAACGATTTCCAGCAAACTTTAGAAAAGGATGCAAAATTTAAAACCGGTAAAAAAAGTGTAATAGAAGAATACGGGATAGACTTAACGGCAGAGGCAAAAAGCGGAAAGTTAGATCCGGTTGTAGGACGTGAGAAAGAGATTGAAAGAACAGTTCATATACTTTTAAGAAGAAGCAAGAATAATCCAATATTAATAGGAGAGGCAGGAGTTGGAAAAACAGCTATAGTCGAGGCGCTTGCTCAGCTTATTGTTAAAAAAGAAGTACCAAAAGACCTTCAGGACAAAAAAATTATTCAGATTGATCTTACCTCCCTTATAGCAGGAGCATCCCATAGAGGAGAATTTGAGGAAAGACTTAAAAATGTAATTAAAGAAGTAATGCTTGCAGAAGGAAGAATACTTTTATTTATAGATGAAATTCATACCTTAATAGGTGCCGGAACAACAGAAGGGGCGATGGATGCTTCAAATATCATAAAACCTTATCTCGCCCGTGGTCAGCTTCAGCTTATTGGTACAACAACGACTGCCGAGTACCGTAAATATTTTGAGAAAGATAAAGCTTTCCAGAGGAGATTTCAGGCAATAATTGTCGATGAACCGAGTATTGAGTCAGCGATAGAAATGATGAAAGTACTACAGATAAAATATGAGAAATTTCACAATGTCACAATTACTCCGGAAGCTATAGAGAACTCGGTCAAACTTTCCAAAAAATATATAGGAGAGAGATATCTTCCTGATAAATCAATAGATCTTATCGACGAAGCATCTGCGGAAGTAAAACTGTTAGCTGCTGAGGGTAAAAGAAAAGATACTCAGGTGGTTAAAGGAGATATAGAAAAAGTAGTAAGTGCGTGGACAGGTATTCCTATTACAAAACTTACTGAAGACGAGAGTAAAAAACTTTTGGAATTAGAAGATCTTATTCATAAAAGACTAATTGATCAGGAAGAAGCGGTAAAATCCGTATCAGAAGCCGTTAGGCGAGGTAGAATCGGGCTGGCTGCTGCCAACCGCCCCATAGCGTCGTTTATATTCTTAGGTCCTACAGGAGTTGGTAAAACAGAGCTTGCAAAAACTCTTGCTGAGATTTTGTTTGGGCGTGATGATGCGATGGTAAGACTTGACATGTCCGAATATATGGAAAAGCACGAAGTCGCAAAGCTTATTGGAGCACCTCCGGGGTATGTGGGATATGAAGAGGGTGGACAACTGACTGAAGCGGTGAGAGCAAAACCTTACTCTATAGTCCTTCTTGATGAAGTTGAGAAAGCACATCCCGACGTGTTTAATATTTTACTTCAGCTTCTTGAAGACGGGAGGCTTACTGACAACAAAGGAAATACAATTTCATTTAAAAATACGATAGTAATCGCTACTTCAAATATAGGTAGTAAAATGATTCAGGAAACTCTAACTTCGCAAAAAGAAGTTAAAGCTTTAGCTACTGAGAATAAGGATAAAAAAGTTGGAGATGTAGTTAATGGGCAAGTCCAAACAGCACAAGTTCCGGCAAGTTCTACAAGTACACAGAATAAAGATGACAAGACCACAGATCCATCAAAGGTCAAGATGACGGAGGAAGAAAAAGTTGATGAGAAAGTATTTAAAGAGCTTTCTAAAAGCCTTATGGATGAACTTATTAAATTTTTCAGACCGGAACTTATCAACCGTTTTGACGGCGTTGCTATATTTAAACCCTTAACGGAAAAGTATATGAGTGCAATTGCGAAGCTGGGAATTAAAAATACTCAAAAACTTCTCAAGGAACAAGGTTATGGTCTAGAAACTACTGATAAGGCAATTGAAATTCTTGCAAAAGATGGATTCGATCCTGTATATGGAGCTCGTCCTTTAAGACGTCTTATTCAAAGCGTTATTGAAAATCCGATAAGCATTGAAATAATAGGTAAAAAATTCGTTCCGGGAGATATTATTATCATAGATTATGATGAAGTGACTAAAAAATTTACTTTTAAAAAGTCTCCAAATTCACTAAATCAGCAAACAAGTGGACAAAATGGAGCTTTGCCGGATGGGACACCTTTGCCAAATCCTGCTGATTTAAATATCCCTCAAGGTGCCGCGCAGACACAAAATGGGCAAAATCCCGTGGGTCAAACAATTGCTGGTGTAAATGGGAACGGGTTTTATCCGCAGGCAAATCCTGTACAGAATGGACAACCACAAATTCTGCCACAGCAAAATATGGGAATGATAGTTGATCCTACAGCTCCAATTACGCAAGACCCCACACCAGCTCCGCCACCGGTAGATCCTGCAACAGGAAATGCCATGACAATGTCAGTAAATGGAAATAATCAAAATTAGTTATGATAAAAAATCTTTCAATAAAAAATAAGAAAATTATTATTATTCTGGTTATACTAGCTCTAGTTATTCCATTTTTGATATTTTTGGTAGCATCAAATTCCGAAACAAAACCCTCTACTGGAAATAATTTGATTACTCCAACTAAAGAACCACTCCCTACATTTCCTGACGCGCCTAGAGTTGAGAATGAACTGATTATTCAATATGCCTTAGGACAGGAGTTTGATAATCTATCTATAGAAAGACAGCAGGAAATAATGGAAATTTTTCAAAGATATGGTGTAATTTCTCAGGAAAAGGCATATCCTGAGGTAGTAGAGGGAGAGCTATCCAGATCATATTTAATAAAATTTTCAGGTACTATAGATATAGAAAGCGTTGCCAATAAGATATATGAATTACCGGAAATTGAAGGTGCACAACCCAATACAGAATTTGGACTTTTCTAAAATTATTCACGATAAAAAGATAATGCTTATATTTGCATTAGCTCTTTTATTTTTTGTTTCCGTTGCAGTAATAATTGGATATTTATCAAGTAGGCAGGGATATATCGCAATACCTCCTACTGCAGAATATGTTCCGAATGAATTAATAGTTTCTTATAGAGAAGGGAAGGCTCCACACCAAATCAGTGAAGAAAAAAGGCTTGAATTAGAACAAAGGCTTAGTCTTTTGGGTGTTATTTCTCAGGAAAGGGCATATTTAGAAGTAGCTAGCGGTGAGCTGACCAGGTCTTATACTCTAAAATTAAATGAAAATGTTGACCTTGTCCAGCTTCAGGAGCAATTAGCAGAAGTAAAAGAAATTGCTTCATCACAGCCAAATTTTATTTATCATACGTTTTTAACCCCAAACGATCCCCAGTATTCATCTCTTTGGGGAATGCAAAATATTAATGCCCCACAAGCATGGGATACTTCCACAGGATCTAACTCAATCGTTGTTGCGGTTATAGATACGGGGATGGATATTTCTCATCCGGACTTGACTGGTATTTCCGTAAATCCTTATAGTGCGATTACTGGCAGCAGCAATGTTTCCGACGGCGTTGGGCATGGTACTCATGTGGCAGGAACTGTTGGTGCTATAGGAAATAATTCGGTTGGGGTAGTTGGAGTCAATTGGAATGTTAGCATAATGCCAGTTCAGGTGTGTTCTCCAGGCGGGTGTGCTCTGACAGCGATTGTAAATGGAATTTATAGAGCTGCTGATAATGGTGCAAAAGTTATTAATATGAGTCTTGGTACAAGAGCCCCAGGGATTGATACATGTTCTTCTGCTCAAGATACTTATAAAGCAATTGCGTACGCTATTTCAAAAGGAGTTACTGTTGTTGTAGCAGCGGGTAATGATTCAAGAGACGCTTCGCTATCTAGCCCTGCATCATGTCCCGGAGTCATAACGGTTGGTGCATCAACTCAAAGTGATGGAAGCTCGAGTTTTACAAACTTTGGGTCAGTAGTAGATATTGCCGCCCCGGGAGTAGGTATTCTGTCTACATTCCCCTCGGGGGCCTATCTTAGCCCAAATTGCAATGATGCAAGCTTTGGTACGAATTCGGATGGTTATGGGTTTTGTGATGGTACTTCTATGGCAGCGCCTTATGTTGCTGGAGCAGCAGCACTTTTACTGTCTGTAAATCCCAATCTTGCTCCTGCGCAGGTTGAGAGTTGTTTAGTAAATAATGCAGATTCTATTTCTTCGACTAGACAAATAGGTCCCAGATTAAATATTGCAAAAGCTTTAGAAAATTGTGCAGGAACTCCGGGTACTCAACTGCCTACCGCAACGCCCACACCAGCTATAGGTGCCACTTCAACTCCTACTACTTCAAGATTTTATATTTCGGGACGAGTATTTCAGGATAATAATAAAGATGGAACTTATAATTCTGGCGACTTAGCACTTATCAATGAAACCTTAAATCTTACAGGTAGTTTTTCAGATTCAACTTCTACTCTTACAGATGGGACATATATATTCGACAATCTTTTTGAGGGAACATTTATTGTTAGCTATAATGGATTTTCAACAAGCAGCATTACGCTGGTTCAGTCCCAGCCCGTAATAACTGGTGTAGATTTTATAGTTACTAAAGATCCTGTTAATCCCACCCCTACTATAGTAATTGGGCCAAGCACAATTCCTCAGACACCTACGCCCACCCAAGCTCCCCCTGCAGGCGGAGGGGCAACGCGCGCGCCTACTCCAACTCCTCCTACTCTTTATAACTGTGAATATGACCCTAATTGTGGAGAAAGCAAGAGTAACATTCAGCTTTGCCCACTAATTTGTACAGAACAAAGTGGAGGCAGGGGAGGAGTTCAGCCAACATCTTCTCCTACGCCAATTAGTGTTTCGACCGCAACACCAGGAGGTAAATCTATTACGAGTACCCCAACGCCGACACCAGGGGGTAATGGCAATATGCCGACAGCCACACCCACTCCCACTACAACAGTAGGTAATTCTGTAAGGCAAGTTGTCGATTCGGTTAATGCTACTAATATTGAAAACAATTTATTAAGTATTATTGACGATGACGAAATAGCAGGGCAAGATCAGCTGCAGACTCGTTACACTGGTCTTTCTGGAAATATTACAGAGAGCAATTATATTCAGGGAAAGCTTACAGAATATGGGCTTTCTGTGTCTTTGCAGAATTTTACTGTTGGCGGCGTGAGTACTCGAAATATTATTGGTAGAGTTAATGGTACAAATACAAATGATGTGTATCTAGTAACAGCGCATATGGACTCTACTGCAAAAACTAATTCAGGGACAACAGATCCGGCTCCAGGAGCAAATGACAATGGGAGCGGGACAGTTGCAGTAATGGAGACAGCTAGAGTATTAAAAAGTATACAGAGTAGTTTAAAGACATCACTCGAGTTCGTGCTTTTTTCTGGTGAGGAGCAGGGACTTTATGGAAGTTATTATTATGCGCAAAATATTTCTTCAGGAAAGAATATTAAAGGAGTTATAAATCTAGATATGGTAGGAAACAAAAGTGGTACATCATGTGTTAATTTTTATTATAAAAATTATAATGGTGGCGATATATTATCAAACAAAGCAATAGAAATGATAAAGTCATATAATATTGACCTGGGTGGAGCATCATTAGCAAGTTCTAACGGTCAAAGTGATCATAAGCCATTTTGGGATATTGGTATTCCGGCAATTTTTGTTCATGAGTGTAATAATAATTGGAATGTGTACCATAGTATTAATGACAAAATGGAGTTTATAAATATTTCACAGATTACAAATGCTACAAAAGCAGTTACAGCAGCAGTAGCCGATCTTGTCATACAATAATATGAAACAAAAATTAGTTCCTTTATTAATCCTTTTTATAATTTCTCTTTTTGTTCCAAAGTTATCATTTGCACAAGATTCTAGCTTAATGCTTGTAGTTACAGAGTATGAAACTCGTGACGATATAGACTTTCTTTTTGAGAATAGTACTCGCGTATTGGAATATTTAGAAGGAGTTGATGTGGATCGTCCGCTATTTCTTTCGCTTATTTCTCCTGAACAAAAAGAGATATATATTAAAAACGGTTTTAACCCTGAAATTATCGATGAAAATGCTGATATTGAAAGGTTTGTATTACTTTATAACCCACGTCCTGATCAATCAGAAAAGCTTAAGCCATACGGGGAGCCAATTATTATATCCTCACATTATACATTGCTAAAAATGACTGTAGGGGCGGAATTTACACACGAAGGAGAATCCGGTAGATTTTTTGATATACCATTTTCTCAGATTATCTCTTCTCCTCCCTTGCGAACAAAGACTGCTACGGAATTAACCCCTGCGCCTATTCAGGAAGGAGCATTACCAGGACAGGCGCAATGGATTATTATCGGAGTTATTGTGTTGGTTGTAATTATAATTTTGACAATTTTTATTCTTTGGTATCGTAAAAAAAAGAACATTATTATATAAAGTTTTACCCAGTTAAATAATTCTAGCAATTAAGCCCTTTGAATGCTAAAATAAGAGATTATTATGGAGAAAGATTTCTATAAAATACTTGGTGTCAGTAAAAATTCAACGCCTGACGAAATAAAAAAGGCATATAGAAAACTTGCCGTAGAGTTTCATCCTGACAAAAATAAGTCGAAAGAGGCTGAAGAAAAATTCAAAGGGATAAATGAAGCCTACGAGGTGCTTTCAAATCCTCAAAAAAGGCAAAACTACGATAGGTTTGGATCTTCTGGTCCCCAAGGTGGTGCGGGAGGTAATCCTTTTGGAGGGGGGCCGTTCGGTAACGCTCAGGGTGGACAGGGACCATTTAGATATTATTACTCATCAACTGCAGGGGGTCCCTTCGGCAATGCTCAGGGCAAGCAGGGTTTTGATGCTAACGATTTTTCAGATCCTTTTGATATTTTTGAGCAATTTTTTGGCGGAGGCTCTCCTTTCGGGAGAAGAAAACCTGCATACTCAATAACCATTTCTTTTATGGAGGCGGTAAAAGGTGTAACTAAAAAAGTTGATTTAAACGGCAAGAAAAGAGATATAAAAATTCCTGCGGGCATAAATTCCGGCCAAAGAATCCGGTTTGATGACTTTGATATTGTTGTAAATGTCCAAAACCACGATTTTTTTGAAAGGCGCGGAAATGACGTAATTTCAGAAGAAACCATACCATTTACTATGGCAATTCTGGGGGGAATAAAAGAAATAAAATCTCTTGATGGGATTATTAAGCTAAAAATTCCGGAAGGAACTCAGCCCGATGCAGTTATCAGAATTAAAGATAAGGGTATAAAAGAGGTAAATGGAAAGGGACGGGGGAGCCATTTCATTAAAATTAAAGTAGAAATACCTAAAAAAATTAACTCAAAGCAAAAGAGTCTTTTGGAGGAGTTTGAAAAAGTTGGTTCCGGAAAACATTGGTTCTAGCCTTGTCATTAATTGTATTCATGTTAATTTTAAAGACGTATTAATACAAGTATACCAGTATACCAGTATACCAGTATACTTGTATTTCTGTAGTGAGAGGGGGATAGGTTAATGTCCTTGATTTGAAGCTTTACTACCCCTAAACTATAGTTAGATGAAAACTGCCCTTATGTATCCTGTTGAGCTTTTAATTTTTTGGTATCATAATGTTTGTATAGGTGCTATAGATTATTTTATAAAGCTAAATTCATACCTTTTACACCTTTTCTCAGTACCACTTTTACTACAAACCTTTTTTAAACCATTAAAAAACGAATATAGAAAAGGACTGGTTCTTTTCTCAATAGTTTTTGGAATTTTTCTGAAGTCCTTTTTAATAGTAACGTCTTTTTCTATTCTGTTTTTTTTCATATTAATTGAGTTATCTATTACAGCCGCCCTTTTTATATTTCCGGTAGTTCTAATCTATTTAGCTTATGCAGGACAAAATATTTTTCAATTTATATAAAACTTTAGTTAGCAAAGAAATTTTGTTATTAAGAATTCTTTTGTTTGTGGTATTAACCATAATACTGCTTCTATTTATAGACGAATATCAAGTTCTTATAAGAATACTCCCAATATATTTTGTGCTTTTTCTTCAGGAGCTATTTATTCACTATAAACTAGAGAAAAAATTTCCTGCAAAAAACGTCAATAACGTAGAGAATTTAGTTGATGCAATGTTTTTTGACATAAGGAAGAATTATCTATCATCTCAAAAATCCTCTGAAATCATAGAAGAAATTTTGTTAACAAAAAGAGGAAAGTTTATCCTCGAAAGAATAAATCCTGATATAAAAATAGGTCAAATTGAAGTAAACAAAGAGGATATATTAAATAAGTCTGCCGGGTTAGTAAAAATATTAAATGGGAAATACATATCAAGCCTGGATTTTTTTATCGCCTACTTACTTCTTCAGGAAGAAAATTCGAAGACTATGCAGGAAAACAATTTGAATGAAAAAGATCTAATTATAGTTTTATACTGGGCTAGGAAAAAGTTTAATATCGAAAAAAGCAGTAGTCACGCACTGTCATTTAATGGTCAGGGTGCATTTGATTTTCTAGTTTATGGTTGGACTCCGGAGACAAAAATTTTTGCATCTGATTTTACAAGTGAAGTCTTGAGGTTGGGTTACACTCCAAAGGCAATTGGCCGCGACAAGGAATACAGAATAATTATTGAAGGTCTTTCAAAAAGCTCCTCTAAAAACATTCTTATTATAGGTGACCCAGGTGTAGGTAAAACAAATTTAGTTATGAAATTTGCATACGACGCATACAAAGGATATCTAACTAAAGGTTTAAAAAATAAAAGAGTATATTTTCTTTTTATAGATAGATTGATTTCAGGCGCGCAGAACAAAGGAGAACTTGAACAGCGTGTAGTTAGTGTTTTTACAGAAATAAGTCACTCAGGAAATGTAATTATACTCATCGAAAATATCGAGAACATATTTGGTGGCGGAGGATTTGATTTTGACATATCAGGTGCTATTCAGCCATATCTTGAGGGAAATAACGTCCAAATTATAGGAACTACAAATCAAAAAGGATATAAAGACTTTATAGCTTCAAAACCATCGATTCAAAATCTTTTTTCGGAAATTGAAATGGACGCTCCCTCAAAAGAAGTAGCGACTTTTATGCTTATTGAAGAAGTAGATATTAGGGAGAAGTTGTCTGGTTCGATAGTAACTTTTAGTGCTATTAAAGAAACTATTGAGTTAGCGGATGTCTATGCCCCAGATCTTTCACTTCCGGGATCCTCGGTAAAACTTCTGGAGGATTCTATGGTGCGAAATTTTCAATCGGGCAAAAATATACTAACCTTGCAAAATGTAAGAGAGATTGTAAATGACAGAACCGGAGTCAATCTGTCAGTGCCTACTCAAGAGGAAAAAAATAACCTGCTAAATATTGAGGAAGAAATTCACAAAAAACTTATTGGTCAGGACACAGCTGTAAATGCTGTTTCAAATGCATTAAGACGGCTTAGAAGCGGAATGAGGAAAAAACAGGGACCAATTGCCTCATTTTTATTCTTAGGTCCTACCGGAGTTGGAAAAACTACAACAGCAAAACTTCTTGCAAGAGAATATTTCGGAAGTGAAGACAAAATGATAAGAGTTGATATGAGCGAATATCAGAGTGATGATAGTATAAAAAAACTTTTAGGAGAAATGCCCGGAGAGGAAAGTTTTAGCAGTTCCTTTGTTGATAAAATTCATGAAAATCCTTTCTCGTTAGTACTTTTAGACGAGTTTGAGAAGGCAAACCCCAGACTTTTGGATGTATTTTTACAAATACTCGACGAGGGATATGTAACAAATAATAAGGGAAAAAAGATAGCCTTCAAAAACACAATAATTATCGCAACCTCAAATGCAGGGAGTGAATTTATAAGAGAGAGAATTGAGGATGGAGAGGATATAAAAAACGAATTAACAGAATATATTCTGACAAAAGGCATTTTTAAACCGGAGCTTGTTAATAGATTTGATGATGTAATAATTTTTAACCCTTTATCAAAAGAAGAAATACTAAAAATTACAGAATTAAGGCTCACAGAGTTAAAAGAAAAATTGGAAGAGCAGTATATAGACATAAGTTTTTCAGATAATGTTATTGATAAGGTATCTAAAGAGTCTTTTGATGCTGACTTTGGAGCACGAAATGTGAGAAGATATATAGAGGAAAATATTGAAAATTTAGTTTCCCGCATGATTCTTGAGGAAAAAATAAAGAAGGACGAAAAAATTCTAGTTAATTTAGATGAACAAAATAAATTTATTATAGAAAAATAATGAAAATTGCGATTTTTGAAGCAGACACAAAGGAGCAGAATTATTTTAAGTCGGTTTTTAAGACTCACGACTTAACTTTAGTTGATGATGAATTATCAATTGATAATGTTAGCAGTATTAAAGATATAGAAATACTGGTTGTATTTGTTTATTCAAGAGTTACGAAAGAGATAATCGATGCTCTTCCAAATCTAAAGTTTATCGCCACGATGTCAACAGGATTTGACCATATAGATTTGGAAGCCGCAAAGAATAGAAATATTACAGTTTCTAACGTTCCTGTCTATGCAGAAACAGTAGTTGCGGAACATACTTTCGCGCTTTTACTTTCTGTTTCGAGACGTCTTGAGGACTCATTTGAAAGAGCCAGAAAAGCAGAATTTAACCCTGAAGGATTAACGGGATTTGAACTGCGTGGTAAGACATTAGGGGTTATAGGAATTGGAGCTATTGGAAAACACGTAATTGAGATTGCCAACGGATTTGGAATGAATGTTCTGGCTTACGCTCGTCATCCGGATTTAGTTCTGGAGCAAAAACTAAAGTTTAAGCACGTCGATCTACAAGTGTTACTTTCCAGCTCTGACATTGTATCTCTGCACATCCCCTACACGAAAGAGACACATCATTTTCTATCTGAAAAAGAGTTTTCACAAATGAAAAATAATGTTGTAATAATAAATACTGCAAGAGGAGGTCTTATACATAATAGCGCACTTCTGGATGCTTTAAATTCGGGTAAAATTTATGCAGCAGGTTTGGACGTATTAGAGGAAGAACCGGTATTACACGAGGAGAAGCAACTATTATCAAGTAGATTTGATAGGGAAAAGTTGCAGTCAGTTCTTGAAGACCATATGCTTTGCAACCATCCAAAAGTAGTAATAACTCCTCATAACGCATTTAATAGTTATGAGGCGTTGAATAAGATTTTAGAGACGACTCATGACAATATCGCATCCTTTATAATAGGCACTCCGGTAAATTCGGTTACTAATAATTAAGCTTGAGCTTATTTTAATTCAGGTTATAATAAGCTATGACATTTGAAGAGTATTTTTCTAATTCGAAAAGTGAGATAGAGTCTCATTTTAAAAAAATAATTAGAGAAAGAAATAATCTAGAAGTTCCTAAATCTTTGGACGACTTAAACCTACTACCCGAGATTGAAGATTTTGCATTGAGGGGTAAATTTATACGCGGAACGCTCTTTCTTCTTACATGTCAAATTTTAGGACAAAATATAACTGGCAAAAATTTATCAATTGCTGTAAGTATAGAGCTTGTCCATTCAGCCCTTCTTATGCAGGACGATATAATTGATAATGATAACTTGAGACGCGGAAAACCAACAGTTTTTGCCAAATATGAAGCTAGAGGTAAGGAGATAAAGGTAACTGATTCCTTGCATTACGGACACTCTATGGCAATCGTTGCCTCCGATGTCTGTATATTTCTGGCATACGAAATTCTTTCACAAATAAAAAACAAAAATATGCCTGAAATTCTCAAGTGTTTTTCCCGGGAAATTTATCTTACCGCGTTTGCAGAGGGTCTTGATACAGAGTTGGGGCAGGTTAATAGGGAAGCAACAAAAGAAGACATATTATCAGTTTATCGTTATAAAACAGCAAGATATACATTCTCTATGGCATTTTTAATGGGATGTATATATTCGAATGCGGATGAAAATACGAAAAAAATCCTAGATGAAATCGGTGAAAAAGCCGGAATAATTTTTCAGTTGAAAGATGACGAAATAGGATTTTTTGGAGAAGAAAAAGATATTGGAAAACCGGTAGGGTCGGATATTAGGGAAAATAAAAAGACACTTTTGCGCTATTTCTTATTTAAAAAAGCAAGTATTGATGACAAAAATAAACTGGATGAATACTTTGGAAATTCTAATCTTTCCGGTAAGCAGATAGCAGAGGTGAGGCTACTTGCAGAAAAGTATGGCGTTTTGAAAGAGTCTGAAAAGTATATCGACAGTAATATGGAAGAAATAGATATTTTATTTAGTTCAATTTCTATTAAAAATGAATATATGGATATTTTAAAAAAGCTTTTTGTTTATAATCTGAAAAGAGCCTCTTAAATATATACCCAACTAACTGTATTTTGAGAGGGCA
>Ga0210057_1005701_pt1 | contig 15884 bp, 23 predicted proteins | sample CryGeyCG2114_010_2_FD_183968 | JGI IMG/M metagenome (GOLD analysis project Ga0210057, IMG submission 183968) | Groundwater microbial communities from aquifer - Crystal Geyser CG10_big_fil_rev_8/21/14_0.10 (SPAdes) (version 2) | ecosystem: Environmental > Aquatic > Deep subsurface > Groundwater ...
CAATGACGAAAGAAAACAGTGGACCAGGAACAGGATGGCTCCGGTTGAGTACAAGAGGCACCTTTTGACTCAACCAAGGGGGCAGGAAGTGTGTTCCTAACGTGTCTACTAAATGGGGTACACATCAAAGATGGGATTCTTCTCGTAAGAATCCTCCAAGACCCTTTGTTTGTCCTCGTCTTTTAGAGGTTCTAACCTCTTATGAATTCGCTTTACTTCCGGTGAGGCTTTTTTCAGTGGCAAAAGTGCATTCGTGGTGTCAATACTGAGTTTTTTGTCTTTGATAAGGAGGTTCGAACCTAGCTTCAAGAGTATCTTCTTTTTCTCTCGTAAACTCTCTTCATCCCTGAATTGGGTGCTCGTGTCTCTCGCAAAATCGAGCATTTCCTCTGCTCTGACGAGCCACTCGTCTGCACGGGCATCTGTGTCGTTTACAAGCGCATGCAGGCGCTTCTTCTCGCGTACCTCCTTAAACTTCTTCTGGCGGTATTCTTCCTCTGAAATCTCGCCATCGGCTCTCATATCGATAAGAGTGTCTAATTTGCGTACAGACGCGTTATACGCCCTCTGGTGGTTGCTCATGAGGTCATTGCGCTCTCCGGTTTCTTTCTTGTGTTCCTGTTTGAGCCACGTCATGGCCCATGTGTGGAATTCCGCCGGTATTTCAATACTCTCAATCTCCTCGGCAATCTGCCTCTCCAGCTCTTTTACTTCGATGCATGGCTGGCTACAGGGACCGCGCTTCTTGGTGCAGTGGTAGTAGGTGTAGTAGTGGACATTACCGTTTTTCTGGTGCTTCTCTTTGTCCTCGGCTGTGATGCCGCATCCACACTCTCCACAGAACATCATGCCGGTGTAGGCAAAGCGGTGTCTGCGTGGTCGGGCGATTCCTTTCCGGCCGAGGACCGACAGAATCTGCTGGTGTTCTTCTTCGGTGATCATCGCCGGATGTTTGCCCTCATGCCAGTTACCGCTTCCTTTCGGATATTCAAAGATGCCACAATAAAACGGATCGGTGAGTATACGGTAGAAGGTGCTCCGTGCCATCGGTTTGCCGTTCTTCATACGGAAGCTCCACTCGTCTTTGGCGATGCGTGCCGCTTCCACGGCATTGCACTCTTTGTTCATTACCATCTCAAAGAGCTTACGCAGCTGGTCAAAGCGCTTCTTGTCTTTCTTGATGATCTTCATGCCTTTGGACCTGTCGGGTGTGTTGAGGTAGCCCACCGGTGCCGGGCACGGATACCACCCCATCTCCACTTTTCTACGCAGTCCGCGCTTTACATCCACACCTTTGGTGTCGTTTTCAAGCTTCGCCTGACTGCAAAGCAGGTTCAGCAGGAATTTATCATTGGGCGAGTTGGAGAACGTCTGCCCGGGCACTTTCACTTCTTTGAGTTTGCCGATGTCGAGAAGGTAAATAACGTGTCCGGTGTCCACCGAGTTTCGTGAGAGTCGGTTCGGACTCCACAGCATGATGCCGTCTGCTTCTCCTTTCTCAATACGTTTGATCATTTCCCCGAAGACGGGGCGACCAGGTGCTTTAGCTGAGTATGATTCTTCCAGTACTTCTTTGATGTCGAGTTTCTCGCGCTTGGCGAGAGCGATCAGTTCTGATTTCTGTGAGTCAATCGAGAGCACCTGCCGATCTTCCTGTTCTGATGATTTGCGAACGTAGAGGAAATATCGGGTGCTTTCGTTGGTCATGATTGTTGTTTATTTTTATTTATATGTTTGATAATTGCTGCGGTGAGTAGGCAGCCGACTGCCACACCCAACGCATTGAGTATGATGTCGTCGATGTCGAAGACACCTTTGTGGAGCACCGCTTGTGTGACTTCCATCGCTACGCCGATTCCAAGTGACACAGCTATTACAGCTATGCTTTTCAGTGGCCGCTTTGGAATAAGTGCTAGAAGCACACCAAGGGGCACAAATAACACAATGTTGCCCACGAGATTATTCCTCGCCACGATCCATGTTGGATGACCACTCAAGTACGTCAGAATCGTTTTGAACGGAATCAGGTTTGCTTCTCCAAACGTCACGTGCCCTGGAGGATATTTGAATACAATCAGTTTCAATAACAGTGCGGTGTATGCAACAGCAAATAGTATGGCGGTAATGCGCCGCTTATTCATGTTGTTGTGTTAGCTGCAGTGAGTTGATAACTGTCCGGAAAGCATCATCAATTGCCGTTGATGCTGAGATAAGCACAATCCAGTCGCCGTACAGGAAGGCAACATAGTCAGTCTCGCGCAAACCAAAGTCTGAGCGATACTTCATGGCCGGTATACCGTCAATTGTCGTGCTCTCTGATGTCAGAGTCGGGTCTGATTCCGGATCATAGTTTGAATGTCCTGTTTCTGATCCTAACCACTCCATCAGTGTTTGCGATTCTACATTTTGAGTGAAGGTAAATACGACTGCCGGTGGACTTTCGCTTCCTATACCCGCTCTAGCTTGTTTGATTGAATGCAGCATTGGTTCTTCAGAAGATATGAAGATGGTATACACATTGTACGGACCACTCTCAGGATTCTGTTGTTCAAAGAGAATGTAGTCTGCAGGATACTGGAAAGAGACATCCAACTTTGCAGACGTGAATGATTTCAATCCATCTTCCACTACTGAGCCACGAAATTGACCGGCATATGTCCACTCACCCTCTTCAATCGAATCTGTATGGGAAGCAAACTGCCACAGTGCCCCCGCAGCGCCAAGCAGAAGCACTATTCCTGCGATCGTCAGGAGTATTTTCTTGTGCTTTGAGTACTGCATCATTAACATAGTTCTACTGTGTCAGGTTAAATTCCTCTAGTGCATTCCGGTATAGGTCAATCGTGTTGTTATAGCTGAAGATGTATCCGGTTGAGGTGATGCCAACTTGGATGAATGGTGGTCGCTCTGTGTCTGCACCCTCAGGCAATTCACTCTCGAAGTCCATGTCATTCCAGGTGAAGAAGTGGTTGCTTCCCTCAGGACGGCCGGTCTTGCTATTGTCTTCAAACGTAAGTGTCGGCTCTACCTGCGCGAAGTCTGGATACACTCGCTCAACATATTGCCGTGCCATTTGCTCAAGTTCTGCATATGTTTTTGATTCGCCAGAGTAGTCTGTCTCACGATGGAAAGCGACCACCTGATTGGTCTTAGGATCAACTTCAGCATGCTCGTTATCTGTTGTTCCGGAGAAATTAATCGCCATCTCGTCAACAAGTCCAACACTTCTCACTTCATCAAGGTGCTGCACAATGCCGAAGTTTGCATAGCGTCCATACGTCGGCCGTGTGGTAAATTCAAAAGTTGTCTCGGCAGTAGTGTCATACATGCGATCTGCAAGCTCAATTGCTTCTTTGAGTGATTCTGTTGCCGCGCTCAATGAGGACTGCTCTATAGCACCCTCTCTCATTTGCGCCTGATTGCCGTTATCCGACGATTTCTGTCCGAGGAGGTAATATCCTCCGATTGCGACTACTACGATCGCAATAATGGCTAACATAGTGTTTTTTGTCATATCGTTATCTTTGTTAATTAATAATCCTGACTCACCACAACACTGGTCCCAACGTCCGAAGAAGTCAAACGTGTGTCTCTTATGGGCACGAAGCTGTTTTTGAGGTATCCGGATCAGTCTGTTTTATTGGGCTTCACCAGGTTTTAGGTATTTTGACTCCTGGTGAAATGATAACGTTTTTCTTGCATCATTGGTATCTCTTTTGTTTAAGCGATTAATTTGAGCTGGACATCTAATTTCCACCCCCGTTTTGCCCAAGTTTTACCCAACCAAACTGGTGAAGTTTTGGTGAAGCGTTGGTGAAATTTTTGGTACAGTTTTGGTCCAGTGTTGGTACAGTTTCCCAATTTGCCTCGTGCCCTCCGTATGCTCACGACTGTCTGCGTGTCGTCCTTTTCATATTGAACGAATCTATTAATTCTTTTTTCTTAATATTTATCTCTCTTATTCGGAGGTCCAAATGGTGCTCTTGTAAGGGTTCAATTTGTTCTCTACCAAGAGCTCTTTTTGAACCCTTGGTTCTTGCGATCAGGTGTGTGCATGTGAGACGATAGACAGTGCCACCATAGCGAACATTATTGGCGGACCTTTCGCGTCTAGTCTCTATAAGTCCCATACGCACAAGCTTCTTTCGTGCACTCTTACATACGCGCGGTGATAATCCGTATTGCTCAAATCCGCACATCGATCCATCTTTCGTGGTGAATGCCTTATCTGTGTGCCAAAACCAGCCGTCCTCGTCCGCATAGCGGTTGTAAAGCTTGCAGAGAATCATAAAGAAGCCACGCTCCGCGTGTGTCAGCTTCTCCATAATCTCCGGACTATCGAAGAATGCATGCGGCACTTTGAAGAACCCTTTACCGGTTCGCTTGGGTTGCTTCGGCTTCATTTTTATCTTTATCGTTATCTTCCTGCGCACGCTTAGACGCAGATTCCCAGGCAAACTTGTAGAGATCTATCAGATTGTTGGCACGAAAGACCGCCTCGCGTTCGGTCAACTCTGTGCCGTAGCGCTTTTTGTAGAGAGTCTGAAACTCCCGTATTGCTTCGGCCGGGAGCATACTCACTCGTAGATCCTCGCTTTGAGGACCTGTAGTTGTTGGTAATACTCGTTAGGCTCGACCGAAAGCTCGCGGTTGTAGAACCGCTCAATATCCGTATCAAGCGCGGAGCTTCGTTTGAAGACGAACGTAACTCGTTTGGAGCTACCTTTCTCTACCTCTTTGAGTGGATGCCACAGCGCAAGCGCTGCAGCGAGTGTGAGGTTATTTGTCGCATAACGACCTCTAGATATTTCCATTTCATAATGGCAGTGCTCTAGCTAATAAACGAAAAAGCGGACCAGTATGAAGAATCACTAGTCCGATCAGTTCGCTCGCTACGTATCTGTTTCTTGTCGTTATCTACATCACTTTGTTTCCTCAGGATTATAGGAAACAAAAAAGACCGATGCTTTCATCTGTCGCCGGAGCGACAAGCAATCAGTCAATCGAGAATCGTTTTTATCTTTATCTAAATCGTAAGCCTTTTCGTACCCTTATGATACAAAATCCGGACTACTACGCCAAGGGTTTCTGTGGATAAGATCGGTTTACTTGAAACACAGCCTCAATCACTTAAAGGGATGGCTCGAAAACCATGTCGTCTCATTCTCTAATTACAAATTAATCAAATTTAATAGTCTCTTGGGCCCTGTTGTAAATCTCAACCCTACTATTAATGTCAATTCTATTTACTAACCACCCCCGTAATTCACATTGATGGATGAAGTCATTAATCCTATTTACACCATTAATTTCCTTTAACGTTATTACAAGACCAAAATTAACCCCATTACTACGTCTAACGAGCCTATCCTTTGTCTTTATACTCAACCCCCACAGTCCGTCTTTATAGGCTTTGAGTGCTCGGACTTTTTCAGTAAATACTTTCTTAATGTGTTTAACATTATCCCATTTTCTATAAAACTCTCTAGCCCTGCCTTCATATACATAATGTTTCTCTCCGTCGTCGGGACTTTGGATGTTGTTGTTTATTGATTTGATTTTTCCATTATCATCAATCCTGCCAAAATATACATCTAATTCGGTATCTGTATAATCAACCCCTTGATTAATTGAGCACTTTGGAAAATAACATAGAGTTGCTTTTGCCACGAAAGGATGTGCCTCGTTGTGCCTTGGTATAGGTAAGTTATAGGTGTAAGTGTCCCATTTTTCCGCGGTTCCATTGATAACAAACTTAATTTCATCATCTGCAACTTGTATAACACTGTTGATATTTTTAGGAACAACACCAAACCCAACGAGTGATGCCACTTGAAAATCACTTGCTGTGTTATGCCATTCGGCAGCAGCGTCTACAATCAACGCTTTAGCAACTTCACGACTAAAACCGAGTACCTCTATTAAGTATGCGACTTTTCTGGTTACCCAAGGCGCTGCATAAGAAGTACCGCTACAAAAACTTTCACCAGTTGGTGTACATACACGAATAAAATCATCCTTATCGCCACCAAAAAAACTAACATCGGGTTTAGTAAAGAATGACAGTATAGGACCCTTTCTCGAATATGATGCTGGCTTTCCGTCTTTATTTGTAGAGTTGACAACAATACTGTTAATTGAGTCCGCAGGAGGGCCAACTCTTTTCTCACTACTGGTATCATTGTCGCGTTTATTAGTTCCAGCTATTACAAAAATAACATCATTTTCATACTGAATTCTGTCTAACGCGGAAGCTTCAGGTGAGATAAAATTCTTGTTTACTTCTCGGTCAGCACCTAAAGACAAATTCCATACTTTAATGTCAGGGTTTGAAATGACAATTTCCTCTATGTTTTTCATAATAGAAAATGCACTGTATTGTCCTTGTGCAGCGACACCAAAATGCCTAACTCTAAATCTGCCACAACCATCGTCTAAATCAGGATTGATAGATGGTCCATCGACGATTATCGAACTTACCGATGTTCCGTGATCAAAATCTTTCGGTTCTATAGGTATTTCATCGCTTATCATTTTTTTAAACTCGACCCACTCAGAAAAGTAAACCCGTTCATCAAATAATGTATCTATTACGCCAATAACTGGTTCCCCATTCGGTGGATCAATTTTCATTACAGATTTAGACTCCGAACTAACTACATCTTCGAGACTCAACTTGGTTAAGTCTTCAGTTGCCATTGCAATAAGATATGGTGCTTTTTGTAACAAAAGCTTGATCTCATTTGGATATAACAATAGGGTGGTTGGGCTCAATATTTTGCCTTGGTCTACATGTATGCCGATTTCAGACATCAAAGCTCTAATATCTTTATTTGTTTTATATATAGTAATTATTGATTGATAGGCCGTATTTGCGCTATTTTCTGGTATCTTGAAGCCTTTAACATAATGCGTATCTACAATAATGTTTACAAAAGTAGTTTTTGGAATTCCGTACCTCTCATAGTCTATGTCCCTCTCTTTTAATTTGTCGATATTGTCATAGGTAATATGCCCGCTAAAATTCTCATCTAATAATTTTATGCACGCCTGTATATTTTTTATAGTGTTACCCACAACCGCATCACCCACGTAGTGTGTAATGATATGCTTTCTCTGCTCCTCTTCAGCAAATCTTGCTCCAACTACGGATTCATTAACCGAACTACCACCACTCGATAAAAAACCGCTGATTCTGTTGCTTTTGGCAATGACATCGATATAGCACACATCTATCAAGCACCCGTCAATGACACTCTGCTTTGTCCAGTAGTCTTTCAACTCACGCAACTCGGACAGCAAAGATTTCAATTTTTTTGAAGTTATTTTGTGCGCCTTGGGAGGTATATTACGAGGACCCGGTTTACTACTATGGGGTCGTTGCTGAAAGGCGCCTTTTAGTTGCAAGAGGTCGTTCATATTTTCTAAGCTTTCAGCTCTCTCGAAACTTGACTCTTTGAGATACCTGTCAATATTTCAATTTCTCTGACTGTAAATCCTTTTTTATATAATGTTTTCAAATCAGAAGAATCGTTTTTAAAACCAATGGACTCATATATTTTTTTGAGGTAATCGTATTCATTGTTTTTATCACTGAATGCTAGTGACGTTTTAATCACATTTTTGAGATCCCCAGGAAAAGGAATTTGTTCTGCAGTTAAGAGAATTTTTTTAAAGAGACGCATATTGCGTGCAGCAAACTTGAACTTAATCAAGAAATGATTCAGTATCGATTCAGCAACCTCAATGAGCTCTTCTCTTGAGTACCGATTAAAGTTCACCACAGCATCAAAACGTCGTATCATTGCTTTATCGAATTGTTTATAAAGATTAGTTGTAGCAATAAGAACTATGTTGTCGTTTAATCCATCAAGACCTTTTAGCATAGAGGACGTTACACGCCCCATCTCACGAACGTCATTTGAGTTTATTCGATCAAGAGCAATGGCATCTATTTCATCAAATAAAATAATTACCTTATCTGGGTGTGGCAAATTCTGTAGCTGCGAAAAAACAGCTGCCATATTTTTAGATGTTTGCCCAAGTTTACTGTCAATTACAGCATCAAAATCAATAGCGTAGAGATCACGCTCAAGTATCCTTGCTATCTGTTTTGCGGTCTCAGTTTTACCGGTTCCTGGTTCTCCTTCAAATAAAAATTTATTGACACCTGCCCGATGCCCGATGGAATTTATAATACCAACAATATCATTCTTGATTAGCGCGGGGAGAGGGAGAGCTGATTCACTGGTTAAGTTAATTTTAGTAAAAAGAGGAAGATCGTACTCATTCTCTTGAGGTATAAAAGTATTGGTTCCAGACAATAAAGCCATGATGTACTGAGCCAACTCAGAGTCCCCAGCGGAATCAAAGTACCTAGCTATGTCGTAGGCCTCTTTTTTAAAACCCGCATCATTATTTTCTGCGTGGTATTTTATGAGATTTAAAATGTTCTTTTTACGCATTTGTTCTTTCATACATAAGAGTATGATATCACATCTACGGGACACGTATATAGTATTTAGGGACAAATTTGTGGAAACAAAAAGTCCTCTGCAGCGGGCTTAAGTTCTATCGATTACCCTTCGCCCGGTTATGTGTCTTGCAAAGCATCTGGCAATTTTTTGCATCAGTTGAACCGCCCTTACTCCACGCTGCCACGTGGTCGGCATCCATGCCGCTCAAACTCCAAATCTTTTCCTTGTTAGCATCGTGCCCGATGGCGCAATTTGGACAGTTTGAGACACCTTTTTTCTTTGCGTCAGCTGTTTGTGCTTCATAAACGGAACGCTTTGTTGGATCATCAAATACACGTACTTCTTGCGTTGCTTGGTATTTAGACACCTCGTGCCCACTACATAATCGTCTATGAGTAGCCAGCAAGACTATAATCCTGTTAAAATGAACTTATTATGTTCATGGCGTTTTATTCAAAACATACGAAGGCACTTCTTGCTATTCTTGTTGTACTACTTGCCGGTGGTCTTGTAGTAATGTTTGGCTTTTCTGAAAAATCAGGCAACAGCACTGACTACAAAAACGCAGCCTACTCCATAGATGGTCATCTGGTGCAGTTGGTGGATGGTGTCGCAGAAACAGAATCTGCACCTGGTTCTGCTTCAAAAACAATCACACGATATTTTGGCAATGACTTCGTTACTGACCTGAATGATGACGGGCGGGACGATGTCGTATTCTTGATCACCCAAGAAACTGGTGGAAGCGGCACATTCTATTACGCCGTTGCCGCCCTCAACACGTTTGATGGCTATGTAGGCTCTGACGGGTATTTACTTGGTGACCGCATCGCACCACAAACGATTGAAAAAAGTCCGAACCCTCGGCATGTGAATGTCGTCGTTGTGAACTACGCGGACCGTGCACCCGGCGAACCAATGACCGCACAACCATCTGTCGGCAAAAGCGTGTATCTCAAGCTCGACCCTACCTCTATGCAATGGGGTATCGTCGAGCCGGATTTTGAAGGCGAAAGCAATCTCCCGATTTTAGGTGACCCTATAGCCGTACGCGGCAAGATCGTATGTTTACCTAAACGAGGTACTGGACCACAAACCGATGAGTGTGCGATCGGTCTTGAGGCGGACGACAACGGTGGATTCTTTGCACTCAAAAATCTGTCTGAGTACGATCCGGATTACTCGCTTTCCCAGCCAAACATGCGACTTGAAGTGATCGGCACAGTATTGCAAGAAGAGATGCTCGGTCCTGACGGCAACCCGTATGACATTGCGGGTGTGATTACCATTACTTCTATCCAGGAACTATGAACTGGTTTCAAAAATTGATTGCGTAGGCTCTAGCTTAGATTTTTTATTTTTTACTAAGCACATATTTTTGCGATGAACTCATTGGTTTGTCTTTGCGGTGAACACAACCCACCCAACAACAAGGTCTTCGTTTTCCTTTTGTAAGGTCTTCAGTCGCTCTTTCAACATGTTCTGCTCTCGTTTCTTTCTTCTTAACTGATTGAACCCAGCAAATCCATTCATTTCGTGCAAGTGGTGTAATATCTTCCCAGGCTGAAAGAGCTTTCTTGGAAGAGGTAAGCGCTTTACGTAAATCACTTGGTAGTTTATGTGCAGTGCCACCGGAAATCTCTTTGTTTAACATACCATTATGTTACCAAATCAGTTTTTATCTTAAAAACCCGAGAGATGCAGTAAACACTGTGTTCGATTGTAGGATTTTGTTACACTGGTACTAATGAATCAGAAAATAGGTTTATATATTGGACTTGGTCTTACGCTTGGTACTGGCTTTGGTGTTGTTGCAGGTGCGGTGTTTGGATCGGTTTTTGGCGATGTAGGAAAGAGCGTTGCTCTCGGTATTACGTTTGGTGCTGGTTTTGGTCTTACTGTCGGGATAATTCTTAGTGCGCTCTCTGATAATTCTGAAAAGTGACTATGAACTGGCTCAAGAGATTTATTGCATATTACAAACACAACCCCAAGGGCTACTGGTTCAAGCGCAAGCTCTACGGCTGGGGTTGGATGCCGGTGACGTGGCAGGGATGGCTTGTAATTGCAATAGCGATAGCCCTTATCGTTCTTGGTATCTATGTCGGTGAGACTGATGACGCACCTGGTGTAGCACTTCTTGGTATCTTGCTCGCTGTTGCACTTATATTCGGCTTTGGATACTGGAAAGGCGAAAAGCCAAAATGGATGTGGGGATTGCCGAAAGCAGCAAAACCTCAGGCGGAAGATGAAATAAAATCTTAAACGTATGAAGCCACGAATCACAGTATTAACAATCGGAGTTAATGACTTGAAGAGATCCCTCAAGTTTTATCGTGATGGGCTGGGATTAAAAACCGAGGGAATTATCGGTGAAGAATTTGAATATGGCGCAGTTGTATTTATTGACCTGCAAAACGGAATGAGGCTGGCGCTATGGCCAAGAGAAAGTATCGCCCACGATACTGGAATAAAGCTACAGTCGCCAAGCTCAACGGAATTTACCATCGGGCACAATGTCAATAGCGAGAAAGAGGTTGACGAGGTTATGGAGCAGGCAGAAAAAGCGGGGGCGAAGATAATAAAACCTGCCGGGAAAACATTCTGGGGCGGGTATGCCGGATACTTCGCCGACCCTGACGGCCATTTGTGGGAAGTGGTATGGAATCCGCAGATGAAAATTGAGGACTAGAATTTACCGCCAAAGCGTCAGATGTTCATTGGAGGATTTGGTAATATGAAAAGTAATTATCACTAATAAAAACACTATGCAAAAAATAACACCCAACTTGTGGTTCAACGGTAATGCCAAGGAGGCAGTGGATTTCTACGTCTCTGTTTTTAAAGATGCGAAAGTGCTAAACACAGAATATTATCCGAAGACTAAGGAGGAAGGGCTTGCGGATTTTCAAAAGGATCTGGCGGGAGACGTGCTGATGATCGAGTTTGAGCTATTAGGCCAGCGTTTTATCGCAATCAACGCTGATGATACGTTCAAGCCAAATGAAGCGGTATCGTTTATGATCGCTTGTGAAGGCCAGGAGGAGATTGATTATTACTGGGAGAAGTTAACCGCTGACGGAGGCCAGGAGTCTGTCTGTGGCTGGCTGAAAGATAAATACGGTTACAGCTGGCAAGTGAATCCAACGAATATGGGTGAGCTGATGAAAAAGCCCGGCGCATTCAAGACCATGATGGGACAGAAGAAGATCGTTATCTCAGAATACTAAGTTGCATGAAAGATAAAAACATCACTCAAAAGCATTCACACAGTCCATTTGACAACCCTGAAGATTTTATAGAGAAGTTTGATGGCGCAGAGCGCGATGAGTGGCAGAAGCCGGACGAGGTTATCAAATCACTCAATCTTCCCGATAACGCTGTGGTCGTAGAGATTGGTTCAGGTACGGGATATTTTGCAGTGCGATTGGCTGCACAAGTAAAGAATGGAAAGGTCATCGCCTTTGATCAATCTGCTGGCATGACTGCGCACCTTGCGAATCGTGTAAGAGAATTAGGATTTAATAATGTTGATGCACAGACGACTGAACCAGACGGGAGTATTGCACTCAAAGAAAAAGCTGACTTGATCTTCTCGGTTGACGTGTACCACCACATGCAAGATCGTATTTCATATTTCTCTAATCTTGCAGCACACCTTAAACCAGATGGCAAACTGGTCATCATTGACCGAACCGAAGAACAGGTCGAGGGGCAACCGTCAGGGCATCGCATACCGGCAGAGAAAGTAAAAGAAGAGATGAGTGAAGCCGGGTTTGAACTTGTGGAGGAGTTGCACTTTTTACTGCCCATTCAATACTACCTCACTTTTAAACCAATCGCATAAGTTCGTATGAAAATTTAGTAAAATAAACCTATGACCAAAAAAGACATCGCAAAAACATTTTTCAAACTTGCCTTTTCCGGCAATGTGGAGGAAGCGTGGGAGAAGTATATCCACCCTGATTTCCGTCACCATAATCCGAAAGTAAAAGACGGGCCCGAAGCGCTTAAGCAAGCACTAAAGGACTTTGCTCGGATATTCCCCGATAACCAGTACGAGGTGAAGCGCGTACTTGAAGACGGAGATTTTGTCACTATGCATGTGGGTGGACGCATGAAGCCCGAAGAAGAGGAAGAGTCGGGAATATACATCTTTCGCTTTGATGGCGACCGAATCGCAGAAGAGTGGGAGGTCTTTTGGAGTATCCCCACTGATTCACCCAACAGAGACGGCGCGTTTTAGGGAGTACTGACGGGATTTGAGTTACCGGCATTATTCGAGTTCGTGCCCACGTTGAATACACGTACTTGTTGCTGTTGCTTGGTATTCAATCGTTTCGTGCCTCTTGTATGTACTTCGGAAGGACCGGTGTGATGCCAGCACGCTCCAGCGCTTCGCGCGAGCGTCGGGAGATGCCGCTTCAATAGCGACTTTCAAAGCGTCTCATTCCGTCGAGTCGTTGTTATTTTACTTGTTAAAACTTGCTAGTTCGCACATAATACCTCTTATGAAGAAGCAAAGACGCGAACAATGGTATTTAGGGTTTTTAGGTTTCTTTTTTTTAATCGGAGTACGAGAACTCATGCAGTCTGACGCGGACATTCTTGATGCCGCTTGGTTAGTATGGATTGTCTGGTTTATTTATTTTATCCCAACAAAGAAATCATAAACTAACTACTTTCAAAAAATTGCACACTCCATTTCAATCAGAGAGGTTTTCACCACAAGGGCATTTCCGAAATTATAGTCGGAATGAATCCTCCTTAATTTCTAGGTCAACTTGGCGTAAACATTTCCACAGAATATAGAAATATATGGAAGATTAGACAACCGCCATTGTGCGGTTTTTCTATTATTTAAAAGTGGTAAGCCTACTGATGAATGGATCGTGTTAATTTTCCATCTCTATCAAAAATTCTCTTAATACGCCAAATGTTTCGTCTTGTTGTTGATCGCGACTTATTGTGGCCCTACGGTCACCAAGTTGAAACCCATAGTACCCAAACTGTGAATGATTCCCTCCTTCTATATCATAATATTTAGTATGGTCTGGTAAGAACTTTTTATTTTCCTCAACTTCCTCTGGACTGGCAAGACCGTCTAACGAAGCGGTGATTTTCAACACAGGGATATCAGTGTCACTGAGGGTAAAAGCGTCTTCTTTCGGGTGGGACGTTGCAATTAAAACGAGAGCATCCACCATTTTTGGATTTGTTTTTGTAAATTGCCCAGCCAAAGCGGCGCCTTTTGAGTGACCAACCATAACATACCGTTCGTAGTTTTCTGATTGCATAAGTGTTTTTGTCGAATCAAACAAACTGATCACATGTGATTCAAACGGAGCTAGTCTCCAAGGTAAATTAACGATAAAGACTGAATATCCTGATTCAGCAATTCTTCTGGCAAGTGGTGCGTACGCAGTTGGTTCAACCATTGCTCCTGGATAAAAAATTAAAGCAATATCTGATTGGAGTGACGAGGGAGTGAACGAAATATATTTATCAGTATTAGTAACAGCTACAACAACATCGCTCGCAAGTATATCGTCCGTATTAAATCCAGCTGCTTGAAAAGACAAGAATAGCCACGTCGTAAATATCAAACCTGCTGATATCCAGACAATTCGTACTGTTTTATGAATGCGTTTAAAATTCATGTTTTGATTGAGTATAGCAAACTACCAAAGGTCTAGTGTCAAACACTTCGTGCCTATTGCATGTAGCTTGGGATGATCGGTGTGAGTCCGGCACGTTCCTGCGCCTTACGTGAGATCTCCCAATAGTCCCACTCTATCGCGGTTCTAATGCGTCTCATGCCGTCGAGCCAGAGTGAGTTGAGCCCTAATGCGAAAGCATTGGGGCTTTACTCGTCTCTCTTTGCGGCAGGATTCGAACCGAGCGCCGGCGAAGCTGGCCGGAGGCCACGGCGCGAGCGGGGGTCGAGAGTGCTTGGCATTTTCAGAGTGAAGCAAAAAAATGCTTAGCACTGGTGACCGAATCCTGCCTGCGGAACATTACTTGACGCAGTAATATTATTGTGATATTGTTTTATTTGGATGGACAATCCTGTCCTTTCAGAAAGGAGTGCTGTGTGACAAACCTTGAAGAGTATGTTCTCAACATTGAGGACTTTGTCAGAACGAAGAAACCTGACGGAACTATCGTCCTGACTCATCCCACCCTTTCAGGAACTATCGCACTTGGCCCAAACGAATCACCAATGTATCTTTTTCCGAGATTGAAGGAATTTTCGGAGAAGAATGGTGTTATTCTAAGCCCCAAGCTGGCTCGGCTGGCTAAAGGTGCAGAAGACGACCTAAGTGGCGATGTTTGGGGTGACGACGAATTCGAGAACGACATCTACTAGACACAGGAGTTATCAATGCCCACAAGACCATAACCCCGCCCGTATGAGGCGGGGTTTTTTGTGATTACGGTACGTACGATACGCAGAGTAAAATAAATGGCTCATCCGCCAGTTGGCGGATGAGCCATTTATTTTTACTGGCATGGAAACAAAAGAGACCGATGCTTTCATCTGTCGCCGGAGCGACAAGCAATCAGTCAATCGAGAATCGTTTTTATCTTTATCTAAATCGTAAGCCTTTTCGTATCTTTATGATACAAAATTCAATCCATCACGCCAAGGCACTTTGTGGATAAACCTCATTACATCTTCCATCCATTCACATCAACCACTTCTCCTTGTAAATGCTTTTCTAGTAACTCAAGGCAATCTTCGAATGCGTCAGCTTTCCCTCCGATAAATTCGTTGAGCCCATACATCTCAATATTTTCGCTCTCACAAAGCTCTTCTTGCCAGTGTTCACGATAATTTTTGGCAAGCTCGGAGAGGTGTTTTTGAAATTGGATCAGATGTGTACTCATGCATCTGATCGTTGATCGGTTCTTGTTTTATGTCAAGCGATAGCGACCTCGTTCAACGAACTCAAGATAACCCTTGTCTCTCAGTACCTGCAGTTGTTGCCGGATTTTATCCTTAATATGCTTGTTGTCAGGGTGTAGTTTGGCTAAGTCGTTCTCAAACGCATACACATCATCAAGTGTAAACTCACGCTTTCCAATTTTCTCAATACTTTTCATGGTATCGAGAAGCCAACCCTTTGCTGATATTTCTTTTTCTTCACGGAGAAATAACGTCTTCTTCCATTCGGATAGCACTCGCTCTTTTTGCTCAACAAGACCATTTCTTACATAAAAAATCTTCCCGGTTTGCGGAATACTCTGAAGCAAGATGTTACATCCTACCCAACCTGCTCGACGAGCTGTCGGCGCAAGTGGTTTTCGTTTCTCTATAATCTGCGGAACAAAAAAGTGCTTTGGGATGACAAGAAAGTTCTTGATTGAAAAATCTTGTAGATCATAATTGAGTAGGAAAAAATT
>Ga0210057_1005702_pt1 | contig 15884 bp, 14 predicted proteins | sample CryGeyCG2114_010_2_FD_183968 | JGI IMG/M metagenome (GOLD analysis project Ga0210057, IMG submission 183968) | Groundwater microbial communities from aquifer - Crystal Geyser CG10_big_fil_rev_8/21/14_0.10 (SPAdes) (version 2) | ecosystem: Environmental > Aquatic > Deep subsurface > Groundwater ...
TTATTTCTACCGGGGCTGTTCCTTTAGATTTAGCCTTGGGAGTTGGTGGTTTACCCCGCGGAAGAATTACTGAGGTTTATGGCCCAGAAGCATCAGGAAAGACAACGATTTGTCTTCATGTAATTGCTGAAGCTCAAAAAAAAGGGGGAACAGCTGCATTTATCGATGCCGAGCATGCTTTAGACCCAGCTAGGGCAGAATCAATTGGTGTTAATCTTGATGAATTACTTATCTCCCAACCAGACACTGGAGAACAGGCACTGGAAATTACTGAAACATTAATTCGTTCTAATGCCGTTGATGTAATTGTCATCGATTCGGTAGCGGCTCTGGTGCCAAAAGCAGAAATTGAAGGTGAGATGGGTGATGCGATGATCGGGGTTCAAGCTCGCTTGATGAGCCAGGCGATGAGAAAACTTGCCGGAGCGATTAGTAAATCAAAAACAACAATGATTTTTACTAATCAAATCAGAATGAAAATTGGTGTTTTATTTGGAAATCCCGAAACTACTGCCGGCGGCCAAGCTTTAAAATTTTACTCCTCGGTTCGTTTAGACTCCAGAAAAATTGGCAATATCACCGAAGGTGATAAAGTAATTGGCAGTCGCCATCGGGTGAAAGTAGTTAAAAATAAGGTTGCTCCTCCTTTTAGAGTAGCAGAGTTTGATATTATGAATATTGGTGGAGTTTCAAAGTCGGGTGGCCTTCTGGATGTTGGGGTAGAAATGAAGGTAATAGAAAAATCCGGCTCGTTTTTCAAATATAAGAATGAAGTATTGGGACAAGGAAGAGAAGCAGTAAAAATGATTCTGGAAGAGAAAGATAAGCTGGCCAAGGAAATAGAAGAGCAAATCTGGAAAAGAGTAAAATCAGGGCAACAAGTTCCCAAAGAAGTTGGTGAAAAACAAGATTAATGTTAAATAAAGATAAGAAAGAAAGATTTTACAATTATGCCTTGAAATTTCTTTCTTTTCGTCCTCGTTCAAAAAAAGAACTCTTTGAATATTTAAAGAAAAAGAATTGTCCAGCGCCGATTGCAAAAAAAATTATTTTTAAATTGGGAGAATTTGATCTTGTTAATGATATTAGCTTTGTTGATTGGTGGCTTGAGCAAAGACTAATTTCTAAACCAAAAGGGGCAAGAGCTCTTCGGCAAGAATTATTACAAAAAGGAATTGATAAAGAGATTATTGAACAAAAATTATCTAAAATTGATAAGCAACAATTAGAAAAAGCCGCCAGAAAGGTATTACAAAAAAAGATCAAGTATTGGAAAGAATTACCTCAATTAAAACTTAAAAAAAAGATTTTTAACCTTCTTGCTTATAGGGGCTTTGATTTCACTACTATTAATAACCTCATTGACGAATTTATTAAAAAAAGTTAAAATATAAACATGGTGATATTCGACAATAATTTTCAATTATGGTCTGTCAAATCAAGCAAATCATTTTACTTAAACGCGCTTCTTTAGGCGACTAATTGTTGTTTATCACCCGTATATTTTAATTTAACTATGGAGGCTTTTTGTGGTTTTACTAAACTGCAAGATGAAAATTTATGTCTTTTTTAAATCGGCTATCGTTTTTAGTTAAGATTGGTAAGAAAAAAACTGACCAAACAAATAAAAAAACTTCATCTTTTTTTCCAAAGAAAATCGTTGTTTCCGAAAAATCCCTAGAATTAGCTCAAGCCAAAGCCAGAGAACTTATTTTGGAAGCAAAAGACAAAGCTTTTGAAATTAAAAGGGAGGCAGATTTAAGGGCGAGAGAAATTCAAAAAGACGCAGTTGAGTTAAAAGAAACACTTGATAAAAAAGAAGCAGACATAGACAGAAGGACAGGAGCGACAGAAGAGAGAGAAAATCTATTGAGAAATAGGGAATCAGAATTAGGAAAAAGACTTAGTGAATTGGATAAGATAAAACGTCAACAAATAGAGAGATTAGAGAAGGCTGCCAATCTGACAAGAGAAGAAGCAAAGAAACTAATTCTAGAAGCAACAGAAAACAAACTGCAAGGCGAAATTGCTCATAAAATTAGAGAAGCCGATGAAAAGGCCAAGGAAGAGGCCGATGAAAAGGCCAAGGACATTTTAATTGATGCTATGAAGCATGGGGCAACGGACTATGTTCCAGAATATACTGTTTCCACAGTTAAACTTCCCGATGAAGAAATGAAAGGAAGGATAATTGGTAAGGAAGGCAGAAATATTCGTACTTTTGAAAAAGTTACCGGAGTTGATGTTGACCTAGATGAAGAGGGAATAATTAGGCTTTCTAGTTTTGATTCTGTAAGGAGGGAAATAGCCAGAGTTGCCTTAGAGACCTTGATTGCTGACGGTAGGATTCAACCGTCTAGGATAGAAGAAGTTGTTAATAAAGCCAAACAGGATGTAGAAAAAATTATGTATAAATCTGGAGAAGATTTGTGCCATAGAATAAAAGTTTATAATTTGCCAAGGGAAATCATAGAAATGTTGGGTCGTTTCAAATATCGTTTTTCATATGGCCAAAACATGATTGCTCATACTTTGGAAGAAACAAAAATTGGTGTTAAATTAGCATATGAAGTTGGAGCTAATGTTAACATTACAAGACTAGGTTGTCTTCTTCATGATATTGGTAAGGTTATAACTGAAGAAGAAGGAACTCATGTTCAAGTAGCGATAGATTTCTTACGGAAATATAATATTCCAGAGGAGGTTATTGCTTGCGTAGCAGAACACCATCAGGATAAACCATTTTCTTCAAAAGAAGCAGTTTTAGTTTATATTTCTGACGCTATTTCTGGTAGTCGACCAGGGGCCCGATATGAAGACTATGAAGAGTATGTCACTCGCTTAAAAAAGATAGAAGATGCCGCTAAATCCTTTAAAGGCGTTCAGAATGCTTTTGCGATTCAGGCGGGTCGTGAGGTTAGGGTTGTAGTAAATCCGGAAAAAGTAGATGATGCGGCAACAATCAAATTAGCCCATGATTTGAGAGAGAAACTAGAAAAAGAGCTTACCTATCCGGGACAAATAAAAGTAAGTGTTGTCAGAGAGTTAAGAGTAAATGAAGTAGCAAAATAGAAACAGAATAAAAGAAAGGGGGTGATTTTAGTGAAGAAATCAGAATTAATAGAGATTTTGTCAAAAAGGGCCCATTTAACCAAAAAAGCTTCTAGGGAAGCAGTTGATGTTCTTTTCGATGAAGTTTCCCGACTTCTTAAAAAGGGAGAAAAAATTATTATTTCCGGTTTTGGAACTTTTAGGATTGGAAAAGTTAAAGACAAAAAAGGAAGGAAAAGTCCAAATGATGCTACTCCAATAATTCATAAAGGGCATCGAGTGGTTCGTTTTGTAGTTGCCAAGAAGTTAAAAAAAGAAGTTAAATAACAGATAAAAGAGTTTCAGCTATTTTGTTGATAATTTTATTTTAGTTGTTATAAATGGCCGTGGTTAATTTTCTTATGACACCATTTTGTCAAGTTTAGGATCTAATTGTCTGCTATGGAAATATTTATTCCCAAAAAGAAATAAAAAGTTTGATTTTTTGAAGAACTTCTTGTATTTTTTTATTATGGTAACTGAGCTTAGGAAAATAACAAAAAAATTTAAAAAAGTAACTGTTTTGGACAACATTTCTTTTAAAATAAAAAAGGGAGAGATTATTGGTTTTTTAGGTCCCAATGGGGCGGGTAAAACTACCACGATGAGAATAATATTAGGTTTATTAAGACCTACTACTGGTGAAATTTTTATTAATGACGAGAAACAAACGGACACGAATCTATTGGATTTTCGAAAAAAAATTGGTTATTTACCAGAAGACAACCCTTTGTATTTTGATCTCAAAGTGTTTGAATATTTAAAGTTTATTGCTCAAGTAAAAAAAGTAGATGATAATAAATTATTTAAAAAATTGATCATCGATTGTGGGCTTCAAGAGGTTATTTCTAAGAAAATTGATTATTTATCTAGGGGTTACCGGCAGCGGGTTGGTTTAGCGGCGGCTTTGTTAGGTAGTCCGGAAATTCTAATACTGGATGAACCAACAGTTGGTTTAGATCCCAATCAAGTGATAGAAATTAGAAAATTAATTAAAAATTTGGCCCAACAAAAAACAATCATTTTTTCCACCCATATTCTTTCAGAAGTAAAAGCCCTTTGTAAGAAGATTATTATTATTGACAAAGGACGGGTGGTTGCTGAGGGCGACTTAAAAAAATTAACAAAAGGAAAAAGCTTAGAAAAATTTTTCCAAAAATTAACCTCATCATGAATCAATTAAAAACGCTTTTAGTCAAGGAATTATGTCATCTTTTTTATTCGCCAACATCATGGATTTTTACTTTACTTTTTGTGTTATTAAATAATTTTTTTTATTTTAATAACTTATTTTTGGTTGACCAAGCAGAAATGCGATCCTATTTTATTAACCTGCCTTTAATTCTAATTTTCTTCATTTCACTTTTAACGATGGGGGCTTTTGCCAGTGAGAGAAAAACAGGGACTCTAGAAATTCTTTTGAGTTTGCCTCTCAAAAAATCAATAATAGTCTTAGCTAAATTTTTTGCCCTTCTTTTATTTTTAATTTCCGTTATGTTTTTTACCTTAACGGTTCCCGTAACTTTATTAATCATCGGGAAACCAGACATCGGAGTAATTTTAATTAGTTATCTGGGAATAATTTTACTAGGCGCTTTTTATATTAGCTTTGGAATTTTTATTTCAATTCTTTTTAATGAACAGTTGGTGGTTGCTTTAATAACCGCTATTAGTCTTTTTAGTTTATTTCTTATCAGTCAGGAATTTATCCTTGAGAGATTGCCGTTTATTTTACAATCGGTTTTTTCTTTTCTTAGTCCCCTTTCTCATTTCATAAACTTTAGCCGGGGCTTGATTTCTTTAGGAGATATTTTTTATTTTCTCACGATAATTATTTTATTTATGCGTTTAACAATAAAAAAACTAAATTTTAAAAATGAAATTTGAAAAGATATTAAGACCAATAAAAGCAGGAAAATTTATAATATTTTTTATACTTTTATTGCTTTTTGATATTGCCTTTTGGTTTTTCCCTTTCAAACTGGATATGACTTCCAAACAAAGTTATACCTTATCAGCTTCGACCAAAAAGATAGTCACAGACTTAGATGAGGTTGTTAATATAAAAGTTTTTGTTTCTAAAGAATTACCCTCGCGTTTTCTGCTTATTAGACAGAGTCTGAAAGATGTATTGATGGATTACCGGTCTATATCAAGAGGAAAAGTTAGGGTGGAATGGATTGATGTTGAGAAAGACGATGAGTTAAAAAAAGAAGCTCAAAGACTTGGTGTCCCGCCGCTTCAATTTTCTGATTTGGAAAAAGATAAGTTTCAAGTCACTCAGGGTTTTTTTGGACTAGCTTTTCTACTTGGAGATAAAGTCGAGACAATTCCATTAGTTGATAAAACCAGCGATTTGGAGTATCAACTTACTTCAAAAATTTATAAAATAACTCAAACTAAACAGCCAAAAGTTGGTTTTGTGACCGGCCATGGCGAACAGCTAAGTTCGGTTACCTATACTTATCAAGAGCCTTTATTACAAGCTGTATTGGCTGATCAATTTTTGACAGAAGCAATTAATTTGGATCAAGAAGAGCCAGAACTGATTCCTGATAATTTTGACATGTTAGTAATTGTCGGTCCTGACAAAGAGTTTACGATAAAAGAAAAGTATCTTTTAGATCAATTTCTAATGAAAGAAAAACCAATAATTTTTTTATTAGAGACAGAAAGGGTTTCAGAAAACCTCCAATTAGTTAAAACAGATCATAAATTAGAGGATTTATTATCTACCTATGGTGTTAATTTAAAAAATGGTTTTGTTTTGGATATGTCTAATGAGCAAGCCAATTTTAGTAGCGGAACGACAATCTTTTTTACTCCTTATCCCTTCTGGGTTAAGATAAAACCGGCAGGTTTTAATAATTCTAGCGTAGTGACGGCAGATTTACAAACTCTGGCGTTTCCTTGGGTTTCTTGGTTGGAATATGAACAGGACGATTTAAGAATTACGCCCTTAGTATTTTCTTCAGACAAATCATGGACACAAACAGAAGATATTAATTTAGACCCCACTCAAAAATTTAATGCCCGAGAAGGGGGAAGAAAAACATTGGCGATTTTATTTAATGGTAAATTAGAAAGCTTTTTTACTAATAAAGACAACCCACCTGGTTTTGAAAAAGAGAATTTTATTGACAAAACACAAAACGCTAGGTTCGCTTTAATTGCTGATGCAGATTTCATTAATGAGGGAATGGTAAGCAGGGTACCGCAGAACCTATACTTTTTTGCCAACTTAGTTGAATATCTGGCTAATGGAACAGAACTTAGCAGTATCAGGACAAAAACAGAAGATATTCGTCCATTGAAAGAACTTACCGACAAACAGAGGGAGTTTTATAAATATCTGAATGTTTTGGGAACTCCGGTCCTTATCGGTTTTTTGGGTTTTGCTTTTCTTTACTGGCGCAACCAAAAAGAATATAAAACATGATCAAAACATTGAAATAACATTTTCTTCTTATAGAAAGACAAAACATTCCTGATTTGATAAAATAAAGAGTAGTTATTTTGATAAAGCGCCTGTAGCTCAGTGGTAGAGTGCTATTCTTATAAAGTAGATGTCCTTGGTTCGAATCCAAGCAGGCGCACCCATTCTCCTATAATTCTTAATTATCATTTATGTATAATGAAAAAGATGGATTTTACTAAATATGTTTCCAGAACATCAGAAGAAATTTTGAGTGAGTTAAGAAGCAGTTTAAGAGGCTTAACTACTCAAGAAGCTAAGGATCGATTAAAAAAGAATGGTTCGAACAAACTATTAATCCAAGAAGAAGGCATGTGGAGTGTTTTATTCCGTCAGTTTAAGTCCTCATTTATTTATCTTCTTTTGGGAGCGGCGGTTCTTGCCTTTTTTCTGAAAGAATATTGGGATTCAGCAATGATAGTGTTATTTGTATTTATTAACACAGCGTTGGGTTTTTACCAGGAGTACCAATCAGAGAAGGCAGTAAAGCTTTTGAAGAAACACTTGGCCCAAAAAATTAAATTGAAAAGAGACGGTATAGAAACAGAAGTTAACAACGAGGAGCTAGTAATAGGAGACATTGTCACTTTAGAACCGGGGGATATTGTTCCTGCCGATATGAGGTTATTGCAGTCTAGCGCCCTGGCTATAGATGAATCTTCGCTTACCGGAGAGTCAATTACGATTGATAAAACAGATAATATTTTGAAGACAAAAGTGAATGAAATTCATCAGGCAAAAAACATGGTTTTCTCAGGTACTACTGTGGTAAGGGGAAAAGGATTAGGGTTAGTGGTAGCGACCGGGAAAGATACAATATTTGGTGATGTCGCTAAATTAACAGGGGAAACTGCTAGAAGCGGTATTTTTGAAAAAGAAATTACTAAATTTAGTAAATTCATTCTACGCTTAGTAATAGTAACAATTTTATTGATGTTTTTTGGCAATTTACTAGTGAAGGGAAGCCAAATACACATAGGAGACTTGACCCTTTTTTCTATTGCCCTTGTAGTGAGTGCAATTCCCGAAGCCTTGCCGGTGGTGACGACATTTGCTTTTTCAAGAGGAGCGTTAAGACTAGCAAGAAAACATGTAATAGTAAAAAGATTAGCTGCTGTTGAAGATTTAGGAGGAATAGAGGTTCTTTGTACCGATAAAACAGGAACACTAACAGAAAATAAAATGAGAGTTTCAGAAACTTTTTCTTTACATAAGAAGGATCCGATATTTTATGCTTGCCTAGGGAGTTCATTTCTCTCCGAAAGAAAAGATACCATCAATCCTTTTGATATTGCAATCTTAGAGAAGAAACTAGAGAAGAAAAAACTTCTTTTAGAATATAGAAAACAAGAAGATGTTCCCTTTGATCCGGAGAGAAAACGAGACACAACTTTACTAGAGAGAAAAGGAAAATACGAAATACTAACTAGGGGGGCACCGGAAACAATAATGGAATTATGTGAATTATCATCTAAAGATAAAAAATTATTAGAAAAATGGATGATAGAGAGAGGGATTGAAGGAAAAAGAGTTTGGGCCATTGCTAGGGGAGACCTGGCGACAAAACCACCCGATTTGAAAAAGGTAGAAGAGAAACTAGAATTTATAGGTTTGATTTCTTTTATTGATCCGATTAAAAAAAGTGCTAATGAAGCAATTAAAAAAGCTCAAAAGTTAGGCATAATGATTAAGGTTTTAACCGGAGATAGAAAAGAAATTGCCCAAGCAGTAGCTAATAATATTGGACTAATTAGTAACCAAACAGAAGTAATAACAGGGAATGATTTGAATAAATTTTCTTTTGAGAAACGTCAGAAACTCATTGAATCATGTGGTGTTTTTACAAGAGTTTCTCCCCAGCAAAAATATGAAATTATTCAATCTTTACAAACAAAATATAAAGTAGGTTTTTTAGGTGATGGTATCAATGATGCTCCAGCCTTGAAATTAGCAAATGTGGCCCTAGCAGTTCAAGAGGCCACTGATGTTTCTAAAGAAGCCGCCGATATTATTTTACTAAGGAAAGACTTGGGAACGATTATTGATGGAATCAAGGAGGGTAGGGAAATTTTTGTCAACACAACTAAGTATATTATTGCTAGTTTATCAGCTAATTTTGGTAATTTTTATGCTATAGCGGCAGCTTCTTTAATGATTAATGTTTTACCCATGCTACCTACCCAAATCTTACTAGTCAACTTATTATCTGATTTTCCCATGATAGCAATTGCTAGTGATAATGTTGATCAAGCCGAGGTTAAGAAGCCTAAAACATACGATTTTAAATTAATTTTATATTTGGTTGTAATTTTAGGATTAGTAAGTAGTGCTTTTGATTTTATAACATTTGCTATTTTTTCAAAGTGGCCAACTAAATTTTTACAGACAAGCTGGTATATGGAGAGTATCTTAACAGAATTAATTTTTATTTTTTCGGTCAGAAGTAGACTGTTCTTTTTGAAAGCAAAATCTCCCTCATTAATTTTAAGTGGTCTTATTGGTATGGCCGCCTTATTGACAATTGGCCTTCCTCTTCTTCCTTTAGGGCAAAAACTTTTTGGCTTTGCTCAGCCCCAATTAAGACAGTTAACAATAATATTGGGGATAGTATTAAGTTATTTTATAGTGACAGAATTAGTTAAACTCATGTTCTACAGATTTTTAGAAAATGGCAAGAATGAAAAAAGTTTAAAGATTAACTAATCTTATTTAAGGAGGTGATTAAATTGAAAAAGATTTTTCTATTTTTTATAACCTCTTTGGCTGTTTTTCTATTGGGTGGATGTAGTTTTTTTTCGAATAAAAATTTAACTGACAGTTCAGAATCTCAAAAAAAAGAGCAGCAACAAGAAAGCTTTAGCGGTACTTTAAAAGAGGCAATGATGAAGGGAATTCCTTTAAAGTGTACTTGGAATAAAGACAATAAATTTTTCGGAACTGGTTATTTAAAAGGGAAGAACTACTATGCCGAAATGAATCAAGAAGGGAAAGAAGGATTTTTACTAATGAAGGAAAATTGTATGTGGATGTGGGATAAGGTTAATCCTCAGGGAATAAAGACCTGCTTTGAGGACACTGGTGAAGATTGGTGGGAATCAGAAAACACAGACAGCACTGGAGCGCCGCCGGCAGACATGCAATATAATTGCGTACCGGCAGTTATCCTTGACTCAAGATTTGATTTACCGACCAACGTCAATTTTATGACTATAGAAGAAATGATGAGTGGGCAAGGACAATGAGCTTAAGCTAATAATTGTAAACGGCAACTTTTTGTATTAATATATGGATTATGCCGACATACAATTTTAGCTGTAGTGAATGTAAAAAAAAGTTTGAGATTGATCTAAGCCTTAAAGAAAAGGAAGATAAAAAAATTACTTGTCCTAACTGTGGGAGCAAGAAAATAAAACAAGGATTTGAATCTTTTTTTTCCAATGGTTCTTCATGTGGTGGTGGTTGTTCATCTTGTCCTGGTTGTCATAACTAAATTTCTTTTTTGTTGGAAAAATGATGGATTCTTCAGAAGATTTCGAAATGTAAGATGTCTTTCCAGTTTTAAACATGCTGTGGTAAACTTAAAAAAGGAAACTCTAAATTTTAGCTAGGAGAAATTTAAAAAGCTTTATGTTTAACGTTCTAAAGGCCAATGGTCTTCTTGAACCTTTTTCTGAAAAAAAAGTAGAACACTCTTTGATGGCTTCCGGGATAGAGAAGAAAATAAGAAAAAACATAATACAAGAATTAAAAGCATACCTTTATGAAGGTATTTCCACTAAGGAAATATATAAAATAGTTGCTTATTTATTAGACAAGAAACAACCTTATCTTTCTTCTCGTTATAATCTAAAACAAGGAATAATGGCTTTGGGACCATCCGGTTATCCCTTTGAAAAATTTTTTGCCAGAATACTCAATACTCATGGATTTAAAACAAAAGTTTCTGCTTATGTTGAAGGCAAGTGTATCTCTCATGAAATTGATGTTCTTGCCGAAAAAGAAAATAAGCTTTTTGCGATTGAGGCTAAATTTCATAATAAACAAGGAATAAAGACAGATATAAAAACTGCCTTATATGTTTATGCACGATTTTTAGATATTAAGTCAACAAACAGCAATATTGATCAAATGTGGTTGGTAACTAATACAAAATTAACATCCAGGGCAATTAATTATTGTAATTGTGTTGGTGTTAAGGCAATTGGTTGGAATTATCAAAAAGAATGGAGTTTACAGTTTTTAGTGGAGAAAAGCGGTTTATATCCGATTACCTGTTTATCGTCACTATCAAGGAGAGAAAAAGAAACACTTTTATCAAAAGGACTTGTTTCTTGTCGAGATATATTAGACTTTACTGCATTAGACACATTAATGCCTAAAAATAAGATTAATCAGCTAAAAGAAGAAGTAAAGACAATTTTAGATAATAATAAAAAACTATAGAGCTTTAAAATTTAGATTAGGAAGACGATCTATTTTTTTTATATTCCTAACAAATTCTTTTCTTTTCGCCTTATAATAAGCAGCAACACCAATCATAGCTGCGTTATCAGTTAGTAGTTTTTTATTATATGGAAGTAAGACAGGAATAGAAAATTCTTTTGCAGTTTTTCTAATGTTGTTTCTTATAAACAAATTGCTAATTACCCCTCCTCCCAAAATCAGGCTTTTTGGTTGGTAATGTTTAAGAGCCCTTGTGAGTTTAATAGTAATTGATTTGGTCAAGGCCAATTGAAAAGAGGCACTGAAATCGGCCAGAAACTTTCTTGTTTTTTCTTTTTCCGGGATTTTTTTTAATTTATAAAGACAAGCAGTTTTTAATCCAGAGAAACTAAAGTTTAAACCAGGATGATGAGACATAGGTAATGGAAAATCAAATCTGTGAGGATTACCTTCTTTAGCCAACTTTTCTATTATCGGTCCACCGGGATAACCCAAATTAAGCATTTTAGCTACCTTGTCAAAAGCTTCGCCAGCAGCATCGTCCAGTGTTTCTCCTAGAAGTTTATATTGACCAAAGTTTTTCATGAGAACTAATTGGGTGTGTCCACCGGAGATAAGTAATCCCAAGATTGGAAAAGTAATTTTGTTTGATTTAAAAGAATTATTCCCTTTGGAATTTTTAGCAAAAGATGAAAGAAGATGTCCTTCCATATGATTTATAGCGATTAATGGTCTTTTGAATTTTAACGCCAATTCTTTTGCTTTTTTGATACCAATTTCCAAAGATGGTGCCAAGCCCGGTCCTTGAGTTACAGCGAAATAATCAATTTGACTTAGGTTTGTTCTGGTTCTTTTGACGGCATCATTTATTGCCTGATTAATTTTTTGTTGATGAGCTCTTTTTGCTAAACGGGGGACAACGCCCCCCCATGTTTTATGAATTTCTATTTGTGACCAAACTATATTGGTGATCACTTTATCATTAAAAGTAACCGCCGCCGAAGTTTCATCACAAGAGGTATCAATGGCTAAAATTTTCATATTATTCACAATAGTAATTAATTTTTCTTTGATTAATATTATTACCGTATTTTATTTCTATCCACACAATTTTTACTTTATTATTCTTTTTAAGACTGTCCAAAAAGATTTTTGCTTTTTGGAGCCACTCAATAGCAATAATATTTCCTGGTTTAATCATTTTTTGAAAGCCAATCTCTTTCAGTTCATTATTATCTTTCATTCGCCAGGTATCGATATGGTAGAAAAATTTTTTGTTATCTTTGAAATCGAATGGATATTCTTTTAATAAAATAAAAGTTGGCGAAGCAATAGATTTTTTAATTTTTAAAAAAAGTCCGAGCCCTTTACAAAATTGAGTTTTACCAGTTCCTAATTCTCCTTGAAGAGCAAAAATTATACAATAAGAATTTAAATATTTAAAGTGATTTTTTATTAATTTTTGAGCAAACTCCTTTGTTTCGATTTCAGAATTAGTAATGATCCTTTTTGTTGATAATTTATTAAAATTAATAGTCCCTTGGCGAATAATATTGATTTCGTTTAGAGTTGTGTCTACGACCGTAGAAGGGGGATTTTTAGGAAGTTTTCCAGCGTCAATAATTAGGTCAATAAAAGCTTTTTTTTTAGGAGATAAGTAATCCAAAATATCACTTATTCGATAAGGAGTTCTTGCATTAGAAATATTAGCAGAAGTAGCAGTGATTGGTTTGCCGAATTTTTTGATTATTTGTAAAACAAGACTGACTTTTGGAATACGAATTCCAAGAGTCCCTTCTTTTGACTCTAAGCGATAATCCACCTTATGTTTTCCCCTTGATACAACTGTAAGAGCGCCAGGAAGAAAATTTTTATACAAATTATCGGCAGTTTTATTAATAAAAATATACTTTTGAGCCATCTTTTTATTATTCACAGCTATAGAAATTGGCTTATTTCTTCGTTCACCCTTATATTTGATTAAACTACTAACAGCACTCTGGTTAGTAGTATCAGCAGCGATACCATAACAAGTTTCTGTAGGATAAATAACCAAGCCACCCTTTTTTAAGACGCTAGCCGCAGAGTTAATAATTTTTTCAGTAGTTCCTTTATTAAGTTTGACTATTTTCACAATAGTGATATTTTAGCATTTAAATCAATATTTTTTTCTTATCTTCCTAGATTTGCTAAAATAAGGGGATAATAATGAAAAATAAACGTTACTTTATTATCACTTTTGGTTGTCAAGCCAACGAGGCGGATTCTGAAAAGATTGCGGCTAGTCTTCATAAAAAAAATTATCGGTTGGCGACCAAGAAAGAAAAGGCAGATTTAATTGTAATTAATACCTGTTCTGTTAGGCGAGCAGCCGAAGATAAAGTTCTAGGAGCAGTAAGAAATTTAGAAAAAATTAAGAAACGGAAAAAAATTATTATCACTGGATGTATTCTTTATCATGATAAAGAATGGTTAAAAACAGAATTTCCAGAAAGTATTAAATTTATTCCTTTAAAAAAACTAATAGACAATAAAATAAATCCACGACGAAAGAGTAAGAAACACGCTTGGATTCCAATAATAGAAGGGTGTAATAATTTTTGTTCCTACTGTGTGGTTCCTTTCTCTCGCGGCAGAGAAAAGTCACGGCCAGTAGAAGAAATTCTTTGCGAGGTTGAAAACATTGTTAAAAAAGGCGTTAAAGAAATTACTTTATTGGGCCAAAATGTTAACAGTTACCATAAAGACTCAGAATTAAAAACAGAAAACCAATTGTTACAAAAAGAAATTAGGAATTTAAAGAAACAATACAATAATAATTTTGCTATTCTTTTAGGTTTACTAAATAAAATTGATGGTCTTAAAAAAATTAAATTCTTTACTTCAAATCCCTGCGATTTGTCAGATGGGATTATAAAATCCTTAAAACTACCAAAGATGGGTCGTTATCTACATCTGCCAGTCCAATCAGGAGATAATGAGATTTTAAAGAAAATGAATCGTAAATATACAGCCGAACAATATTTGAGATTAGTTACAAAAATTAAAAAAGAAATTCCTGACATAGAGATAGGGACAGATATTATTGTTGGTTTTCCCGGGGAAACAAAAAAACAATTCCAAAATACAGTAAAGCTTTGTAAAAAAGCAGGATTTTGTCTTGCCTATATTGCTAAGTATTCTTCGAGACCAGGAACGGCTGCCTATGGACTTGGAGACGATGTTCCTTTTGCAGAAAAAAAGCGCCGCCGGCAAATCTTAAATAATTTAATTAACAAAAGATAATTTTTTCAGATCCTTCTAAAATTTGTCTTATAGTTAGGCAATAAGGTTTTAATTAATAGTTTTTAGCTTGACATGAGATTAAAACCTCTGATATTCTTTCCTCAGATATAACTTTTACTCACACCAATGATGCATCACTTAAGAAAGATAGAAATTTCCCACAAAACCATTATTTTTACTGTTTTTTTTCTAATTTTTATTTGGTTACTATTCCAAATTAGGGAAATAATTCTTTTACTTTTCGTATCAATCATTTTTTCTTCTGCCTTGTCGCCCATTGTTAATAGAATGGAAAGAATAAAAATTCCTCGTGGGATAGCAATATTTATTCTTTATATAATTTTATTTGGTTTTATTATCGGTTCCTTAGTATCGCTTATCCCAACTGTAGTCTCTCAGGTTTCTGCGCTTTTGAAATATTTTCCTGAATTTATCAATGGATTTGCGAAGAATGGTTTGTTTAAAACAATTGATTTTCAATGGAAGGACTATAGCGGGGAATTAGCCAAGCTACCAGCAAATATTATAAAAATAATTGTTTCCACCTTCTCTAATATTGTTAAGATTTTCGCTTTTGCCGTAATCAATTATTATTTTTTAATGGAAAGAAAAAATCTTAAAAAACATTTAAAGGTTATATTTTCTAATAAAGAGGAAGAAGACATTGAGGGATTGATAGATAAGTTTGAAAAAAAACTTGGTGGATGGGTAAGAGGAGAATTGTTCTTGATGCTTATTATTGGTTTAATGTCGTATATTGGTTTAAGATTATTGTCTATCAATTTTGCTTTGCCTTTAGCAATTATCGCTGGCCTCCTTGAGTTAATTCCTAATATTGGACCAACAGTGGCTGCTGTACCAGCTGCTTTGATAGGATTTTCTTACTCGCCGATAATGGGGTTTGCAGTAATTGCTCTATATTTTCTTATCCAACAGCTAGAAAATAATTTTATCGTTCCTAAAGTAATGCAGAAGGCAGTTGGACTGCATCCATTGGTGACAATTATTGCTTTAATGATTGGTTTTAAATTGGGAGGTGTTGGTGGTGCAGTCTTAGCAATCCCAGTTTTATTAACCTTTAAAATAATCTTTGAAGAATTTTATTCTTCTCATTTTCGTTTTTCTGATTTCAAGAAAAACCTAGGAAGCCAATAAGCCAGATTCTGTTTTAAAATGGTATTTCTCTATGCCCTCTAACTTCGGTCCTGGCGGAAACATGCTCATAACGGACCATTCGGAGGTTGCAGCAGGGGGAATTACCTCTTTTCACCCTCTATCCTTGCTTTTCGGCAAGGCGAGTTGTAGTCTCTGTGGCTTATACCAGCGTTTTCACGTTCTGTCTTGCGACAGACACCCTGTTTCCTGCTGTCTGGACTTTCCTGAGTATCCACTTTTGGTGGATACCCCACCATTTCAGCTTCCTAGGTTGGTGAATTCTATCATAAAGAGCACGTTTTTTCAACGAAATGTATAAGATACGGAGTTTTTCGACATCAGGCCTTGTGAAATTAGATAATCCATTGGACTGATGTTTCCCAATGTCTTGTGGACTCTTTTAGTGTTGAACCAAATAATATATTCAGATAATTTT
>Ga0210057_1005703_pt1 | contig 15882 bp, 18 predicted proteins | sample CryGeyCG2114_010_2_FD_183968 | JGI IMG/M metagenome (GOLD analysis project Ga0210057, IMG submission 183968) | Groundwater microbial communities from aquifer - Crystal Geyser CG10_big_fil_rev_8/21/14_0.10 (SPAdes) (version 2) | ecosystem: Environmental > Aquatic > Deep subsurface > Groundwater ...
GTTGAGCAGGACTATACCTACAACCATATCCGGCCGCATGACGCTCTCGACCTACTGACGCCAAACGAGTATTATTTAAAGCAATTAAACACCGCCTAATGTGTACGGTATGTAGTGAACCTATACAGTCCATAGCTAACTGCGACGGATGGCGGTATAATTAGCCACTATGAAGCATAAGCAGGATCAGGCAGGGTTCCATCTAGTTGCGATTTTACTGGCTGTAGTCGTTGTCGGTGTCATTTCTGTTGTGGGCTGGCGAGTTTTTGGTGATAAAAAAACAACCACGGACATAGCTACGACGCAAGACTCGTCTAAGCCAGCTACGACGCCAATCGATCCGAATCAGCCCCCAGTAAAGCTAAAGACGATTGGAGTTAACCTGGACACCTATAACTCCACGACCAATCACGCTGGTGACTTTGTTTTTACAAAAGCCAACATACTTCTGAGTTTAATATTATCCCCGTATGGCCAAGTGATTCCCGGCAATTCAGCCAATGACTATAAGGATAAAACCAACCCCCAGCCGGAGTTCAGAGTGCCCATGGGTACCAATGTCCATTCTCTGATCGATGGATACGTTACCAATGTACCAAAACTTTATAGTGATGATTATTCGGTCATGGTTAGCCCGGTTAAGGATGAAATGAATTGGCAATATGAAACCGAGCACGTAATTAACGTACTGGTTAAACCTGGTGACCATGTGACGGCCGGGCAGGTCATTGCCCAGGTTAGCCCGCATAACAAAGTAAGTTATGACGGCCTCGGACTTGTCGAGCTAGGCATCTTGCACGGTGGTAACTCGCCACAGCATGTCTGCCCGTTCGCCTACTTGGACGATTCTATCAAAGCCGATATACAAAAAAAGTTGTTGGCTTTCTTCAAATCATGGGAAGATTACCGGGCTAATACTAATTTGTACGACGAAGCCAAGATGAAAGTTCCCGGCTGCATCACGCTTGATCCCATTAACGGCTAGGCTGGATTCTTCGCTCAAACAGCCTGTCCGCCTCAGCCATTGGATGTTGGCGGTGATCCCGCTATAATCAGCTTATGCTTAAAAGACAATCTGGTTTTTCCGCCGTTGAACTTGTAATTATCTTAGTAATCCTTGGGGTGGTGGGGTTTGCCAGCTGGAAAGTGCTGGGAAATAAAGATGTAGCCAAACCGGCTACAACCTCTAGCCAGCAGTCCGGCGATTCCGCTTGCCCGGCTCAACCAATGATGGCCAGCCCGGCCGATGTCTCGCTGGCGACTTCGGTGCTGTACCCCGGCCAAGTCAGAAGCGGCGATTATAAAGCCCACGGTGGCCTGCGCTTTGATAACAGCCAGGACAATAAAGTGACGGTGCGTGCTCCCATGGATGCCAAGCTGACCATCGGCAGCCGTTATATAGAACAGGGGGAGGTGCAGACTTTGTTAGAGTTTAGTAATGACTGCGGCGTTAAATACCGTTTTGATCATCTACTGACTTTGGCTGATAAATTTCAAAAAGCTGTCGACGGGAGTTTGCCAGCGGCAAAACCAGATGATTCGCGCACTTCGGACTTCAAGCCAGTCGTCAATGTGACAAAGGGCGAGATCGTGGCCACAGCCGTCGGGTTTGCCAAAACCAGCAACGTCGGCTTTGACTTTGGTGTTTATGACATGCGAAAACAAAACGGGATTAAAAAAACCAATAATGACTTAGCAAGCTATGGGGTTTGCTGGCTGAAAGACTGGCTGCCGGCACCCGATTCAGCCAAATTGCTAGCTTTACCCGGGGGCGATGGCCAAAACGGCAAAAACAGCGACTACTGCAAATAATATTTACTACCTTTCAAAACCTGTCCGGCTTTGGCGGAGAAGCAAACAATTTTGCTACCTTGGACGGCAAGGTAGCGCCAACCGCTGGGCTGCGTTTTTTCTTGATGCAATCTCCGCTCAAAGCCTACAACAGCCTCGAGAACTCACTTCGCTCAAACAGCTCTCGGCTTTAGATGTATGTAGCTTTGATGGTCTTGCTCAGGAAAAGCCGATGCCCAGACCCACTTTATGTCTTTTTGGTGATAATGATAAATCGTTATCTGGTTTATACTAGATCCATGAATTACGATGCATGGGCTAGAAGTAATAAAAAGGCCATCGCCAAGGAGTTTATTTCAAAGTTTGGTGCTAAGTCTACAGATGTACCAATGGCAGTATTTACTGCTGGCATCCCGGGTGCCGGCAAAACTGAATTCTTGGACCGACTCTTCCAGGGCAACAACGATTTTGTACGTATGGACTTGGATGAAATCGTAAAGCTTTTTCCAGGCTATTCACCGGAAAAGTACTACCTGTATCGAGGCGGATCCAACATAATTTTAGAGGCAGTTTTTGATCAGTGTCGGGAAAAGAAATTTAATTTTGTTATGGATGGTACACTATCGCACGCAAAAGCTGTAGAAAATATCCGCCGGACACTTAAGCGACATACGGTAGTTCTATTTTATATTTGGCAAGAGCCACAAAAGGCTTGGCAGCTGACCAAAGATCGTGAGCTACTTACTAAGAGGGGCGTAAGCAAGGACGGTTTTATCAACGCTTGCTTAGAGGTACCAAAGAACCTAAAATTAATACTCTCTGAGTTCAGTAATTCGGTTATAGTAATCGCTATCAAAAAGAGCGATGATCATGAGTATCAAATAATAAGAGATCCGGCTCAAATTGACACTCTTTTATCTAAAACCTATACTAGAAAGAGTATAGAAGGCATTATCTTATGAAGATTTTTACTCGATTTAGTTCAGTTCACACGAAAAAAGCCGCAAAAGTGCTCGATAGTAAGGCTATCGACAAAGCGGCTAGGCTTTCTATTGAAGATCAGCGCAAAATGTCTGAACGTGCTGCTAAGCTTCGTGCCCAAACGGCTACTCGTTAAAAACAAAAATACCTAATCACGAAGAGTAAATAAAACAGACCCGCTACTTTTTTTGCAACATCTGCTCAGCCGGCCCGCCGGTAGGCGGGGTTAGCTACGCATGCTTGCCCCACCACTGCTTTAAGCCCAAAGCTTTTAGTCATCTCAGCTGGCGGCCTATACAGGTCGCCTCAACAGGGGTATAATTAGCGTAATGAAGCAGGTCAGTAAGATCTCTAACACCGAACTCATGGAAATGGCGGGCAAGATGTATGGCGGCCTTGTCAAAGCCGTGGTTGATGTCAAAAAGGGTTTGCTTGTTGTTGACGCCGAACTTCATGCCGACCAAGAAGCCTACCTCATAGAAAATGGTTCCGCTCAACAAGATCTTTGGGGTATAAACCTGTACCCAGAAAAGTTTGGCCAGGATGATTTCATAGAATTTGACTCAATGATCAATATTCGCCCTAGTCAGAAAAATATGAGCAGAGATGTAGACGATCAGAGCGTCCGAAATCGAATTATTAAAATCGTGCAAGACAAAGTGTCTAAATGAGTAGTTACACAGTTGACCGTAAAAAATGGACGACTTTAAGCATTTTTAATCAGATGGGGAATATCGGTAGCGAGGTTGGCCGGTCATTTTCATACTTGAAGAAAAATGATAAAGAAATGGCTGAGGCGGCACTCGCAAGGGCTATCGATCTATTTGACGCTACAACTGGAAGCAGCAAATTGACCGCGGCTAGGCGTAAAGAAATACTCCGTGCCAAGGAAGAGTACTTGCGTGCTTTTTTCGAGAATACTGATCGCCCCGGGATTGAAAACTATTTTATGCAGTTTGCCATCGCCGCCCGCTCCCACGCCCCATAACCCCCCAGCTCTCATGCCCAAACCCACCTTTGCTTTAAGCTCAAAGCTTTTAGCTAACAGCTAATGTCCTGTACAACTCCTTAGAGCAGGCGGTATAATCAAAAATAATAATCAGCAATTAAAAATGGTAAAAATACTTCTGGCGATCCTATTTACAATCCTGCTCATTGCTCTAGGCTTTTATTATTATGGTTCCGGCGATTCTTCAAGCAGTTCCGGCTCAGATACCCCCAGAGTTTCAAACCCGGCCGATACTATTGATAGAGCAGATAATGCAGTCCAACAATCGCAAGACCTGCAAAATAAAGTTAACACCAAAATCGACAATCAATACGCGCAGTGATTGTTTGCTTGAGTCTAAATATTGTCTAATTTGTCACGGTTTTTAATAATTGTGATTAAAATTTTCTAAATAAATTTCAGTGGTATAATTGTCCCATTCACCGCCGCATTCTGTGAGAATCGTATCCATATGATGCTTTACGTAATCTTCCTCTGTGCCAAGTGTACGTCTTTGGTTCTCTAGTTTGTAGAGGAGTTTAAGTGATAGCTCTACGGATTGTTCATCCATACCACTAATATACTCCTTTATCTCTTTACTTGTCGTAATGGGGTACACGTATTATAAAACACCTGTACAACCTCTTAAATTAGTGGCATAATATTACTTATAGTGTATAAGTATAAGCCTGATATTAGATTTACCGGTGCTGGGTATGATGAAATTGACGACAGCTTTGGTGGACTGGACGATAAACTTGTAAGAATTGTTAACGATTCAGCCTTTAATCGTTTAGGAAAAGGCGCACTGCGTAATCCCTCGGATATTGAAGTGTCACCCATTGCGACAGACAAATTGGCTTTTATCGTAAGGGCTTGGCATGAAACAGCGTCACCAGCTGGAGCTATCGGGAGACTGCAGGTGCAAGAACTAGTTTTAAGGGTAAGGTTAGATGAGGAGAATATGTTCTTAACAACAGAAGAGGATTCTTCGTACTTACTGACTACCCGAGAAGCATTTCTCGTTGCTACCATAGGAGGTACGGCGGCATTCAGGAGCATGATTTTAGATCCCACACGTGAACAATAATAAATCTCTCTCTGTACAACTTCTTACAACAGAGGTATAATTCAGGTCAATTGGAGTTTTGTTTGACACAGTCTGAAGCTAAACAGAAAATTACTGAACTCGTAGAAAAATACGAGCAAATTAAGAAATCCGGTGGTATCAAAAAGTATAGCGAAGCCGAAACCTGCAAAGAATTCATCCTGCCGCTTTTTAACGCGCTCGGCTGGGATACCAGTAGCAAGCAAGAAGTTAGCGCCGAAGAACATACTAATGCCAAAGATCGTGCTGATTACGGTTTTTACCTCAACGGCTGGCCCAAGTTTTACCTGGAAGCCAAAAAACTAAGCGCAGATATTCACGATGAAAGATTTGCCAAACAAGCTATCGCTTATTCCTGGAACAAAGGCATAGCTTGGGCTGCTTTGACTGACTTTGAAAGCCTTAAAATCTTTAACTCCCAAGATGTTGCCGAGCATCTATCTCATAAACTAGTTTTTGAAATCAGATATGATCAATTCCTGGACCGTTTTGACCAGCTCTCGCTGCTCTCCAAAGAAGCATTTACCAAAAATTTGCTTGATGAATACGGCGAAAAACACGGCAAAAAACTGCAAAGAGTGTCCGTTACCGACACTCTCTACAAAGACTTAAACGAATCACGCTTATTGCTGCTTAAATCATTTCGTGCATGGAATAAAGAAGTCCCGGCCGACCTTTTAGAAGAAGGAGTTCAAAAGCTACTGGATAGGTTAATTTTTATAAGAGTCGCCGAAGATCGCCAGCTGGAACAACCCACGCTTATTCCAATGCTTCGAGCTTCCGGCGGCAGTGCTACTGAGAAATTTTATCAATCACTGGTCGCCAAATTCCGCGAACTAGATAAAATATACAATTCCAATCTTTTTGCGCTTCATCCGCTAGAGGGTTGGCAGGAATACGATGGTGCAACCGAAAAAGTTATCGAAATTCTGCACGGCAAAACCGGCTATTATGAATACAATTTCCAGGCCATCCCAGCCGATGTGCTGGGCAGTGTTTACGAAAACTACCTCGGCTACCAGCTGGCTCAATCAGAAAAGGGTATAGAAGTCAGCAAAAACGCCCGCAAACGCAAAGAACAAGGCATTTATTACACACCGACCTATATCGTCGATTACATTGTTACTAACGCGCTTAAGCCTGTACTAGACAAATGCGAAACGGTAGCCGATTTAAAGGCTATCAAAGTTCTTGACCCGGCTTGCGGCTCGGGTTCTTTCCTCATTCGCGCGGTGGAAATGATTTACAATAAATACCTTGAGTTTGGGGCCAACCCCGGCGAGATGACAAAAATAACAATTCTCCTCGATAATATTTACGGCGTGGATTTGGACGAGCAGGCCGTGGAAATTGCCCGGCTTAACTTGCTTATAAATGCCTTGGATTCGCAAATGAGACTGCCAGATCTGAGTAAAAATATCAAAAACGGCAACTCGCTTATAAGCGGGACTGATGCCGAGCTAGAAAAAGTTTTTGGCAGAAACTACCGCGATAAAAAGCCATTTAATTGGCAGCAAGAATTCCCACAAGTGTTTGAACGCGAAAACCCCGGCTTCGATGTAATTATCGGTAATCCTCCCTATATTAGGGTCCAAGCCTTGGACAAGGATGATGCTGAGTACTTTAAAGGGGTATATGAATCCGCCAAGTCAAATTACGATATCTACATTCTGTTTATCGAGAAAGGGATAGATACCCTTCGCTCGGACGGTCGACTTGGAATGATTTTGCCCAATAAGTTCATGCAAGCTGAGTATGGAGAAATTATCAGGAAAATACTCACGGAGAATCAGTTTGTGAATAAGATTGTTGACTTTGGTGACTTTCAAGTCTTTGGGGATGCTACAACGTATACCGCCTTACTATTTCTAAGTAAGAATCGTACCAGCCTGGTGGAGTTTGTAGACGCCGATAGTGGTTTTAAAAAGCTCGGTGGAACTGCTGGTCTTAAACAAATGAAGAGCCATAAAATATCAGCAGCAAGCTTGACTAGTAAAGCTTGGTCTATGGGTACTGGAGAGGGACAGGATTTGCTGCAAAAAATATCTTCTGGGCTACAGACCCTCGAAGATTTAGCAGAAAAAATATACGTTGGGCTCCAGACGAACGCAGATCCAATATACATTTTAGAGTTGGTCAAGGAAAAAGAAGACCACTATATCGTACGTTCGAAGCTAAACGGGCAAGAATATCAGCTTGAAAAAGCTGTGTTGCATCCCCTGTTAAGGGGTAAAGAGATAAAAAGATACTCCACGCCATTCTATAAGTTTCTTATAGTTTTGCCCTATATGATCTCTCCTGAAAGTGCTGATTTAATACCGGTAAAAGACTTTAAGGAAAAATATCCACGGACATGGCAATACTTATTGGGGAACAAGAAAGCTCTCGAAGACCGAGAGAACGGAAAGATGAAGCACGGTCGCTGGTATGGCTATGTCTATCCTAAAAATCTAAGCAAATTCCAGTCTTCAAAAATAATGACCCAGGTACTTGCTAGTAAAGCTTCTTTCACTTTTGATGATGCAGGTAAGTACTATTTTGTTGGTGGCGGAAATGCCGGAGGTTATGGGGTTACACTTCCGGCTGACTCCAAGGTTGAATATCACTACCTTCTAGGTTTACTCAATAGCTCTCTGTTGGATTGGTATGTGCAGCAAATCAGTTCAAAATTTAGAGGCGGATTTTACTCGTACGCGAAAAGATTTATCGAAAGACTACCTATCTCAGTGCCTTCGGAACAGGAGCAAAAAAATATATCAGACTTAGTCAAGAAGCTACTCTCCTTAAACTTAGAGACGGTAAACGTTCCTGAGAATTCTAATGAATGGCATTCGCTGAAGTCAGAGATTGAAAAAACTGACAATCAAATCGACCAATTAGTCTACGAGCTTTATGAACTAACACCCGATGAAATTTCTCTTATCGAATCTCATAAATAAGCATAAACATTTATAAAATTCATTAGGCATATTGACAAAAACATTAGCTTTGTGATAGCTTTCTCTGTAACGATTTATTAATCTCTAATTGCTCCGTAGATGCTTTAGTAAACCGCTCAAAATCCAAACTCTTTAAAACTGAATAACTTTAGGTAAGTACCTAAGGAGGGTACTAAATTATGGCACTTATACCACTACCACTGAAAAAATTATTCGAAAGTTTTAATTTAAGTTTAACTAAGCGTAATTCTCCGACGAGTAGAATAAGAAATACACAAAAGAATAGTATTGATTCAGTCAACGCAAGCCCAAACAGCTTTAGCAACAATTCTACTGACAGCAATAATACGACCATCAATATATCCGAAAGAAGTGATCTGCATCCAATAAAAATAGCTGAATTAGTTACACCTAATTTTCCTGAAATACGGAATAAAGTATTTAAAAATAAAGATATATGATATAATATGCTTGTGTTAAGTATGGAAGTTAGGATTAGATAGCATGAAGAGATTTCAAAACCAATTTGTTTACTTATCTGCAAACACGTTAAGAAAACTTGGCTATAGCTTTGATGAAGAGAACAACGAGCGAGTTAAAGAAATGCGCGCTACTATTCGTGAACTCGACAACCACTCTATAAATTTTAAGATCGAACATCATCCAGATGGCACTTGGAGTGCTGAATCCACTAATATCGATGGAATCATGACAGGCGGTAAAGACCCACGCGAAGTACCGGATTTATTAAAAGATGCTGTTTTTACTTATTTTGAAATCCCACCTCATCTTTGCAGAGATGAAGCACTGCATACTGATAATGAACCGGCAGAAGTCAAGCAGAACGTGCACGTAGGAGCATAAAGTGCGCAACTTTGACCAGTCACAAAAGGATTGGGCGAAGGCTTGCAAACGGCTAGGGCTAAACGTCGACACCAAACGCGGTAAAGGAAGTCACATTCTGATTTCAAACCCGAAATCTGGAACTAAATTTACGATACAACAGCATTTGTATAACATTGCTAACCTAAAAATATACAAAAAACTGCTTGAGTTGGGCTTTAAGGAAGAGGAGATTAACAAGGCCTTAAAATAGATAAGCCGGGCTCGAGAAAACTTGGAAGCCGCAGGAATTTCTCCTGTCTAATCTCAAAAGTGAACGGGTCCGGGCATCTGAATAAAAGAACTTTTAAATTGGGCATGCATGGTTTACCTGAGCAGGCACGTCTAAAGTACAGCTATTAGCCGAGGACTGTCTGAGCGTAGCGAGTTCCGCAGGCTGTTGTGCTCTTTGACAATTGGTTGCGTCAAGTGAACCATGTGCCCAAGAGCTTGGCACCACCTTGTCGGCACAAGGTGATAAATTGTTTGCCTACTTTACAAAGTAGACCCTAATTTCTCTCATCAAATCCCAGGTGCCTTTGGCACCGTAGCTAGTGGATGAGCAGGACACTGGGGCAGGCGGGCGAGCAAAATGGGGCTTGACATATTCAATACATAAAGTGTATGGTTTATGTATGAGTAAAAAATCTAAGACGATTAACATTTCCTTGCCACAGAGGCTGGTAGACGAAATTGATAAGGCGGCCGAAGGCGAATACGCCAGCCGCAGTGATTTTATTCGCGAATCAATTGTTCGTAAGCTAAAAAACCAACGAATCGTTGATGAATGGGGTGATGAAGGCAACTGGGAAACAGTGGTGGATTTTAGAGAAATTAATCCAGAGGGCGTCCCTGCTGAAGAAGTCCTGGCAGCTTTAAGGCGACTTGACAAAGTTGATGAACAAAATCGAAAAACTACTTCAAAAACTCGACCCTAAAACGCGTGCCCGAATCGAGCAGGCTTTGCTTCAGCTGGCCAATAACCGCCCAGAGAAGTTAGACATTAAAAAGATCAAGGGCACTAATGATAATTTCCGAATTCGGGTTGGCAGACATCGAATCATTATCCGGCAAGTCGATCAAAAGTTTAATCTTATTACTATCACCAAGCGCGACGAAAAAACATACAAAGATCTTTAACCGCTTGCCCCCAAATTAATTAAAAATAATACTTCCCCCACACCTGGGCGCATAATATTGTAGATGAATACGGATCCGACCAAGTCCAACCCGGATATATATAAGGTTATTTTTGAGAACGAGCGGGTGCGCGTGCTGGAGTACAAAGATAAGCCCGGCCAAAAGACCACGCCTCATAACCACCCTGACAGCGTGATGTACACACTAAGCGAGTTCGACCGCAAATTAATACTTGAGGATAAAGAAATTACCGTTCACAAAACAGCCGGCGAGGTAAGCTGGCTGGACGCCCAAAAACACATCGGCGAAAATATCGGCAGCACCGACACTCACGTGGTATTCGTCGAGCTGAAAGAGCCGTCACCCAAAACCCCCTAAAAAGCAAAAAACGAGCACAGTTTAAGGTTCAGGCTCGAGCCTTCGATAATACACAGGCTAAAGAAGCACAGCCTTATTGGGTCTGGGCATCGGCTTTTTCCTGAGAAAAATCGTCAAAACTACATACATTTTAAGCCGAGAGCTGTTTGAGCGTAGCGAGTCCTCGAAGCTGTTGTAGATTTTTGACTAGAGTTTGCATCAATAAAAAACGCAGCCCGGCGGTGGGCGCTACCTTGCCGTCCAAGGTAGCAAAAATGTTTGTTTCTCCGCCAAACCCAAACAGGTTTGAAAAAAAACATCAAGCTGCTAATGTTTAATCATGAGTCACGAGTCACAAAAAGGCTTTCACTTAACAATTATCGCCCTAGTCATCTTGATTTTGGGGGTAGTTGGCTTGGTCGGCTACAAAGTGATAAGTAACCAACCAGCTACATCCTCGTCAATTATTAGCGGAAGCGGTTCCGTAGAAAGCAAAGCAGTAAAAGCTGGCAAAAGCCTGTCGGCTAATAAATGTGTGGGCACGGGTGACGCCACATTTACCAGCCTGCCAATGAAGCCTGAAGACTTTTCTATTCTAATACCATACGGATTGGTTGTTGGTGGCCACGTAACGCCAATCGATCACCAATACTTTGCGCCAAAAGATCACAACTCAGCCCGCGATAGCTACCCAGTTTATGCCATGGCCGATGCTACTATAGTGGACATTCAACCCCGAGCAAATGACAGGGGTACAGAATACCGCTTTGTTTTTGCCCACAGCTGCACCTTCCTTTACTACTATGACTTGGTAACCAGCCTGAGCGGTAAGGTTAAGCAGGCATACGATAAAAACAATCGGGAGATTAACCTGCCAATCAAAGCCGGCGAACAGGTAGGCGCCATTGGCGGCCAGACCCTAGACTTTGCCGTCTGGCGTACTAACGGTACTCTAAAGGGCTTTATAGTGCCTTCTCACTATGATGGGGAAGGCTGGAAAATATATACAACCAATCCGTTCCCTTACTACACACCCGAACTACGAGCCATAGTTGAAGCCCGCAACCCAAGAGTCGCCGAGCCGGTGGAGGGCAAAATAGACTATGATATTGATGGAAAATTAGTAGGCAACTGGTTTGTGCGGGCCAGCGGCGGCTATATAGGCGGCCAAAAACAGGAGTACTGGAAAACTCATCTATCAATCGCGCCTGACCTTTACGACCCCAGCCACTTCACGATCTCACTAGGCGATTACGGCGGACAGGCTGAACAATTTGAAGATCTAGACAACGCGCCCGATCCAGCCACTGTCGGTGTTGATGCCGGGCTTGTTAAGTACGACCTAACATCCTGGAATTACCTTACCAGTACCGGCGCGAACTGGAACCGAGACTCTGTTGCCAAAGGCTTAACTGCTAAAAGTAGCGGCCAAGGTGTAGGTTGTTTGCTAGCGCAACTTACTAGCACGAGGATACTGAAAGCCGAGCCCTTCCCGGGTAAAAGTTGCTCTATGATCACCGGCTTTGCCGACAGTGTAAAATTTTACGAAAGATAGTAAAATACTCTTGACAGTATATCAACCCTATGTTACTATGTAGCTGACAAACGTATTCTCTTTGAAATCAAAAATTTGAGTTTGATTGAATAAAAAGTTTTTTCCGCCTAGCGCGGGACGTTTACAAACTCATATAACGGCACAATGTGCGCCAGAGTCGTAAATCGTACAAGATAGACTTTAACGTTTGAACCTCTAGCACAGTTGCTTATCGCCGCTGTGCTTTTTGATATGGTAAGGGTTGCTCTATAGCGATTGCACGAGTACGTGCTGCCGGAACGCGTACCAGCATTCCTTCTTCCAGTTCTCGAAGCTCTTCTTCTAACGGGCCCGTAGAGTGAAGCAAGTACCCTTCTCTGGTGGGTAGGGGAGCGGCCGTACCTTGCATAATCCCATCTTCACTTAAGTTGGGCCTATAGGCTGGGCCCTCGGGAAGGCCATCTTCTGACACATAACGTATTACCGCGAAGCGGCGTCTGTCATCAGATACATGTTCTACTTCCACGAACGCACTAACTGCATATATTCCAGTTTTTGTTTCTGCCGGCCTCACTACCTCACCAAGCAGTAGTCTAGCTGTATATAGCTCGCCATGGTGGAGCTCATCCGGTGGTAAGGCGCTTGTTTTGCCGCGTTGATAATCCAGTTGACTAACAGGACTATGTAACAATTCATTGGAAGTCATTTTGATATTTTATTATTTAGTTCCTATTTAACAGTATACTCTTGGTGTCAATAAAAATGACAGAAAACTCAGATGGCAAAGAAAATCCTCCCATTTATGGTGAGCCTTGCCGAACGGATTGAATCTCCCCAGAAGTACCAACTCTAATTCCACGGGTCAAGCAAAAAATATGATAAAACGTAGGTGTTATGAAGAGTTTAGAATTTCAATCTGTAGTTTATAAAGAAGGCAAGTACTTTGTTGCCCAGTGTCTTAATATTGACGTATCCAGTTTCGGGAAAACCGAAAAGGTAGCTCTGGCTAACCTAAAAGAAACCTTTCAAGTAATCGGATAACTACAAAAAGACTTTAGCAGTCGCCGAAGTGATATCTGCAAATACTTGCTTGCCCGCATTTGTGTCATAGGTGCCGCTACGGGCTTTACTTAAAATTACCAATACATAGGGGTGCTTACCATTATCGATAATTGCCGCGTCATGGACGCGATCCTCTAACCATCCGGCCTTATGGTAGACTTTTGCACCGGCAGGAACGGATGCTGATATATATTCGGTCTCGTTGGCATTTTGCATATATGAGAGCAAAAGTTTTGTGTCTGAGCCGTTGAGTAATTTCTGCTTATATAACTTGCCAAACAAAGTTGCTACGGTATCAACCGTTAGTATGTTTTGATCAGGGTCGTAGTTATTCAATCCGATTTGGTTGGCGTAGTCGCTAAGTTCCTGATGGCCAAGTAGTGAGTTAAAGTTTTCCCAGGCAGTGTTGTCGCTTTGTTCAATCAGTTGCTGCAGTTGATATTGTGTAGTTGAGCCGCCGAGTGTATCCGTTAAACTGGCGTTGCCATTTTCTACTTGGTGCAAAAAAAGCACAGCAGTAAGGACTTTGGAAATACTGGCTGCTATAAACGGCTGGTTTTCCCCGTATTGGTAAGTTTTGCCATCGTTGAGGTTCTGGACGGCAACACCTATGTCGAGTTCGGGGTGAGCAGCTATGACCGCATTGATATGGGCGGCCATAGTATCTGATTGAGCTTGGCTTATTAGGACGGGCATAGTGTTTGCGGCTGTTATCTTCTTGCTACTACTATAACCTGGATGGCTCGATGAGCCGGGCAATCCAACAAAATGGTAGAAAAGACCTATGGCCAAGCTCAAAAATAGCAGAGCCCGCAGAAGCTTACGCTTACGCTGGCGCTTTACAGGCTGCATCTGATAAGCGGGCCTGTAGTAGTAATTAGAATTTGGAGCTGTGCTCCGAGGGGTCTGCATATGATATATCCGCACAACCTAAGATGATTCTAGCCTTCAAGTGCTAAATTATTAGGCTGAAACTAACCTTAGAACGGCGGTAAATTTTTGGAACCTTTTTGTTTTATTTTGGCAATTATAGACTATACATCTCCGCCGGAAGTTGTACAATAAACTTATGCTTAAGAAACAACACCAGATGGTGACCAGAGTGCCGGCAAGACCAACGATTTTTGCAAAGTTTGGCCATGCTATACTGAATACGTTTTAAAAAATTAATTATCAAGAGTGCGGTTAGGGAAATGGCCCGATGATCCGCCGGCAACCCAGTCAAGCAGAGGTTTACCCTGAGCTTGTCGAAGGGTGCCAAGTCCAGCCCGAATCTCGGGATAGATAAGCTTACTGCCTTTTCTGTCCCACAGTAACGGGAAAAAGAAGGGTTTTTTTTATGTCAACTTACAGAACGGCCGAGAGCGTATCACCAAAACATCCGGATAAGCTGTGTGACCAGATATCAGATGCAATATTAGATGCTTACTTAAAACGGGACCCAGGGGCACGAGTAGCGGTTGAGACGGTAGGCGGGCATGGCGAGGTATTTGTAGTTGGCGAAGTAACAGCGCACGACAAAGTTGACGTTGAGCCAATTGTCAAACGGTTGGCTGGTGATAATCTTACGATTAGGCATAAAATTGTGCACCAAAGCCCAGAAATCGCCGCGGGAGTTGACACTGGTGGTGCCGGTGACCAGGGGATTATGGTGGGCTACGCGACGTCGGAGACAAAAGAGCTGCTGCCCCTAGAAGTAGTGCTAGCACGACAGCTAAACCAATACCTCTACAAGCTCTGGCCGCACGATGGCAAGACCCAGGTGACCTTAAAAGATAGCAAAATAGTAGCTTTGGTGGCTAGTTTTCAACATGCTAAGAGCAATGATTTACATTCCGCCGTGGCCAAGTGGCTAGCGGATAAACCACAGGTTGAAGGTGCGCTGATTTATGCCAATCCGTCAGGGGATTGGGACCAGGGCGGCTTTGACGCCGATAGCGGGCTGACTGGCCGTAAATTGGTCGTAGACAACTATGGGCCTCAGATACCGATTGGCGGCGGCGCGTTTTCTGGCAAAGATGCCACCAAAGTGGACCGTTCGGCTGCCTATATGGCCAGACGGATTGCTGTTGACTACATTAAAAAACATAAGGCCCGCGAGGTTTTTTGTTATTTGGCTTACGCGATAGGCGTGGCAGAGCCACTAGAGGCCACAGTAGTATTGGATGGTAAGTCACAGATTGTTAAGGGTTACGACCTGACACCAAAAGGCATTATTAAGTATTTGGACTTACGTAAGCCCCAGTACGAACAAACCGCTCGCTATGGGCATTTTGGCCATGGTTTCCGTTGGGATTCTTAAGGTGTTAATTGACCACTTATCCACAGATTTTAAACGTAGGCTTTTTTATAAAATAAACACAAGCAATTGACAAGTTTTTGGGCTAGTAATACACTGGTGGCAGTTCATCGTGAGGTGAATCAGTAGCCAAGTCAGCAATGGCGGAAGTTGCGGCAAAAAAGAGCCCCTCAAAAGGCTCTTTTTTGTATATTTTGAAACCCAACATGCTAGCATAAGACAAATGATTGCAACCGCCCAACCGAGACTTTTACAGCGGTACGGCTTTGTGACGGGGGTTTCGCTTTTAGTAGTGGTTGGCGCAATAATATTTGGCGGGCCATACGTTTTACTGCCGATCATTGCCCTGGCAGCCATAGAAATAACCTTTAGTTTCGATAATGCTGTTTTAAATAGCCAGGTACTAGCCGGAATGAGCCGAATCTGGCGGACTTTATTTTTAACGCTCGGAATCGCTGTAGCCGTCTTTGGAGTGAGAGCCATACTGCCCCTAGTACTAGTGTCTTGGGCATCAGACAGTTCGCTGTCACAAGTACTAGACCAGGCATTGCATCACCCAGATGTCTACGCCGAAGAGCTAAAATCAGGCTATCCGATAATCGCGGCGTTTGGCGGAGTCTTTTTACTGATGGTTGGTTTGATGTTTTTTGGTGAGCGCAAAAAAGTCAACTGGCTTAAAAGTATCGAAAAGACCTTTGGCAAGTTTAATCGGCCATGGCGAGCGTCTATCGCCGGCGCGGTTATAGCTATCTTGCTTGTCTATATGGTTTTGGCGCCAGGTAACGAAAAAGTGGTTGTCGC
>Ga0210057_1005707_pt1 | contig 15881 bp, 10 predicted proteins | sample CryGeyCG2114_010_2_FD_183968 | JGI IMG/M metagenome (GOLD analysis project Ga0210057, IMG submission 183968) | Groundwater microbial communities from aquifer - Crystal Geyser CG10_big_fil_rev_8/21/14_0.10 (SPAdes) (version 2) | ecosystem: Environmental > Aquatic > Deep subsurface > Groundwater ...
ATTTAGGCTCTTTTATAACCCGTGGCCAGTTGGCACGAACGATTCGCCTAATTAGCAAATTATGGGATAAAAAACAAAATCTAACGGATTTTAAAAACCTGGTTCATTCTCATTGCTATCAAGCAATGCACAGGTATCTAAAAAATCAGCCTCATCAAGAACACATCAAGCTCAAATTTTAACAGCCGATTCTTTGCTAAAAAGAACCGGCTGTTTTATTTTTCTAAAGTTATACCAAATTATTTCTTTTTGCTACTGGCCGCTTTTTTAATTCTGGAATACCTGATTAAACCGGAACAGGTAACCACTTCAATGCCTTTCTTGACCAGCTCATCTAAAAAGAGGTTCATACCAATGGAATCGGAAGACATATGGCCGGCAATCACAATATTAATATGGGCTTTTTCAGCCTCCTGGCGACTGTCTTCCTTCATATGCATGCCGACAATCGTGCCAATACCGGCCTGGGCCAGATGCTGATACATATCCCTGGAGCCTTCGGTACCGCCGGTAATTTCCGTCAAAGCTACCTTGCCGGCGTAGCGGGATTCCCGGCCGGCAAATAATCTAGGACCGGCTTTCTGTTTGATTGCCTCCTGGTATTCCGGAATCTTTTTCAATAGCTTAAGTAGATCGCCGACCGTTTCAATCTTGGCCTGGTTCTGCTGCAAATATTTATCCAGAAAATTAGCAACCAGATTATCGGACGGTGTGTGAACACACATCATTTCAAAGCCTAATAAGTTAGCGGCATCAATCACCCGATTATGGTTGACCGGAGAAATGCCTCTGGCCACCTCGCTCATTCTAATCTGAGTCAGACTCTCAGCAATGTTAATCGGCACACCGTATTTAGCCAAAAGCTCAACCTGCAGATCCATCACTTCATGCAGGCCGGCTAGAGCCGGACCGGTCGGATGATGGGCCAAAATAAGGTCAATCGGCTGGTCTTTAGACAGCTCTTTGGCCATCAAGACTTCAGCCACGTCCATATCAATGCCGGCCAAAACCCTTTTGACTTTTTTATCCGGATTACCAAAATAGCGGGTATCGGAAAAAGGATTGGTTAGTCTTTCCTGATCAAATTCAGCCTTTTTAGCTTCAGGCAGATTGTCATAAGCTTCCTTAACTCGCTTGAGCTTTCTTTTGACTAAAGCCTGGCCTCTCAGGTCATTTTTAATGCCTAACTCAATAGCCAGGTTATAGATCTGTTTAATAGTCATCATGAGGTATTTATCTTAATAGTTAGTTAAATTACGATATCAATTAGCCTGTCTTTAGTCAAGAAAGCCAAGGCCTGTCTAAGCCTTGGCTTTTAATTACCATTTATCTTTAAATCTTAAACAAAAGTTACTGAAGCTACCTGATCGCCATCGGCCTTGAACTTCAGAAGTCTAACGCCCTGAGTAGCCCGGCCAATCACGCTGACGGATTTTAAGGGCAACCTAATCACCTGGCCTTTGTCGGTAATGATAATCAAATCATCGCCGGCTCTCTTAGCATTAACAATGAAAGCCGCTTCTACCCTGCCAGTCTTGGCAGTAGTTGAAGCCGTCTTAATGCCGCTACCGCCTCTGCCCTGAACCTTGTACTCTTTTAAATTGGTTCGCTTGCCAAAGCCATTGGTCATAACTACTAAGAGCTGGTCATCCGGAGCCGGTTTGCCGGCGTCAATAATATCCATGCCTACAACTTCGTCAGTAGATTTTTTAAGCTTAATACCTCTCACGCCGGCCGCGCCTCTGCCCATTTCTCTAATATTCTCTTCCTTAAAACGAATAGCCAGGCCTTCGGCGGTTACTAAAACAACCTGATCCTTGCCGGTTGACGATCTAACCCACTCCAACTGATCATCATCCTTTAGTTTGATGGCAATAAGGCCGGATCGTCTGATATTCTTAAACTTCTCAATATCGGTCTTTTTAATTATACCCTTCTTAGTCACCATCACTAAATGCTTATACATCGACATATCTTCAGCTGACAAGACCGTGCTAACTTTTTCTTCCGGTGCCAGCTGGAGGAAATTAACGATGGCCTGGCCTTTAGCGGTCCGGCTGGCTTGGGGAATTTCATAGGCTTTAGTCTGGAACAAACGGCCTCTGGAAGTAAAGAACATGATATCGGCATGAGTCATAGTGCTGAACAAGTGAGCAATCATATCCTCTTCCTTGGTAGTGGCACCAATCACGCCCTTACCGCCCCTGGACTGAACTTTAAAAATATCCGGCGGTAAACGCTTGATATAGCCGTCATCGCTCACCATAACTACGGTTGATTCGTTGGCAATCAAATCCTCGGTGCTGAACTTGCCCAAAGCGCCCTTAACCACTTTGGTTTTTCTTTCATCGCCGTACTTCTCTTTAATTTCCTTAAGCTCATCCTTAATAATCTTCAAAACTTTCTTAGGATCATTCAAAATAGCCGTTAACTCATTAATAATCTTCTTCTTTTCTTTAAGCTCTTCCTCAATTTTGAGTCTTTCCAAATTGGCCAGCTGTTGCAGCCTCATTTCCAAAATAGCAATCGCCTGTCTTTCGGATAGTTTGAACTTCTTAATTAAATTAGTCTTGGCTTCATCTTTATCCTTGGACTTTTTAATGATAGCAATAATCTTATCAATATCCTCAAGAGCCATAGCCAGGCCTTCCAAAATATGAGCCCTATCCTTGGCTTTATCCAAATCAAACTGAGTTCTTCTTCTGACTACCCCCTGCCTATGTTTAACATACTCTTCCAAAATCATCTTCAAAGTCAAAACCTTGGGCTGTAAACCGTCAACCAAAGCCAAAAGATTGACATGGAAGGTATCCTGCAACTGGGTATGCTTATACAAGCTATTTAAAACTTTTTTGGGATAAGCGTCTTTTTTTAAGTCAACCACGACTCTGACGCCTTCGCGATCGGATTCGTCTCTTAAATCTTTAATGCCATCCAATTTCTTGAGCTTAACCAGTTCGGCAATCTTTTCCAAAAGGTTAGCCTTATTGACCTGATAAGGAATCTCGGTAATCACAATTTTAAACATACCGCTCTTAGCCTCTTCAATCTCTGCCTTGGCCCGCATCACCACCGAACCCTTACCGGTAGCGTAAGCTTTTTTAATTTCTTCTATGTTATAAATAGTGGCGCCAGTCGGGAAGTCAGGCCCTTTAACAAACTCCATTAGGTCATCAACCGAAGCTTCCGGATGGTCAATCAAGTGAGTCACGCCGTCAATGAGTTCGGTCAAGTTATGGGGCGGAATATTAGTCGCCATGCCCACGGCAATACCCACTGAACCGTTAAGCAAAAGGTTAGGTAGTTTAGCCGGTAAAACAATCGGCTCAACCTGAGAACCGTCATAGTTGGCTCTAAAATCAACAGTTTCCTTTTCCAAATCAAATAAAAGCTCTTCGGAGAGTCTGGTGAGTTTAGCCTCGGTATAACGCATGGCTGCCGCACTATCGCCGTCCATAGAGCCAAAGTTGCCCTGGCCGTTAACTAAAGGATAACGCATGGCAAAATCCTGAGCCATTCTAACCAAGGAATCATAAACGGCTGCGTCGCCATGAGGATGGTACTTGCCCAAAACCTCACCGACTACAGTAGCTGATTTTCTGAACTTGGCTCCGGCCTTAAGACCAATATTCCACATGGCGTAAAGAATGCGCCGATGCACCGGCTTTAAACCGTCCCGGACGTCAGGCAAGGCTCTGGCGACAATCACGCTCATGGCGTAATCAAGGTATGAGGTTTTCATTTCCTCAACCAAAGACTGCTGTTCCAATTTACCTTCATTATTATTCAAAATCTGCTGCACCGGCTTTGAAGCCTTAGGAGCAGAAGATTCAGCTGATTGTTGATTGGATTTTTTAGGCATATTAAATTATTTAAAAACCACACCCCTCTTTTAATAAAGCTGTGAGGCAAAATAGTTATTGCTCTCTCCTCTTCTTAAGAACTTAAACTGAGTAAACCAAGGTAATGGCAGCAACTAAAACTGAAAAACAGGCAACCGATAAAGCAATAATAATCAGTGGTGGCAAATGCTTAAACTTCATAAAATTTATTAATTATTTTTAACAACATTCGTAAAATCTCCAAAGATCTGTCTCAAACTGCGATCCTGATAATCAGCCGAACTGCTTAAATAGTACTTCTTGAAAAACGACAGCCAGATCAGAAAAATTAGCAGGCTCAGGATTATCACATAAAACCAAATAATTTTATGGTCCTTTAACCCCATAATTTTAAGAAAGATCCAAAATTACAAATCTGGCCTCTTCTTCAGGCAAATCTTTCTTGGCAATTTTCAGCTTGTCCAATTTTTCAAAACTGCCGCCGATCTCTTTCTTAAACTTGTCAACTGACTCCACTTTGTCTTTCAAACCAGATAACTGGTAATTGACCGGAATAACCACTCTGGGCTCCAGCTGATTAATGATTTCTGCCGCTTGCTTTGCTTCTAAAGCTTCTCCTCCACCAACCGGCACAACCAGAATATCAATACCCTGCAACCTTTCCAGCTGTTTCTCCGTAAATTTAGTCTGTTTAGTCAGGCCCAAATGTGCCAAACGAATGCCTTCGTATTCTATTATATAAATAATATTGGTCTCGTCGCTGTCAACCGGCAATCCGTAAATAAAGACTCCTTTAATCTCATACTCACCGGGCGAATCAATCACAAAAGTATTGTCTTTTTTTACCTTGTCTGTAGGCTTTTGAGAATAAATCACGACATCATTTTGCTGCCTGGTCGGCTTTAAGCCACTACTTGATTCAACCGGATTAAAGAGGAGAGAACTGCCATTACCCTGAATTCTAATTGAAGTTTGTCCAAAAAAATTAATAACCATAATTTTAAACTAATTTTAGCTGTAAAAACAGCCTTTAAACTAGCTTAATTTTAGCAAAAAAAGGGCTGGCTGTAAAGGCTAAATTAAGGTTATTTTGCAGGACCTTGACTAGGGTGGTATAATATGATATATTGAATTGATTTTAAAAGATCTTTTTACAATTCGTTTCACAATATAGCAGAAGGAACACATCGATGTTTATTCAAATTGCAGGAGTGGCAGGTGGCGTAGTTTTAGGCCTATTTATCACTCTGACTCTCGGCTTCAACCAGTGGTGGCAAATCGCTGTCAGCCTGGTGCCTAGCAGCCTACTTGGCTTAAGTATAGTTGTCGGCCCTCAAGAGGCCTTGAAAACTGTCAAAGCCAGCTGGAATAACGCCTATAAACTGGCGCAATCGCTGATGGAAAAATGGCAGAAGAAGCTGCCACAAGACAATCTTCAGCCTCAGTCAGATCCCCTGATCTTCCAAAGATATCTTTGGAAAACAGTCAGGTGGGTTATTATCTCGGGGATGCTCGCCTTGGTTTTGCGGCTGGCTGTAATCTTCTTTCTTCCAGAAGTAGACACAACATTTACTACAACTCTCTGGTGGGCAATTGCCGTTATCAGTTTGGTGATCTCAATAGTGATATTCGAAAGGAACTCTGTTCAAGAAGCCTTGCGAAAAAAAATTCGCTACATGGCTGATAACCAAAAGCTCAGCACCATCACTCTTCCGCCTGTTAACGGAACAATTTATGACCGCAACGAAATAGCAAGGATAGATGTAATCAATCAATGGATTAAAGTGCACTTTATCCAGGCTGACTGGCTGATCTTCAAGTACTATTGCAAGACTGTCATTGTCTTTCCGCTAGAAATCCTGGGATTTTTCTTCATAGCCGCTATCTTTTGGGTGGGCTGGATCACCGAACTGCTCGTCCGATTGGTTGATGAAAAGAAAAACGGCCTCAGTGTCCTCTGTGGTATCATACTGGGTATTCTAGTCGGCAACTGGGCTCACTATGTCGGCTTACAAATATTATCCTGCTGGATAATAGGATTATCGTCGGGCGTCGGTTTGGTAATAGCTAGCTACTATGCCAAAAAATTCAAGAGTGCCATTGATGACGGCCTCAAAGCTGCAGCCAATTGGTTAGCTAATTGGATGATTGAGTCTCCAAATAAATGGTCTGAACACTAAAAAACAACAGAAAACCTCTGTCTCTTACAAGACCGGGGTTTTCTTCTTTTTTTCTAACGCCTTGACTAAAAATAAGCCTTAAGCTATAATAAGCAAACTAAATAAATAACAGCCCCCTAAACCAAACCTGCTTTCTTTAAGGGCTAAGGCAGGACTTTTCTGCAAAGAAAGGTTAACTAGGTATTTTTTTATACCTTTTAAATAATATTATGACTACTATTACTAAATCTGACGGCAAAGTTATGGATGAGCTTCTCCTTAAGGGAGCCGCTAAAGCCGTTCCTAAAGTCGGCGAGCTGATTGAAGGCACCGTCATCACCGTTTCTAAAAACGAAGTCCATTTGGACATTGAAGGCCTGACTACCGGCGTGGTCAGAGGCAAAGAAATCTATGACGAATCCGGTGAGTACTCCGACGTCAAGCCGGGCGACAAAGTTGCCGCCACTGTTTTGGAAATTGAAAACGAAAACGGCGAAATGGAACTGTCCTTTAGGTTTGCCGGTCATCAAAAGGCCTGGGACAACTTAGAAGATCTGCTTAAATCCCAAGAAACTACCGAAGCTAAGATCATTGACGCCAATAAAGGCGGCTTGATGGTTAAGGTTGGCAATGTGCTTGGTTTCCTGCCTGTTTCCCAACTGAACATTGAACACTATCCTAGGGTTGAGGGCGGCGACAAAAGCCGGATTCTGGTGGCCTTAAAGAGATTTGCCGGTCAGGTCTTTAAAGTCAAGGTTATTGACGTCAATGAAGGCGAGGAAAAGCTGATTGTTTCTGAAAAGGCCGCCTGGGAGCAAAAGCAGAAGCAGGCTCTCAATAAATATAAAATCGGCGACGTCGTGGAAGGCACGATCACCGGTGTGGTTGACTTTGGTGCTTTCATTGAATTCGGCGAGGAAAAAGATAATCTGGAAGGCTTAATTCATATCTCAGAGCTGGCCTGGCAAAGAATTGATGATCCTAAAGAAATCATCAAGGTTGGCGACAAGGTGAAGGCTGAAATTATCTCCATTGAAAATTCTAAAATCTCTCTGTCCATTAAAAAACTGTCTGAAGACCCCTGGAAAGACGTGGAAAAAAAGTATCCGATCGGCAGTCAGGTCAAGGGTAAAATCTTGAAGCAGAATCCTTTTGGCGCTTTTGTGGAACTAGACCAGGATATTCATGGACTGATTCATATCTCGGAATTGGAAGGACGCAAAGAAAAACTGGAAGAAGGCCAAGAATATGACTTTTATGTTATTTCTATTGACCCTAAAGAACATCGCTTAGGCCTGTCTTTTAACAAGGCTTCGGAAAAGAAAGAAGGCGAAGTAAAGCCAGAAAAAGCTGAAATAGAAACTCCGGCTGAAGAAAAATAAACTGTTTAAATTAAAAAGTCCGGATAGTTGCCTAATCCGGCCTTTTTTATTATACTAACTTGAGATTATTAAAGAACTTAAGGCTTAATTTATGAAAAATTCATTATTTAAAAATTTTCTGATTTTTTTCCTAATCTTCATTCTGATCGGCAGTATTTTTAGCTTATATAACGCTAACGCTAATAAGGCGGAAAATATCAGTCTGGGAGCAATGGTTAATTTGATTCAGGCCGGTGAGGTTGAGAAAATTGAAGTGGAGGGAGCCAAAATCAATATCACCTTGAATAACCAGGAACAGAAAGTCAGCCGCAAAGAAGCCGGCGAATCCTTGAGCGAACTTTTAAGCAATTACGGTTTGGAAGCTTCAACTATCCAGGGGTTGAATGTCACCATTAAGGAAGACAGCGGCGCTTCGCTCTGGCTGGGCTCCATCCTGCCATTCCTGATTCCCCTGCTTCTGATTGGCGTCTTTATCTGGATGATGCTTAGGCAGGTTCAGGGTGCCAACAACCGGGCTATGTCTTTTGGCCAGTCTAGTGCCAAAAATATCGGTCAAGAAAATACCAAGCACAAAACCAGCTTCAAGGATGTGGCCGGAGCTGAAGAAGCTAAAGAAGAACTCAGCGAAATAGTGGAATTTTTGAAGTTCCCCAAAAAATTCATGTCACTCGGGGCTAAAATTCCCAAAGGCGTTTTGCTCTTAGGCCCCCCAGGTACCGGCAAGACCCTGCTGGCTAGAGCCGTAGCCGGCGAAGCCAAAGTGCCTTTCTTCCATATTTCCGGTTCTGAGTTTGTGGAAATGTTCGTTGGCGTGGGCGCTTCCAGAGTCAGGGATCTCTTTAAGAAAGCCAAAAAAAGCTCCCCTTGCATTATCTTCATTGATGAAATTGATGCGGTCGGCCGGCAAAGAGGCGCCGGCTTAGGCGGCTCACATGATGAACGGGAACAAACCCTTAACCAAATCCTGGTGGAAATGGACGGCTTTGAAACCAATGTCAACGTGATTGTGATTGCCGCCACCAACCGACCGGATGTTTTAGATCCAGCTCTCTTGAGGCCGGGCAGATTTGACCGGCAAGTAGTGATTGACCTGCCGGACATCAAAGATCGTCAGGCTATTTTGGAAGTCCATGCTAAAAACAAGCCTCTTAACGATAAGACTGATCTTCAGCTGGTGGCTCAGAGAACACCGGGCTTTTCCGGAGCCGATCTGGCCAACGTTATTAATGAAGGCGCTATTTTGACAGCCAGAAGAAACAAAACCAAAATCGGCACGGAAGAGCTGGTGGAAAGTATTGAAAAGGTGATGCTGGGACCGGAAAGAAAAAGCCGAATCTTCTCGGATGAAGAAAAGAAAATCACCGCCTACCATGAAGCCGGCCATGCTTTAGTTGCCCATCTTTTGCCTCACGCCGATCCGGTCCATAAAATATCCATTATTTCCCGCGGACGGGCCGCCGGCTATACCATGAAACTGCCGATTCAAGACAAGCACTTTAAGTCCAAATCTGAATTTTTGGATGAGCTGGCAGTCTTACTAGCCGGTCATGTCACGGAAAAAGAAATTTTCGGCGATGTTACCACCGGCGCTTCCAATGACCTTAAAGAAGCCACTAGAATCGCTAAACAGCTGATTACCCAGTACGGTATGAACGAAAACTTAGGCCTGAGGACTTTTGGCCAAAAAGACGAAATGGTTTTCTTAGGTAAGGAGATCCATGAACGCAGAGATTATAGCGAAAAAATAGCTGAAGAAATCGACAAGGAAATGGCTAAAATTTTGGACAACGCCCATAAAACTGCCAAGGAACTGATCACTAAACATAAGAACAATTTAGATATGATTGCTAATAAACTCTTGGAGCAAGAAACAATTGAAAAAGAAGAGTTTGCTCAAATGTTCCAAAAATAGTATAATAAAAAGCGAATTAACTTTAGCTTTATGACTTCAATCTATCGAGTCATCCTCAAAAAGGCTTGGCTGATAACTAAAAAATTCCGTTATCTATGGCCTTTGGGTTTGTTTGCCGCTTTTTTAGGCAATGGCGGAGAATATCAAATTCTCTTTAACCAATCCCGTAACGTAGCTGAACAAAGCAGTATTTTAGAAGCTTGGGCGCAGACTTTAAAAATTATCTTGCCTCAAAGCCAGCTATCTGGCGCTGATATCCTACCCCTGATTCTCAACTATTTATTTGTCATTATTATCATTGCCCTGTTTGCCTGGCTGGCTATTTCTTCTTTTGGCGGTTTGATTGCCGGAGCCAAAGCCGCTGATGACAGCGGCGAAAAAAGCTCTTTTGGCGCTCTATTTAAACAAGGCAGCAAAAAATTCTGGCCGCTTTTGGGAGTTAATATTGTAGCTAAAGCCATCATCTACGGCGTGATTGGACTAATCATGACTCCTTTGATGCTGGCTACTTTCTCGCAAAGTAATCCAGTAACTAATTTAATTGTTATCCTAATCACCTTTGTAATTTTTATTCCTCTGTCCATTATTGTTTCTCTGTCCACCAAGTATGCCAGTGCTTACATTGTCCTAAATGGCGAAAAATGCTGGAACGGCTTTAAAAAAGGCTGGCAGCTGTTCTTTAACAACTGGCTGGTCAGCCTGGAAATGGCTCTGTTAATCTTTGCTATCAATCTCCTGGTTAGCTTGGCTTTTGTCCTCTTATCCCTCTTAATCTTCTCGCCCTTCTTCTTCTTCGGTATTGTCTATACTATTGAATCGCCAACTATCTTCAACAGCTTGATCTACACCGCCGTCTTCCTCTTGCTATTGATTTCCGCCGTCTTCGGCTCTCTCCTCGCTACCTTCCAAGTCAGCTCTTGGACTTTGCTGTTCAGCAAGCTAACCGGTGGTGATAAAGCTTACAGCAAGATTATGAGAGTGGTGGCAGGTTTTCCAAGTCAACTGAAAAAGAAAATTTAGTAAAATTAAATTATATTATCAATAACGGACGTTAATTCTAGCGTCCGTTTTGGTTTACTATCTGGACAGCCGGCCTTAAATTAAGGTAGAATACCTTTATGAATGTCCAAAATAACCAACCGCAAATTGCTCCCGAAGATACAGCCGCCGAGCTGGAAAACAAAATAGCGGAAATTGAACTTAAAAATATTGAACAGATTACTGAAACTAAAGCCAATAAATTAGGCGTTGACTATATTGATTTAAAAGGCTTTCCGATTTCTGCAGAAGCGATTGCTCTCATTCCTAAGGAACAGGCTGAAGCCCTGAAGATGGTCTGTTTTTTTTACTCCGGCTCTGAACTCAAGCTAGGCGCTTTAAATCCCGATAATCCGCAGGTTAAAGCTCTGCGTCAGGAGCTGTCCGACCAATACCACAGTCCGGCGGATCTGTTTTTAATTTCTCAAAACAGCTTTGAATTGGCCTTTAAAATCTACGATAAAATTCCTAAAATCAAAAAGATTATTAAGGGCGTGGAGATTACCGAAGAAGATATTAAAAAATACCAGACCGATATCAGCTCCTTTCAGGATCTGCAAAAATATGTTGATGAAATGAATATCTCTGAACTGGTTACTCTCTTTGTGGCCGCTGCCCTACAGACCAGATCTTCTGATATCCATATTGAAGCCGAGGAAAAAAACATCAAAATTCGCTTTAGAATAGACGGTGTTTTGCATACAGTCGCCACTATTAATCCTGATAAGTGGGGAAAAATAATCTCTCGCATTAAGCTGATTGCCGGCCTCAAGCTAAACATTACCGCCAAGCCGCAAGATGGACGCTTAACCATCTTCCTGACCGAAGAAAAAGTTGATGTCAGAGTCTCTACCATTCCCACCGCCTACGGAGAAAGCGTAGTTATGAGGCTTTTGAGATCGTCAGCGGTAGGTCTGCAGTTTGAAGACTTGGGTATTAAAGGCAAGGCCTATGTCGATCTGAAGCATGAAATTGAAAGACCCAACGGCATGATTATCACCACCGGTCCGACTGGTAGCGGTAAAACTACTACCCTCTATGCTATTTTAAATAAGCTGAATAATCCGGAAACCAAAATTATCACTCTGGAAGATCCGATTGAATACAGGTTGGTTGGCATTAACCAAAGCCAAATCGACAATTCCAAAGATTATACTTTTGCCGGCGGCCTCAGATCAATTCTCAGGCAGGATCCTGATGTGGTCATGGTCGGTGAAATTAGGGACTTAGAAACGGCCGAAGTGGCCATTAACGCCGCTCTAACCGGCCACTTGGTGATTTCTACTATTCATACCAACAGTGCGGCCGGCGCCATACCCAGATTCTCAGCTATGGGTGTTAAGCCTTTTCTGCTCTCCCCGGCCCTTAACTCAGTTATTGGCCAACGCTTAGTTAGAAAAATCTGTCCCAACTGTAAAACAGAAGCTCAGATCAATAATGATACCATGACCAAAATTCTCAAAGTACTCTCCAAGATACCGGTTTCTTCAGCCGAAAAACTGTCTGACGAGGAGCTGAATAGCCTGACTTTTTACCAAGGCCAAGGCTGCGACCAGTGTCATGGCCTGGGCTATAAAGGCCGGGTTGGTATTTTTGAGATAATGACCATGTCGCCGGAGATTGAAAAACTGATTATGTCCGGCCAGGTCTCAGAATATGAAATCCAGGAAATTGCTGTCAAAAACGGCATGGTAACCATGGTCCAAGACGGCCTGTTAAAAGCTCGCGAAGGCATTACCACCATTGAGGAGGTCTTTAAAGTGGCCGATTAACCCTCTGGAAAAAGTGTTGACAAAAGCCTTGACAATAAAAGGCTTATTTGATATCATATAAGCCAAGTTCTAAAAAGTAAGTAATGCTTATAAATCTTAGGGTTTAAAAGCAAAAGAAAGCATTTAAAATGCAAGACGAAATGAACACCGAAGCCACTAATGAAGAAACTACCGAAGAAACTGGTATGGACAATGAAGGTGGTGAAGATATGGGCGAAGAATCAACTGATGAATCAGCTGAATAAGCTTCTCTCATTACTCTATACAAAAGAAGCGCTTTAAAGCGCTTCTTTTGTTTTAATAGAGCTTATAAAGTTTATGTTAGTTTAGACAGCTTATCCTCCGCCTCTTTCAGTTTGACCTGTTCAGCCTCAACCACCTCAGCCGGAGCCTTTTTAACAAACTCCTTACTCGCCAGCTTATTCTTTAGAGAATTTATATAAGAAGTTAAATTATCAGCCGCCTTAGACCTGGCTATTAGTAAAGCCGGATCGGCCTTAATATCCAAAATAACTTCCAAACCGGCTATAACCAGCTTCAGGCCTTGAGATTTGTCTACCAACTTAACCCTGGCTAGGCCTTCAACTAAGACTTGATTAGAAGCGATTAATTTAGACTTTGGGCCAGTCAGCTGGCAATTAACTGCCTGACTTAAAGCCAAACCGTTTTCCGCTTTAGCGGTTCTGATGGCCGTAACCAATTCTTGAATAATCATAAAATCTTTCAGGCCTGATTTGCTCACCCTCTCTGCCTCTGGCCACTTTTGCACCATTAATAGTTCACTCGTCTCAAACTCCTGCCAGAGAGTTTCCGTGACGAACGGACAAAACGGATGCCAGAGAATCAATAGTCTTTCAAGTATATAAAGCAAAATTTGATCTTTGCCTTTTTCAATTTTAGCTATCTCCAAATACCAGTCAGCTAGCTTAGACCAGGTAAATTCATAAAGTTCCTCTGAGGCTTGAGAAAATTTATACCTATCCAAAAACTCGGTCATTCTCTCGACCAAACTGTTGAATTCAAACAAAATCCACTGATCGGCCAAAGTCTCAATTTTTATTTTTCTAAACTCAACTCTGGCTACGTTATCTACCGAACTTAGGATAAAGCGACTGATATTCCATAGCTTATTGACGAAATTCCTGGAGCCAGCCACTTTTTCTTCATAAAATTTAGCATCGCCACCCGGAGTAATACCTTTCACCAAACTCAAGCGCAAGGCATCGGCACCATATCTCTCAACTACTGCCAGAGGGTCAATACCGGTTCCTAAAGACTTGGAGAATTTCTGCCCGTCTTTGTTCCTTAAGAGGCCGTGGAAATAAACAGTCTTAAAAGGAATCTGATCCAACAGGTAGGTGCTCATCAGGATCATTCTGGCCATCCAAAAAAAGAGGATTTCGTAGCCCATCTGCATCCAGCTGGTCGGGTGATAGTTTTTCAATTCCGAAGTTTTGTCAGGCCAACCCAAGGTGGCAAAAGTCCAAAGAGCTGAAGAAAACCAGGTGTCCAAAGTGTCCTCATCCTGATGCCAACCCTCACCTGGGGAAACGACCCCCACTTTAACTTCCTCCCCTTTATACCAAACCGGCAAACGATGTCCCCACCAAATCTGCCTGGAAATACACCAGTCTCGCAAATTATCAATCCATTGCAAATATAGCTTGGTAAAACGCTCCGGCAAAATTTCCACCGTCTGATCTTTTTTATGGTTATGGCCGACTGTTACCGATTCTTTCATCAATTCTTTTAGACTCTTATTCTTACCCTTAATCTTCTTATTAACATCAACAAACCATTGAGTCATCGGTAAAATTTCTACTATATCGCCAAAACGATCGGAAGTGCCGACGTTCTGCTCAATCTCTTCTTCCTTAATCAGTAAATCCTGATCTTTTAGCCACTGAATAAATTTGTCTCGAGCTTCATGAGTAGTCAGGCCCTGATAATTCTTACCAGCCTCCTCTGTCATTCTGCCATCCTGGCCAATCACCTGAATTAATTCCAGATGATGGTTAAGGAACATTTCATAGTCGGTCAGGCTATGGGCCGGGGTAACCCCGACTGCACCGGTGCCAAACTTGGGATCAACAGCGGAATCGGCAATTATTTTTATTTTCAACGGCTGGCTGGCGCCCACTTCCACTTCAAAAGTCTGGCCAATGTATGCCTGATACCTCTTGTCCTGAGGATGAACTGCCACGGCCGTATCACCTAATTTGGTTTCCGGACGGGTAGAGGCGACTGGGATTGGAAAATCCTTAGAGTATTTAAAAGTATATAATTTGCCAGTCTGAGACTGATAAACAATTTCGTCATCAGAGCAGGTTGACTGACCCTTGACTGACCAATTAATTGCTCGATGGCCGCGATAAATAAGGCCGTCATTATACATTCTAATAAAAGCCTCGTTAACTGCCCTGTTTCTGTTATCATCAAAAGTATAAGCCAGACGCGACCAATCGCAGCTGGTGCCCAAACTTCTGATCTGACCTAAAATAGTCTCTTGGGACTTGTCTGCATAATCTTTAATAACTTCCAAAAGCTTTTTCCTGCCTAGTTCTTGCCGGGGATTCTTATAGCCCTGCTCTTTAATCAGCATCTTTTCAACTTTAGCCTGAGTGGCCACAGCCGCATGATCAGTGCCGGGAATCAGCAAAGCTTTCTTGCCTAAGAGTCTTTGATACCTAACTTCCAAATCCATCAGAGTATTTTCCAAAGCATGGCCTAAATGTAAAACTCCGGTCACGTTAGCCGGCGGCATGGCAATGGAAAAAACTTCTTTTCTCTTGCCAAGTAAATTATCAGGGTTAAAAAAACCGGAAGCTTCCCACTCCTGATACCTCAATTTTTCATAATCTTTAGGCTCATAGGCCTTATTAAGCTTAGTCATATAGTTATTATATCATTAAAAAATAAAAAACCCTTTTGATTTAAAAGGGCCATCGCTGGCGGTACCACCTCTTATTTAACTTAATTTAATGGGTAACGGGGCATTTCCCGGCCGGCTCTACTCTCCCAAAGGATTTCTAGTGGGCAGCTGGCCGGAGGACATTAATTCCGGCTCTTAAGCGCTGTTAAATGATTGTAATCAAATTATAGGGCCTAAATAAAACAAAGTCAACTAAAAAGCCCCCAAGCTGGCTGCTCAGGGGCTTTAAGAAAAATTATAAATTATTAAGGAGATAAGCCTTTAGCTCTGGCATAAGGCGGTGTTGAAACAATCTCCGGCACTCTAGCCAAAGCTTTGCCATAGAAGACAAAGGTATCGGTTAAAGTCTCTTCTGACCAGTTAATTACCGATTTAACCGGATTAATCGCCTGTTCGCCGGAAAATACCGTATTTAACCAAAATTCTTCATATTCGCTAACTAAAGGCACCGTTGCCTTAGCCAATAAGTTTGATTCTCTGAGTTCTTGATCGGTAGCCATCAGGCCGTTAAGCATTACCAGCGAATAAACAATCAAGCCGCCGCAGAGGACGTAAGTGGACTTTAGCAATCCATCATAGAAACTATCCAGCCTATCCGTAGGGTCGGATCTGGCCTTTAAGGGTTTATGGGGCTGGCAGACGCCGCCCGAGCAACTCTGGTCTGAAAGTTTGAAAGACAGGCTGTTTTCAGCCAATTTAAAACTTTGCATAGTTTTTGTTTTTATTTTAATTGTTAATTATTTTTTCATTTTACTGCCCCGATGCCTAACTAGCAGACGAGGCCGGTAAATGGCGACCTTATTTTTATATTGGTGCTTAAATTTCATGGTTTTAAGCCTTTTAA
>Ga0210057_1005709_pt1 | contig 15877 bp, 9 predicted proteins | sample CryGeyCG2114_010_2_FD_183968 | JGI IMG/M metagenome (GOLD analysis project Ga0210057, IMG submission 183968) | Groundwater microbial communities from aquifer - Crystal Geyser CG10_big_fil_rev_8/21/14_0.10 (SPAdes) (version 2) | ecosystem: Environmental > Aquatic > Deep subsurface > Groundwater ...
GGTTCATCCATGCTCGGCGAAATGGCGCTCGAAAACGGGCTCATTGACCACATCGGCGGCATGGCTGAAGTGCGGGAATATTTATCCGAACTCATCGGGCAAGATGCGGAGGTGTGTTGGTATTAAGCTGAATCATATGCCAAACAATAGTTTAGATGGAACCCTATTTGGGTATTTTTTATGGAAACAAAGACAGTAGTAATCCAATCCGACATCACTGTAATAAAAGCAGATGCGATTGTGAACTCCGCCAATAAGACACTACTCGGTGGGAGAGGCGTTTACGGAGCTATACACTACGCAACCTGGCTGGAACTGCTGGAATAGTGCGGGGCGCTTGGCGGGTGCAAAACAGGGATGGCGCATTTCGACGGTTACTGGCTGGCACAGTTTCCGAGGGATGTTGCGGACAAAGAGCGCGCGAAAGCGCTGATTCAGTTGTTGCGCAAAGCATTATCCGAAATTAGCCGGATTTGCAATAATAATATCTATGTGCTAATATGTATTTTCATTGACTTATCCACAGGCTATATGCCTTGTAGATAGATAGATGTTGACAAATGTTTTGAAAGTCGTTACAATTTTCTTATCATGCATCATCAATTAACTCTTTTTGTGAAACATTATTTTTGTTTTCCAAAAATTAATACTTTATCGCAAGTTTAAAAGCGATTATTACTTATTTTAGCTAAAATAAGGGATTTTTTGTATGAATAATAGAATTTCTTCAAAAATAGACCGAAAATATTTTACAAAACTGCATGATGCGGTTGATTTGCCTGACCTAATAGAATCACAAAAAAATTCTTATTCTTGGTTTTTAAAAACAGGTTTACGTGAATTATTTGATGAAATTTCACCAATTCAAGACTTTATTGGGCGCGATTTAGAGCTTTATTTAGAAGATTATTACCTTGATGATCCTAAATTTGACGAAGTTACCGCAAAAGCTAAAAATGTTACTTATGAGGCAGCAATGCGCGTAAAAGCTCGTTTAGCCAATAAAAGAACAGGTGAAATTAAAGAGCAAGAAATATATCTTGGCGATTTTCCAATGATGACTCCAAGAGGAACATTTATAATCAATGGAATTGAGCGTGTAATTGTTTCACAACTTATCCGAAGCGCTGGAGTATTTTTTACTTCTGATTTTATTCGTGGCAAAAAAATATATGGAGCAAAAATTATTCCAAACAGAGGAGCTTGGCTTGAGATAGAAACAGACGCAAATGGAGCTATTTGGGTAAAAATAGATAGAAAAAGAAAAGTTGCTATTACATCTATTTTAAGAGCTTTTGGATTTGGCACTGAGGAAGAAATAAGATCAGCTCTTCCTGGACTAGAAGGCATTGAACAACAAATGTTAGAAGAGACTCTTAAGAGAGATACTGCCTCAAGTGAAGATGAAGGATTAAAAGAAGTTTATAAAAGAATTCGCCCTGGAGATTTGGCAACAGCAAGCAATGCAAAGCAGTTGATTCATGCGATGTTTTTTAATTTTGATAGATATGATTTTTCAAGAGTAGGCAGATATAAAATAAATCAAAGATTTAATTTAAATGTTCCGAATGATCCAGAACATAGAATTTTGCGCAGAGAAGATTTAATTTTAGTTATTAGAGAAATAATGCGCTTAACAAAAACACAAGAAGCTTCTGATGATATTGATCATTTGTCAAACAGAAGAGTTAGAACAGTAGGAGAGCTTGTGCAAAATAAGCTTAGAGTTGGGCTTGCTCGCATGGAGAGAATAATTAAAGACAGAATGTCAACTCTGGATATTAACACAATTACTCCTAATCAACTTATAAATGCGCGTCCAGTAATTGGGTCAATCAAAGAATTTTTTATGTCTTCCCAGCTTTCTCAGTTTATGGACCAAACCAATCCTTTAGCAGAACTTGAGCATAAAAGACGTTTGTCTGCTATGGGTCCTGGGGGATTATCTCGAGAGCGAGCAGGGTTTGATGTTCGAGATGTTCATAGAACTCACTATGGAAGAATTTGTCCTATTGCAACTCCAGAAGGACCAAACATTGGTTTAGTTGGACATTTGGCTTCATATGCTCGTATTAATCAATTTGGATTTTTAGAGACTCCATATAGAAAAGTAGAACATGATAATGAAACAGGAAGATCTAAAGTTACAGATGAAATTGTTTATCTTACAGCAATGGAAGAGTCTAAAAGCATTACAACTGCGGCAACAGCAAATCTTGATGATAAAGGTTATTTTATTGATGAAAAAGCTGAAGCAAGAGTAAAAGGAGAACCAATGTTCGTTGATGTTAAAGAAATTCAATATATAGATGTTTCAGCAAAGCAGATTGTAAGTATTGCAACATCTCTTATTCCTTTTCTAGAACATGATGATGCTGTTAGAGCTTTAATGGGAACAAACATGCAACGTCAGGCAATCGCAACCGTTAGACCAGAAGCGCCAATTGTTGGAACTGGTGTTGAGTACAGAGCAGCAGCTGATAGTGGACAAGTTGTTTTATCTGAAGACGATGGAGAGGTTATTGGAGTTCAATCAGACAAAATTACTATCAAGCACAAAAAAGAAATTAAAGAATATAATCTTGGAAAATTTATTAGATCAAATGCGTCCACAAGCATGAATCAAAAGCCAACAGTAACTAGAGGCGATAAGGTAAAAAAAGGAGAAGTAATTGCTGATGGAGCAGCAACAGATAATGGAGAACTTGCTTTAGGTCAAAATCTTCTTGTTGCTTTCCTTTCTTGGGAAGGTGGAAATTATGAAGACGCTATTTTAATATCAGAGCGCTTAGTTCAAAATGATAGATTCACATCAATTCATATAGATGATTATACTATTGATGTTAGAGACACAAAACTTGGACCTGAAGTTATTACTCGTGATATTCCAAACGTTGGAGAAGAAAAACTTAAAGATTTAGACGCAGAAGGAGTTGTTAGAATTGGAGCTGAAGTTTCTAGTGGAGATATTTTAGTTGGAAAAATCACTCCAAAAGGCGAAGCAGAACTTAGCGCGGAAGAAAAACTTCTTCGCGCTATTTTTGGTGAAAAAGCAAAAGACGTAAGAGATAGCTCTCTTTATTTAGAACATGGAGAACATGGAAAAGTTGTTGATATAAAAATATTTTCTCGAGACAATGGAGACAAGCTTGCTTCTGGAGTAATTAAAACAATACAAGTTTCAGTAGCGTCTTTGCGCAAGATTCAAGTTGGAGACAAGATGGCAGGAAGACATGGAAACAAAGGAGTTATTTCTAAAATTGTTCCAATGGAAGACATGCCTTTTGATGAAAATGGTAGACCAATGGATATTATTCTTAATCCTCTTGGAGTTGCATCCCGTATGAACTTAGGGCAAATTTTAGAAACACATCTTGGTTTGGCTGCGCATACATTAGGATATAAAGTTGCTTCTCCAGCGCTTGATGGAGTTCCTGAAAAAGTAATTCGCGCAGAATTGAAAAAAGCAGGATATCCTGAAAATGGAAAAATTAATTTATTTGACGGAAAAACAGGAAGAAAATTTGATCAACAAGTAACTGTTGGATATATTTATATCCTTAAATTAAACCATTTGGTTGAAGATAAAATTCACCAAAGATCAATTGGGCCTTATTCTTTAGTTACTCAACAGCCTCTTGGAGGAAAAGCTCAGTTTGGAGGTCAAAGATTTGGAGAAATGGAAGTATGGGCGCTTGAAGCATATGGAGCTGCTCATACATTGCAGGAAATTTTGACTATCAAGTCTGATGATGTGCCAGGAAGATCAAAAGCATATGAAGCAATTATTAAGGGAGAACCAATTGAAAAAAGAAATGTTCCTGAATCATTTAATGTTTTGGTTCGTGAATTAAAGGGTCTTGGCTTAGATGTTGAGCTTTTGAAATCAGGGAAAGTTATTAAAGAAGAAGAAACAAATTAATTATGACTACTCCTTCAACAACAAAAACATTTTCATCTCTTCAACATACTCCTCGCGCAGTAGATTTTGACGCAATAAGATTAAGACTTGCGTCTGCTGATGATATTCATAGATGGTCTCATGGAGAAGTTTTGAAGCCTGAAACATTAAATTATAGAACTCAGAAGCCGGAAAAAGACGGATTATTTGACGAGAGAATTTTTGGTCCAACAAAAGACTGGGAATGTTATTGTGGAAAATATAAGAGAATTAGATATAAAGGAATTGTTTGTGATAAATGTGGAGTTGAAGTAACCCGCGCATTAGTGCGTCGCGAGAGAATGGGACATATTGATTTAGCTGCTCCGGTTTCTCATATTTGGTTTTTAAGAGGAGTTCCATCTAAGATTGGATTAGTTTTGGATCTTTCAGTACAAAATTTAGAAAAAGTTATATATTTTGCTAGTTTTATAGTTACTTCTGTTGATGAAGAAAAAAAGAAACAATTGCTTGAGCAAGTTGGTCAAGAATATAAGAGCAAATATGCTTCTTTGGAAAAAGAATATAAAGATACTTTATCTAAAAAACAAGAAGCTTTTTCAAAAGCAGGATTAACTCCAGAAAAATTAGCAAAAGAGATAGAAAAAGAAAAAATATCACTTTCTGATTTATTGGCAGAAAAGCATGAACAATTAGAAAAGGCATTTGATACTGCCAAACAGGAATTAACTTCTCTTTCAGAAAAACAAACTATTTCTGAAAATATTTATCATGATTTATCTATAAAATATGGTCATATTTTTGAAGCAGGAATAGGAGCTGAAGCAGTTTATGAACTTTTAAATTCAATTGATCTTAACGCTCAAATTAAAGAATTAAATTTGCAGTTAGATAAATCAAAAGGAGATCGACGCAAAAAATTAATGCGTAGAATAAAACTTTTGCAAAGCTTATCAAAAACAGGAATTAGACCAGAGTCAATGATTTTGACAACTATTCCTGTTATTCCTCCAGACTTGCGTCCAATGGTTCAACTTGATGGGGGTCGATTCGCCACAAGCGATCTTAATGATTTATATCGAAGGGTAATTAATAGAAATAATAGACTTAAGAGATTAAAAAACCTTAATGCTCCTGAAGTTATTGTCCGAAATGAAAAAAGAATGCTCCAAGAAGCAGTAGATGCTTTAATTGATAATAGCGCTCGCCATGGAAAAACAGTTACAGCTTCAACTGGGCAAAGACGTGTTTTGCGTTCTATTGCTGATATGCTTAAAGGTAAGCAAGGTCGTTTTAGACAGAATTTACTTGGAAAAAGAATTGACTATTCTGGTAGAAGCGTAATTGTTGTTGGACCTAAACTAAAACTTCATCAATGTGGAATTCCAAAAACAATGGCTTTAGAATTATTTAAGCCTTTTGTAATTAGTAAACTTATAAAGCGCGAAACTGTTCATAATGTACGTAGCGCTAATAAATATATTGAAGCAGGACACGCAGATGTGTGGGATATTTTAGAAGAAGTGACAAAAGATTCTACTGTTTTTCTTAATCGCGCCCCAACTTTACACAGGCTTGGTATTCAAGCATTTTATCCTGTTTTAATTGAAGGAAAATCAATTCAAATTCATCCTCTTGTGTGTGGAGCTTTTAACGCTGACTTTGACGGAGATCAAATGGCTGTTCATGTTCCTTTAACCGCGGAAGCCCGAATTGAAGCAAAGGAAATAATGCTTTCTTCAAAAAACCTTCTAAAGCCTGCAACAGGAGAACCTGTTTCAACTCCAGGACTTGATATTGTTTTTGGATGTTATTTTTTGACCCAGCTTAATGAAAACATTAAGCAATATGAAAAAATATTTACTTCAGAACAAGAAGCAAAACTAGCTTTAGATTACGAAATTATTAAATTACAGCAACTTATAAAAGTTAAAATAAGCGATAAAATTGTTGAAACAACTGTTGGAAGAGTAATTTTTAATGAAGTTATTCCTGAAAAACTTGGATTCATAAATGAAGTTACAAGCAAAAAAGTTCTAAAAGAGATTACAGGAAAATGTTTCTATTTATATGGATTAGAAGAAACTGCAAAAATGCTTGATGAAATGTTGCAACTTGGATTTTGCTATGCAACAAGATCAGGAATGAGCTGGGCAATGGATGATCTTCCTGAATTACCAGAAAAGAAATCTCTTCTTGGCGCATCTCAAGAGGAAGTAAATAAAATACAAGAACAATACGAAGAAGGTCTTCTTACTGATGAAGAGAGGCATGCAAGAGTAATTGCAATATGGGCTAAAGTAAAAGATGAAATTACTGAAAGATCACAAAATGCTTTTAAAGGCGACACGCTTAATCCTATTTTTACAATGATTGAATCAGGTGCTCGTGGTTCTTGGGGACAAACAACCCAGATGATGGGAATGAAAGGTCTTGTAACTAGCCCTTCTGGAGCTACTATTGAACTTCCTGTTAAGGCAAACTTTAAAGAAGGATTTGATGTTCTTGAGTACTTTATTTCAACTCATGGCGCAAGAAAAGGACTAACTGACACAGCTCTTAGAACTGCTAATGCTGGATATTTAACAAGGCGTTTAATTGATGTTGCGCAAGATATAATTATAGAAGAAGAAGATTGTGGCGATAAAGAAGGTTGGAAAATAACAAAAGAAGATAGCGAAGCAATGGGAGAGACAATTGCAGAGCGAATTGTTGGGCGAGTATTAGTTAATGACATAAAGAGTTCAAAAGGTAAATTAATAATTAAAAAAGGTGAAGTTGTATCTCCAGAACCAGCAGCTGAAATTGAAAAACTTGATTTAGAAAGCATTGTTATTAGAAGCGTGCTTTCTTGTAAATCTAAAAGAGGTATATGTAAGAAATGCTATGGTTATGATTTGGGATATAATAAAGAAGTTGAACTTGGAACTGCCGTTGGAATTATTGCTGCTCAGTCAATTGGAGAACCAGGAACCCAGCTTACAATGAGAACATTCCATACAGGAGGCGTTGCATCTAGCCAAGATATTACACAAGGTCTTCCTAGAGTTGAAGAAATTTTTGAAGCTCGTAGGATTACAAAAGGAGCAGTTGTTTCTGAAATCACCGGAAAAGTTATTGAAATTTCTAATGAAGCAGGAGTAAGAACAATTACAATAAAAGCTGCGGAAGGAAAAGAAGAAAAATATAGCTTAGATGATTTTTCAGAAGAAAGTTGCAAAGTCAAAGATAGCGACCCTATTAAAAAAGGTGATGTTATATTTTCAGATGGAGACAATATTATAAATGCTTCAATAGATGGCACTGTAAAGAGAACTAAAAAATATGTGCGTGTTGTGTCCAACGCAGGAGATAATGTTTCTTATATTATTCCTGGTGATTTTTCAATACTTGTTCAAAAGGGTGAGATTGTTAATCAAGGTGATGTATTAACAGAAGGAAGCGTTGATCTTCACCATCTATATGAGTTTAAAGGAGAAGACGCGACAAAGAAATATATTATGGAACAGATTCAGAATATATATTCTTCTCAAGGCCAAAAATTAAATGATAAGCATTTGGAAATTATTGCGCGACAAATGTTCTCGCATGTATATATTAAAGAAGCTGGTGATACTGATTTCTTGCCTGGTGAAATTGTTGATAGACCTCACTTTAATGATGTTAATATGGTTTTGGCAAAAGAGAAAAAACAGCAAGCAACTAGCGATGTTCTTTTGCTTGGAGTTACAAAAGCATCTTTGTCTACTGAAAGCTTTTTATCTGCTGCTTCATTCCAAGAAACAGCGCGCGTATTAATTGATGCTGCTATTACTGGAAAAGTAGATAATCTACGAGGCTTAAAGGAAAACGTTATTATTGGACGATTGATTCCTGCTGGTACTGGCTTTAGAGGTGTACAAAAATAATATTATTTAAAACAAAAATCCCTCAGCATACGGTGGGGGATTTTTTTAAATACAGTTCTGTCATTCTGGAGCAAGTGTACTTATGAAGCGATAGAATCCACTTCATCTGAATGGATTCTATCGGTCAGGAATACCTTCCCTCCAGAATGACGAGGCGATTTCATACACTGCAATTCCAAATGCAACAGATACGTTCAAAGACTCCTTTTTTCCATGCATTGGTATGTCTAGAACCTTATCAGAGCGCTCTAAAATTGACTTAGGAAGGCCTTTTACTTCATTGCCTACAATCAGAGCTATTTTGCTATTTTTAGCTAATTTAAGGCTAAATATGGGCTTTGATAACTTATCTTGCTCAAGCGCCAAAATAGTATATTTTTCTTTTTTTAGTTTTTGTAAAAGTTTTGTTATTGATTTAAAATATTCCCATTCTAAATAGTCTTCTGCATTAAGAGAGACTTTTGATAAAGCTTTATTTTTTCTTCCAAATCTATCAATTGGAGTTGGAGTTGTTCCTATTAAATATATTTTTTCAATGCCAGCTCCATCTGCTGTTCTGAACATTGAGCCAGTATTATGATTTGATCTTATATTATGTAGTATTGCTATCATCTATATATGTTATCAAAAATATTGTTTTTTTTAAATATTTGACAAAATTATTTTGAGTAGTAATATTTATTTTAGTGATTTTTTGTTCATTCAACAAAAAAGGGGATATATCATGTCTGAAAAGCAAGCTCCAGGCATGCACATTCTTGAATCACAGCAGTTTAATCGCTCAATGAGGTTATAGACAGGATGAAGCCAAATTCAATTGTGATGCATCCCCTGCCAAGGGTTGACGAGATAGATCCTGAGGTGGACAATGATCCGCGCGCTGCTTATTTCAGGCAAGCGCGTAATGGTTTATACGTTGGAATGACTCTTTTGGGAGAGTTGTTTGGAGTTCTCAGATAGAAGAACAAGAAGGAGGTTTATTTAGCCTTAAATAAATCAAACTTCATCCAAAGGCGGGAGACCAATATGGTTATCTCGCTTTTTTATTATTTAAAATTTGTTGTTTTGACTTGGATTCGTATATAAAAAGGGAGCTACTACGACATTTTGCACAATATACGGTGGCTCATCCGAACTATTTTCGTATATTGTGATAATACATAAATCAAGTTATTATAAATAATATCAGCATAAAAATATAAAGTAAACATAAAATATATGCATCCAATATTCATATTTATAGCTGGCGCAATAGCGGGTTTTTTAATCGCGCGAAAAATTAAAGGCAAGAATCCTTTCATGAATAAAAAAGCGCGGGAATTGCTCGGACAAACACAGGAGAATAAATTAAAAATTATTGATTATCTTAAAAAGAATCAAAAAATTACAAATGATGATGTTGAAAATCTGCTTAAAGTTGGCAATACAAGCGCGTATAAGTATCTTGAGGATATGGAGCGCCAAGGCATTATAATCCAGAAAGGAAAAACAGGCAGAAATGTGCATTATACCCTGAAAAATTAAACATTCACCCCCCTGGGTGAACGTTTAGCGCGTATGCGTTGTTGGTATAGGCATCTTTTTGTTTTTAATGGCGTTTTTTCAAGAGAAGTTATGTTAAGACGCGCCAATCTTTTGAGGCCGTCAGCAATGCCGCGCAAATCTCCTGCTAATGGATTGTCCTTCTTCAAATATTTTTTTCACCACCTCCAACGACATCAGAAATATCTCCCAACTTCACCTCCCACCATCCATCAGAAATTCCGCATTTTTGTGTTTGGCTTGATGCGGTTTTGCCGGTTTGTGTGTGCATATTACTCATATTCAATATTTTTTAGATTTAGGAACTTTCTGCTTCATTTTTTTCTCAACTGTCTTGATACTCTCTAAATAGTCTTTTTCTGTTCTACTTTGTGTCTCGGCTTGATATTTTTTATACTCTGCTTCGGCTTTTTTCAGTGATTGTTCATGACTGACTAATCCGGCATTGTCTAAAATTTTGCCGTCAAAGGTTTGAATCAAGCGGTCTAGTTGTGCTATCCAATCTTGCATATACATTAGTTCTTGGTTTATGGCTTTGACTTCCGCTAAGTCAAAATACGCCGAGACAATGTTGTTAAGTTTTTTCAGTTCGTTTTCTTTGAGATAATTTTTGGCAATGCCAATGTCTTTTTTGGCTACCTCGCCACCGGAAAAGGTCAAAAGTCCCATAAAAGGTTTACTGGCATCTGCGCGCTTGGCAATAACTTCCGCGGCGGTGCGGCCGTGGGCGGCGTAGTGGAGCTTGTTTTGCACGATTTTGAAAAACCGGACTGACTCTTGGCTTTTTGGGTCATAATCAACACTGGTGGCATACAGATCCAAAACTTGACGATACAATACCTTTTCACTACTGCGGATATCGCGGATGCGATCCAAAAGCTCTTTCCAATAGTTGCCGCCGCCAAGATTTTTGAGCCGTTCATCATCCATGGTAAAACCTTTGATGATGTATTCTTTTAATCTTTGCGTTGCCCAAATACGAAACTTGGTAGCCAGGCTCGACTTTACCCGATATCCAAGCGAGATAATGAGATCTAAATTATAATGTTCAATATTATAATTTTTGCCGTCTTTTGCAGTTGTTCGGAAATTCCGAACAACTGATTCTCGCTGTAATTCTCCCTCATTGAAAATGTGTTTTATATGCTCGCTAATATTAGCTTTGCTGGACGCAAAAAGCTCAACCAATTGTGCTTGTGTTAGCCAAACTGTTTCACTCTCAATGCGCACCTCAAGTTTTGGCTGACCTTTTTCACCTTCGTAAATAATTATCTGATTGTGGTCTGGTTTATTATTTTTCATAGGCAGGTCTTTAATTTTCATATTATTTTATATCTCGCCTCAATCCATGTCAGATGAAATTCAAAATCTTTTTTTACTCCATTGCTAACGTCCCATTACCCTTTATTCACATTAACCATTTTTCCGGCGTGAACAGTAAAACCGCCATTTGATAAAAGATATGGCGGATCAGCAAATATCATATCAACTGAATTTTTTGGCAACTGCTCCAGGATTTTTAGACAGTCTGCTAGGTATAAAACAAAATTTTCCTTTGAAAAATAGGGTTTTTGTTTGATTGAACTTAATAGTTTTTTTCCTTTTGGCGTCTTGCTTGGCATGGCTTAACTTTACCTTTTTTTGCCTTAAAAATCAATCTAATGCACTCTCCTATGCTACACTTTACAGTATGGAGTTAAGATATGTTGCAAAACAACAAAAATAGTGATTTGCTGGAATTAGTTAAAAATAATTCCAACAACATTATGCAGATAATAGCTGAAAAGAAGCTGAATCCGAATAACTATTATTTATCGCAAGAAGCGAAGAAACGGCTCAGATGGCTGCATATGCTCTACCATGATCAGAACGGCAATGTTTCCGCAGCAGCAAGAAAAATAGGATTAAGCCGTCAGTGGCTGTCATATTTGAAACAAGTATTTGAGAGGAGCGGCAAAAACCCCAGATCCCTGGAGCCGGAATCAAAAGCGCCGAACAGAACATCAAACAGAAACAGAATATCAGCGGACATTGAAAAGCTGATTATACAAATCAGGGACGATTCGCTCAACTGCTGGGGCAAGGAAAAGATAGCACATGTTTTGAAACGGGACTATGGAATAAAAGTAAACCATAATACCGTAAACAAGTATCTGCATAAGCACGATAGAATAGATCCTAAAATATCATTAAAGAACAGCAGAGCGTTTGAAGAGAAAAAATACAGAGATTCTGAAGATATTCTTTTGAAGGTTAAATTCCGTCCGCCAAAGAAAATCAAGGATTACGCGCCAGGAGCCTTAGTGGAAAAAGATATGAAATATGTCCCAAAATCAAAGCAAAAATACGATGGCAAGCATAAAGAGAACTTCTGGTACCAATTCACGCAAATTGACTCTTTTACCAGAATGCGAACGATTGAAATATCTAACGAACAAGATACCCTGGCAACCATAGCCAGGCACAGGGAAGCGATTAAAAGGTTTCCCTTTGCAATAGCGTGCGAGAATACTGATAATGGTTTTGAGAACAACAACAATTTTTCAAAGGAATTGAAAAAAGAAAATATATTCCATTTCTATTCAAATACCAGCACGCCAACCGACAACCCCAGGGTTGAAAGATCACATTTAACCGATGATCTGGAATTCTACAAGAAAATACCGGCCTCCAATGACTTGCAAAAACAAAGAAAGTCAGTGCTGCAATGGGAGCATGATTACAACTTCAAGCGGCCGCATCAGGCATTAGGGTATCTCACTCCTATGGAATTCTACGCGCTCTGGAAGAAGAGGCCGGACAAAGCGTACACTATCATGGAAAAATGGCAGGAACACCTGAAGAAGCAAAAAATGCGACTGGCCCGAGCGCGGAGAATAAAGAAAAAAGAACAGATTGAAACATTAATGAAATTTATCGATACGAAGCTAAATTACAACAAACAAGGTATTGAAGATGCAAAATTAGAATTAATCAGCTGTAAATTATGTTCGGTAGCTTGAACAATAAAACCCCGCAAGGAAAAATAGTCAGAAATGTGTATTATTTACTAAAAAAATAAACATTCACCCCCCATGGGTGAATGTTTAGTGCGTACCCATCGCAGTGGGAGATTGGGGAGTGTGGGGGACTAAAAGCCAATGCCTTTGCGAAATGCCAACATAGCCATCAAAACTACAAACGAATACAAAAAAGTACCTATTGAAATAAAAATAAATATTGGCGCTAATTTATTTGGTGCCGCATTTTTTTTATGGGATTTAATGTTAACGAAAAATATATATATACTAGCAATTAAAATTATCAATAAAGCAACATATTGAGGGATAAACAAAGAATTACCCATATGATTTAAACCATATAAGTAAATCGCAACCCAAGGGATAATTATCCCTATTAATAAAACAAGTAAACTAATTTTTATATATTTGTTCATAGATTTTTAATTTAATTTTAATATACAATAGACCTCAAAATATTCCAATCAAATGTACTGCTTGGCAATTTTTCATATCGTTGCGCGAACTCTGCAATGCCTTTTTCTTCTTTTTTCAAATCACGCTTTTTAGGGCGAACACCATACGCGGACATTAAAATATCCTGTTCGGTTTTCGCGCCAGCGTCCTTGGCGCGTTTCTCTGCTTCAGCACTTCTTTGTATCGGCGCTTGATTTGTCGCAATGCGTATAATATCGTTCCAATCATCATTTGTTTTTGGAAGACGATTGAATGCTTCGTAAAAAGAATGAATCACTCCGGCGCGCTCTCCGGATCCCAAAGAAAGAGTGCTTTTTGTTCCATAACCAATGAAATTAATCTCTGCTTGAGTGAATATAAGTTTTTTACTGTATCGCGTTGGGATATTTTTTTCAAGAGACAAATTGCGAACCTGACCCAGATAATCCAAAAGAATGTTCGTATCCGCATTGGTTAATGCAGATAAAATGTCATTGTCAGAATACTGCTCATTTTTTGCGCGCTCGGTTTTTACGCCAAGGACTTCTGGATTTGGAACAGATTTTGAAATTGAGTCAGACCATGAATCAGGTTCAGTGGTATGATTATGATTTGGTGTTGGAATTAAAATCACTGCAGCGGAAGATACTTTGATTGTTTCTGATTTATAATCCTCCAAATTACCAGCTCTATCCTTTGATCTGAAAAGAACTTGATTGTTGCCTATGGTGTTAATTATAACCGAACTGGTGTAATTATTCCATGTTTGGCCATTATTCAAGCTGTATTCTGTTTTGAAAATACCTGAATTATTATCTATAGCTGATAAAGTAAATTGTGCTGAATTCGTACCACCTGATACTGATATAGCGGTAGTTGGTTTTGTGATGTCTGACGATTGCACGCTATTTAACACGGATGCGACAGATACTGTTTCAAAATTACCAGTTCCACTTTCATCCACTTCCAAAATTGTTGATGAAACATTGTCCGATAAAGTGATGGTTGCTTCTGATGAATCATTCACTGGAATATCAGCATAATACGCGGTTTCTTTGATTTCACTATCTTCTATTTTTGAAACGCGCAAACTGAATGTGCCTGAATTTGTGCCGTCCAATTGGATATTATATGAAACATCATCAGTATCAGGAATAAACACGAATTTATTATCACCGATTTGTTCATATGTAGCTCCAGCAATATCCATTTCTATGTCTCCATTTTCGTCAGGTCCTATGTGATTTCCATTATTATCATACACATGCAGATTCACTGGACTGTGCACTGATACTACTTGCCCGTTAAACACACATTGATTTATATCTTGTGTAATATCAGATAATCCTGAAATATCTATATCTTCGGAAATAATTTGCGTAATTAGTTGTTTGATGCTTTCCTGGCTCGGCATAGTAGCATGCTCAATACCTTTGGCGTAAAAAGTTTTTTCTGATTCAGTGCTAATTGCTGTTGCGCTTCCAAGCGGAACTGTTCCATCTCCTGCCATAAATTCAATTCCGTATTCTGTTTCAATTAACTCTTGATTGCGAATAATAATTTTGCCGAGTGTGGCGGTATCACACCCCACAATATTGTACGTTTCAATATTAGTGGTATCAAAATTATCCATAGCATCGCTGTGAAAATTCATGGCACCCTGAAGGTGCGGCGAATTTAACCCCTGCGCTGTTAAATAATTATTGACTTCAGCATGGGTGAAACTCTTTGGTATCGTGAGGTTATAAAAATATTTTCCAATTTGATCTATATATTTTTGGCTGGGTAAAAGCTGATATATGGACAACATATTTCGTGAAAGGTGCTTCATTTTCTGTGGATTTAAAAATGATAAAAATAATTTAACTAAATCATCGCCAAAAAGCAGCATTTTTGTTGATTTTGGAGAACCCAAATGCGGTGTTCCAACAAACACAAGTTTGTTAATTTTAGAAGCGGAATTATCCAGCACATATTGTTTTGTGACCAATCCGCCCATACTGTGAACAACAATATCAACTTTCTGACTTCCTGTTTGCGCTGTAACTGCATCAATTTTCTCTTCCAGTTTTTGACTGCTGTCTCTAATATCTAAACGCCAGTCGTATGGAAAAACAAACAAATCAGTACCTTCTTGATAGTTATTAACCTGAAATTCGGCTATGATTCCAGAAAAATAATCATACACAGGAAGCAATGCAATCTTTGGACTTCTAACAACATCACCAACAACAACTCTATCGTCACTAGGTGTTCCATCTGTATTCATAGCTAGAGGATTTAAAAAATCATCAAGCCACCAAAACATCATCTGTGCTATATCAAGCCATAATATCTTATCATCCTCCCTCCACAACTCAGTTCCCATAATTCCGGGAACCAAAATAACCGGCACATGCTTCACCTCAAACAAAAGCTCGCCTTCGGAAGGAAGTCGGACAGTATCAGTTCCGTCTGATGCTTCAAAGTGGTATGAGTATGAACCCTTAGGGAACACTCCGGCGTCCGGAGTAAAAGCGTATATGGTTGACGTGGATGTAGTCGCCATGTCGTATGTTTCTTCACCGACAACCAAACGCGCGTACTGCGCCGCGTCTTCATCCGAGTCTTCGTACAAAACCCGGAACACAGGCATGTCAGAAGTAATAAAGCTTATATCCGGATTAACGCCGTCGCTTGAGTATCCTTCTTCCCTGGAATAGGAAAGAGATGGCGGCTGATTTTCTGGCGCTTTGCCTGTCCACGGATCAAACAAAACATAATTTGATTCAATTACATCACCATCTCCGCCGGGATTATTATCATGAGTAGGTCCGGCGCTTGATCCCCACCAATTATCGCGCGCGTCCAAAATAGCCAAATCATCTCCGGCATAGAAAAATCCAGCATCATCATTATCAAAAAAACTATTGTTTGAAATTGTTATATTCTCGGAATCCATAAGCCCGCCCACGCCCAAAAAACCGTACTTGTTGCCAGTAAACACAGTTCCTGATATATCCGCAATAGTATTGTTCTGGAGCCGAATGCCGGAGGAAGCATTGTATCTGACAACAGAATCAACAACAGAA
>Ga0210057_1005710_pt1 | contig 15873 bp, 19 predicted proteins | sample CryGeyCG2114_010_2_FD_183968 | JGI IMG/M metagenome (GOLD analysis project Ga0210057, IMG submission 183968) | Groundwater microbial communities from aquifer - Crystal Geyser CG10_big_fil_rev_8/21/14_0.10 (SPAdes) (version 2) | ecosystem: Environmental > Aquatic > Deep subsurface > Groundwater ...
AAATTCATAGCATCTTCATTCATTTCTTCTGGCATATTATTCTTTTAGAATTACTGATTTATATACTTTTTGTTTGTAATCACTACATAGTGATAAATAAAGGAAAACTTTATAAATGATGGATATATTTGAGTATAAATGAGGCGTCAAATTTGTGTAACACTGGATGAAGAAACACATTATAAGATGCAGCGAAAGCTACGCGATAATTTCAGAAGTAAAAGTCACCTTATTGAGTGTGCAGTTGAAAAGTATTTAGAAGGTGATGAGTAGTGGTTGGAGATTATAATATTGCTGCTCTCAGACTTTCTCCTTTTAGTAGTTTTGTCCCAATGGATGAATCTCTAGATGCTGTTTTGTTGTGTTCTGATGGTTCTTTTAATAACACCCTTTTTCCTAGGCTTGAAGCTTTACGACTTGCTGAGATTCCTGTTTTTTTACATGGAACAGCTGCTTTTAACAGACTAGAGGCAGCTTCTACATTAAGTGCTGCTGAAGATTTAGGAGTTGTTCTTCTACAAACACTTCCTAATCAAGATAATTCTGTCTACAAGGGACTTGAAAGAATATTTGATAAAGAATCAACTTTTGAAGGAAGAAGAACTATGGCGAAAGAAGTTTTTAGTCGACCTGATTTTTATAGAAGTCTAGCTTTCTTGGATTTGGTGATTAATCCTACTTTAAAACAATTTGCAGATGGTTTGCCTATGGATGCAGGTCCAATTGTTGTTGATTGTGGACATATTGATGCATCAAACAGTAGACCAACAGTTGAAGATATAACTGCTTTTGAAGAAGGATTAGTACTTATTCGTTATTTACAACATCTTGGACATGAAGATGTTAAATTAGGAATTCTTTACAATGAAGTCTACTTACTTGATGAATCATCAGATTTAATTATGAGGATGGGTGGTGGTAAAGAAACTACTTTTCATCTATCAGGTACTAAAAAAAATAATAGAAGATCTATTAAACGTGCTCAAAAAGATATTAAGAGAGAAGGGTTACCTGCGAGACTTAATTTGGTTTATGGGCATGTTCTTTCTTCATATGGGTTTACACCAAATACTTGGGCAGATTCTATTGTTTGTACATTAGAAGGAAGTTTAAGCTTTCAAGCGCGACAATCACTTGAAGCATATGAAAATGGAAGAGAGCATCCATTTCAAGTTGAATTAGATGCTTATGGTAATGCAGGATTTTCTTTTACAGCACAAGATGGAAAAGAAAGAGTTGTTGCATCTGCTGATAGAGGTGCTCCTATGTGTTCATTGATTTCCTCAGGATTAAATAGAGTATATGATGATGGGACAGTTATTTATCTATATAATAAGAAATGGAGACCTGGGATTCGTTGTGGTGCTGTTGGTGCAAGAGAATTATATGGTGCTGATCTTACAGTACATGCTTTTTTCTATGGGAAAACTCCTGAAGGAAGAGTTGGCATTGAAGCCTATGAGAATCTTTCTTAACTTTTTTTAGGTTCTTCACAATTCTCCCAAACAAGGTCAAATAATTTTTTAAATCCTACAGTAACTTCTTTACTTTTTAAAACAAATAATGTTGGTTCTTCTTTTAATCTACCATACTCTTTTCCAGTTGTATAAATAACTAAATAATCTCCAAAAAACTCAACACATAATTGACTGCAATATTTTTTAGGTAGAAACTTATATTCGTTTTTCTCAAATTTTAATGGTTGTTTAACCTTACCTTTCATTTTTGCATCAAAAATATGTTTAAAACAAATGTTTGATTTTTTTCTTTCTCTGTCAAACTTTGGCATAAAGAATTTTAATCTTGGATCAAACCAAAGTCCTTTGCCACCTATACAATAATAAGTCTTGTTTTCTTTAAGAATATCAAACATATAATTCTTGTAACCATGAATCCCACGATAGAAAAATGCTTCTTCTTCTTCATGTTCTTTTTCAAATCTTTTTGTTAAATCAGGTAAAATATTCTCAACTACTTGAACTTTCTCTTGAAGAATTTCTAATAGTCTTTTAGGGTGTACTGCTCTGTAGAGTTTCTGCTCTTTTGTGAAAACATCAGATGCTAAGCCTTTCTCAACTAAACGCTCCATTGCATCATAAACATTGCTTCTGTTAATCTTTGTCTTGACAGAGATCGTGTTCACAGATGCTTCTCCTAAACCAACTAATGCTTCATAGATCTTTGCTTCATTTGGGCTTAAACCAAGGTCTTTGAGTATCTCTTCGTACATGTTTATAGAGAGTAATTTGGTGGTTTATATAGTTTTCGTGGTATTCACAACGAATTAGTTTTATATAGTGGTATTCTCTTCTTAATTGGTAAGTGATAACATGGAATACAAAGAACTAAAACCTGAAGAAAGGATAGTTGGAATTAATGTTAATAATCAAGGTAGTAATACAGCTTCTCATGTTCCTACTTTTGGTCCTGGTACTTTTGTTTCTTATGTTCCTAGGGAACTTCGAGAAAAAGGACTACTTCATTTAGGAAGACCAAGATACGATGATGTTCATCATCTGCCTATCTCTCTTGATGATATAGCAGATGCAGAAAGAATTGTGAAAGCACTTGCGGCTGAGCATGGTGAATATGTTGTGGAAGAATGGCAAGGAGCTCCAGGCGCAGGTGGAATAGGAGGAGAAAGGCGTTACGATTTTCCTTCATGTACAAGATACAGAGTGATATGTATTAACAGCCTTACAATTGATCCTGATGCAAAATGGGAAAGGATACAAAGCGGAGAAACTTGGGAAGATGCTGTTGAGCTTGAAGAAGTACCTTTTGTTAAGAAAGAATCTGAGTTTACTATTGATGGTATTGATGCAGTTGGTAGAATGACTTTACTTGAAGATAATGATGGTATAAAATATCCATTAAAGGCTGAAATTACACATAAAGGTTTTGTATACTTAAGTGATTATATGGGTTCTCGACACGGTGGCTTAGCAGTGCGTATAGCATCTGTAGGAGTAGATAAACGATCTTACGGTGTTGGAATAAGAACAGATGATGTTGAAGGGATATTTGCTTTTATGCAGAGAGCACGAGAAGCATTAGTGTCTGGAGAAGATCTTGAAACTCTTATAGATGTATCTCATGTATTAACATTTGAACAATGGGCAAAAATAACTCCGCCAGCTACTCAAAATGATAAGTTTAATACAGTTGAAAAAAAATATGCTGCTCGGTTAGTTAGTGCACAACTGCGTAGAGGAAACAATTTTACTGTTGAAGATGCTTATGAAATCGCTCGTCCTTTTTTTATTCAATATGCATGGTATTTAACAACTCAAGGAGATATTGAAGGGGCTATTAGAACATTCTCCTCAGGATATTCCACTTACTTTGCTCAACTTGTTTTGAAATTATGTGGTCAAGATGGGCGTGCTGATGAGATTGCTGAACAATCTCAACAGATTACAACAGGGGTAACAAATGACAATTAAAATACTAATAACAGGCGGAACTTTCGATAAAGAATACAATGAACTAAATGGGGAGCTATTCTTTAAAGAAACCCATATACCTGAAATACTACTTCTTGGAAGATCAAAATTGCAGACTGAAATAAGAACACTTATGATGATCGACAGTCTTGACATGACTGAAGCAGACAGGAAAATTATTTTTGATAATTGTAAAAATACCAAAGAAGACAAAATTGTTATCACACATGGAACAGACACTATGGTGGAGACTGCTGAAGTTCTCTCACAAATAAAAGACAAGACTATTGTTCTTACTGGGGCGATGGTGCCTTACAAATTCGGCAGTTCTGATGGATTATTTAATTTAGGTGCTGCATTAGCATTTGTGCAAACATTACCTTTTGGAGTTTACATTGCAATGAATGGCAAATATTATCCTTTTGATAATGTCAGAAAGAATAAAGCTGTTGGTTTGTTTGAGGAATTGAAATATAGCAAATGAGATTAATTTTCGTACATTTGATCTCATTTGCTGAATAGTGAGCGAAATTCAAAATGTACGAATACTTATTTCGTTCACTATAACATTCCTACACCTATCAAAACCTATTAAGAAATCTCTATCTAATCAAGCAATCTCATTCTCTAGTCCTTTTATCAGAGCTAATCCTGCTGCTCCTGCTCCCCATACATATAGATTCATTGGTGTAGGCATTACTGCACCAACTACTCCTACTGTGAGCAATGCAACAGGCAATTTATAGTTCTTTTTGTTGTCTCTTTGGGTTTGCTGCTTTTCATACATAACTTCCATCCCAACACTAATCTCTGCCATACTACTCACCTCCCAGCTTTCGCTACTTTGTTTTTTTGATAAGAAGGGAGACTGCCAATTGGCAGTCATAATATTTACTTAGTTTGCTGGCTCCCCTAAGTTATATATAAGCGTTTATAGTATATATTATTATCTTTTAGTAATTATATATATTATAAATTATGCAATTAAAGGATAAAGTTTTACTTCTATCACAGCTGCAATCAATAGAACTACTAAGCTAATAAGCATAACTACTGTCCCATCTTTTACGATCTCATTAAATCTTGGAGAAAATAATTCTTCTCTTACTGCAGCTTTGCTTACAATTCCACCTACAATTGCTGCTGTAAAATAAGGCAGGGATTCCATAATCATATGAGGAAAGAAGGGAAGCAGAGTTGAAATAAACACTGTGACAGGATTAACCCCTGAACTAGACACTAATGCTTGCTTTGCAAAGAAGCCAATTACAACTCCCCACACAACAGCGTTCCATGTTATGAATACAATTGCACCTGCTCCATATATTAATGATAATAACAAACATACTATTGTTACAATAAAGTTATTCAGGAAAATGGATAATATTGTTGGGCCAGCTACACTAGAAGCCCAGCCTGTTAAAGATGTTGCTTCACCTGTTAAACCAATTACTTCAAACATGGGTGCAAAAAATTTTATAACTGCCTGTTCGGGGAAAAGAAATGATATTGCAGTAAATGTTAGGAAGATTCCAAAGAACATGAATATATATACTTCTACAATGTCATAATGATCTACCCAAAGCTGTTTTAATATCCAATAGCGGTCTTTTACTCTGGCTTGATTCTCTTCTATTGCAAGCAATGTGTTTAATGAAGGCACTAATAAAATAGATGTAAACGCGACAGTCATCATACCAGGATTTGCACCAAAAATAAGTTTTGCAGATATTGCTCCTACAATACTGTAGATGAAACCTAATAAAAATGCGTGCCTGGGTTTTTTCTCAATCCAGTCAGGTTTGAATATTTGTTCAAGTACCATTGTTTATTCTTAAATTTAAGTATATTTAAACCTTTCCAATACCTTTATATATAATTATTAAGTCCGCATCATTGGTGATTATATGGAAATAAAAGATCTACAACCAAGACAAGGAAAAGTTGAATTAACAGCAAAGATTACTGAGAAAGGGGATGCCCGTACAATAGAAAAACCAAATTTTAATGGTAAAGTATGCAATGCAAAACTGCAAGACAATACTGGAACTGTTAAGCTTACTCTTTGGAATGAACAGTGTGATCAGGTTAAAGTTGGAGACACTGTTAAAATCAGCAATGGCTATGTTTCTGAGTATCAGGGAGAAATGCAGTTAAGCACAGGAAAATTTGGAAGCTTAGAAGTTGTTTCTAAAGAAGATACTACAAAACCAGCAGAAACTCCTGCTCAACCACAGTCTGAAGCACAATTAAATAAATTTGCTGCAGAAGAAGAAGTAGAGTGATTCTTTTTCTTTTTTAAAAAACTATATAAATGTCCTTCTAGTTCAGAGTAATACCCAGACTATTTTGGGTCCGTAGCTCAGACTGGGAGAGCACACGGCTGAAGACCGTGGGATAACAAGCGTCGTTTCGCTGTTGTGCGGAATGTCGTGGGTTCAAATCCCACCGGACCCACCTTTTTTTAACCACTAGACAAGCTATAATGTCCAGTGCTGTTATTCTCAATAAATTTAATAATATTTTACACTAGACATGCTACTGTGAAGTATATAAATGAATTCTGACATATTTATTCTTGAGGTGATTGAAATGTTACAAGCCATTGATATTTTATTTTTTGAAGTAATAAAACAGCAGACAAAGAAGCTATTCGAGCCAGTTAGAGGCGATGAATTACGCATTACAGTGTCACATAGATTAATTTGAGGTGTTTAATATGGATAAAGATGATAGAATGATGTTACGAAATTTGATTAGAAAAACAGAAAGAAAATATGTAGAAGATGTATACAGTGCAAATTATATTGATGATCCAGATGATATGATGACTGCTGCAGAACATGGTTTTATGCGCGGTTTTATTGCTTGACACTTTTTCTTGCGCCATTACCCCTCTTGCACTTGGAGCGTTTACCGCTTCCTGTGCATTTTTCTTTTAGGCAACAACGCCTTCTAAGACATATGTAGCAACAGTATTAAACAATATCATAATTATTAAAGCAATAGAGGTATATAATATTGTGGATCTAATTAAATTTTTACCTATTAAGTATTTCTCATTTAAACTATCTGCACCATTTTCTATGCCATTTGCCAATACTGTTAAAATGAATGTAATCTGAACAACATAGATGCCAACAATTGCCTGAAAATAATAAGTTGGAATTCCTAAACCAAACAGATCTGTTGGCATAGCACCTGCTGCTCCAAGATTGCTTGCACTGCCTTGCTGAGAAAGCATAGGTCCAAGTTTTCCCAATATATTTGAAATCATAGAAGTTATGCCTACAACTATTCCAGCAATAGCAGGTGTCATAAAATTAATCTGTGATTTCATTGATGAAATTATGTCTGCTAACAAATCTTTCAAACGCTCATCAACACGATGCATTTCTTTTATGTAATTTGCAACATTAACAATAGCCTGTCCTGCAATTCGTGGGCCTTTTTTTGCTGATTCTGTAAGAACTTTCATTGAGCTTTCAATCATCTTTGATGGAAAATAATAAACAGCACCTGTTTTTTTATTGAATAATGCTTCCTGCACACTCATGCCAAGTTCATTTATATTTGAACTTACTTTTTTGAAGAATGTTCCTGTAGTTGTTCCCTGCATGACCTCTGCAACTTTATTAAAGGCAATTTCTGCAGGAAGGCCGTCTCCTAACCTATTGCCTAACTGAAATAATCCTCCTGCAAATTCCTGCTCAAGTTTTTTTGTATCATTTCTTATCTTAATCACATTCTTCGACTTCAACTTATAATATAATCCAATCCCTAGACCAATTGATAAAGGAAAAAATAAGCTAATAACTGCAGCAAAAATACTGAACGGGCCAATATCTACATTATTCTCATTTGTTCTATAATCTAACAAACAAAACCTATACTGGCAAGCAGTTGTAGCGTCTTTGTCTCCAAATCCAATGTCAGGAAATCCAATAATATGCATTATTAATGGAATAAATGCAATAAATAATAATAATAATCCTACAGAAACTGCTAAAATTATAGGTGAGATCTGTAACTCTTTCTTTCCAAATTTAATAATAAAATTTCTATATTTCTTTAATTCAGGATGTTCTTCTGATATGTCAACATCACCATAACCTGTTGGTCTGCTTGAAAGGATTGTTTTTCCCATTAAATAAACTGCAACAGGAAGTGTAATATTGTATATTGCTGCAAGATGGTACCATGCAACTTCTGCCATAAAACTTACAATTAATGGCAATATTACTAATCCTAATATTGGAAGAATAATACCAAGCATGTGAAGTGTTGTAATAGGGCTTTTGAGATTTTGAGCATAATGCATCATTTTTTCATATGTTTCTGACAATATTACATCTAAGGATTTATCCAACAAATCAATTCTTCTATCTTCTGATCCCTCATACAATGATGATTCAATTAAATGAAATGCTTCAATAAATTCAAAATTAGAATCTTTCCAAGTCTCTAAATATTCATTTAATGAATCTTTTATATTGCTGTGCTTCCCTGTTTCAACATTCCATAAAACTTTTTTTAAATCTAATGCAAGAGGGCCTGTTAAATGTTCTGAAGCAAACTGAATTGCACGCTCAAGATTAGATGTGTGGCGCATGTAAGTGACTATATAAAAAATACACAGCACCATCTGATTGCTCGCTTTCAAACGCCAGTTCTTTGCAATATATGATGGCATGTTCTGCAAAGGGAAAATAAAAGCCAATCCTGCAATAGCACTCATCATAATAAAGAACATTGAAGGTCCTTTGCCAAAAAATGCAGGAGCAATAATGCTTAACATTATGCCTGCAAACATAAAAACTAAAGGTCCTAAAATTGAGAGGCTGTATGAACCGGCAGGGGATATTTGCAGATGAACAGTTTCAATATCTTTTTCTATTTGAGGTATCTTTTTTTTGTCAGGAGATATTTTTATTATCTTTTCTGCGAAATTACATGCTTTTTCATATAATGTCATTTTAATTGGAAGCAATTCTTTCTTAAACTGATTGTATTGTTTTGATATTATTTTTTTAGAGATACTGCTACTTACTTCTTCTCCTAACTTTTTTTCTAGCTTTTTCTTGTATTTAGCAGCTAGTTCATCATATTCTTTGTCATGCATTTTTTTCACGAATTATTATTATTTTACTATCTTTTTATTTCTTTTTTTAACCACTCATCACCACAATAGTCTTGTTTATTGGACCCGCCATTAAGTACGACACTCACTTTGTTCGGTCGTACGAATTATTATATTTTTACTTCTTTTTTTAACCACTCTTCCCATTCATAAAATATTCTTTTTGTATCTATGACTCCATACTCTTGTTTTACTCTGTCAGTAATCAAATGAAAAATATCATTGGCCTTGATTACAAATTGTGCTTCTAACATGTCTGGGTTTTGCAAGCGTTCTGAATAATCCACAAGGGTTTGCTTCATCTTTCCTCTTAACTCAATATTGTCTCTAACTGCATCCCAGTTGCCTGCAAACTCTTTAATATTGCCTGCTATTGTTTTTAATATCTCTGATTCTCCATTAATTAATGCATCTGTTATTTCCAGCTGATCTGTCTTTGCATTGTATTTCATTAAATCTACAAACCCATTCTCTGCTAAAGGATCATTCTCCCAAGTTTTTCTAACTTCTGTGATTTGTACAATTCTTCTGTTTTTATGCAGACCGTCTGCACTTTTGATAGGGTTTGCAACAATTATTATATCTGTTGCTTTAAATGAAGTTTTTGGGACGCCAATGTCATTGACAACACGATCGTATACTCCATAAGCACTGTCGCTGTGTATTGTTCCTGCTACAACGTTTGCAGCTGCACCGACACGCATTGCTTCGTATAATGCAACAGCTTCTTTCGATCGAACTTCGCCCACTATTAAAGCAGAGTCTCCTAATCGTAATGTTGAACGAATACCATCACTTGCAGACATTTCTGTTGTTTTTCTTGTCAATGCTGCTGCGACTTTCATCTGCTGAATATTAAACCCAAGATCGCGCAGAGATTTTGAAGGAAGTTCTAATGTGTCTTCAACAGTTATTACTCTGTATTTGCGCATTATCTCAACCATTATTGAACCTAAAAATGATGTTTTACCAGAGCTTCTTGTTCCGCAGACAAGTAAAGTTCTTGTTCCATCAATTAAAAAACTTAATAATCCTGCACCTGCTGCATTAATCATTTTGTATTTTATAAATAAAGGCAATGTCCATGGCTTTTCTCTGTGCCGTCTGAAAGAGAATGCCAAACCACTAGGATCCAATGGTTTTGTAATTACAGACACTCTTGTTGACACTCCTGGAAGTTCTAATTCTGTATCCAGAATAGGATCTGCTTCATCTAACGGTCTGCCAGAGATCATTCTAAGCTTTGTTGCCCAGGATTCTGCTTCTGCTTTTGTTGGGATAATGTTTGTAGTACATTCATTATAATCACCATGCACAACATACATGGGCTGTTTCCCCATAGGGCTGTTAACTGATATATCTTGTATTTTTTCATCCTGTAATAATACTTCAATAAGACCAAAGCCAACAGTATAACGCACGAGAATATTAGTTAGCATTTCTACTTCACTTTGCTTAATTCGAATTCCTTTTTTCTCTGCTAACTCTTCTATTAAGTCACTTCCAACATTAAAAAACACCTGTCTCATGCGTTTAGGATCAGTAAACTCTTCTTCTCTTGGTTTATGTTCAGCCATTATTTTTCTTGCAGTATCTAATAAATCATATTTTTCTTCAGATAACTTAAACTCTGGTGGGATAACATGATATAAAGTTTCAATTGAAGATGGATAAGTAAAAATAGTGATCTCTGCATTATCGCCTATAACATAACTGTCTTTTTCTTCTCCTTCACTAGGATAATCAGCCATGAGCTTAGTAAACATAAAATCAGGCCTGATGGTTGGACTAAACATGTTGTGATATATGGATCTGTCTCCAATTTTGTATCCAGCTAAATGAGAAAGAGATTTTTGGATTATTTTTATTTTTTCTAATTCAGTTAAAATATGATTAATTAATGAAAGAAACTGCTGTTTTAAGATATGCTGTCTTCTATCAGGAGTTTTTTCAAGTTCAATTCTTTCATTTCGTGCAAGTCTTTTGATCTCAAGATAAGCACTAATTGGATCATTCTTTACTGTTCTGTAGACTATTGATTGTACTATGGTATAATATCTATTTAATTGGTTTATTTCCACTGAAGTAAGTCCCTGTGGATTATAACTAAAAAGAGTCTTGTTTTTTGCAAATTTTTTATACAAACGCGCAAGTTCTACAAGCATTTGTGTTTGTTCAAAATCATATTCATAATCTCTTTTTTGTGTAAAAATTATTTTAGTAACTCTGTCTAACTGTGTTAATATTTCAATGGATTTTGACATACAAATTTCATTATCTTCTACTGAAGGAATATAGGGTGTATTTTCTAGATAAATGAACAGAGTATTTTCTTCTCCTTCTTCCTGTAATTCAAATTCCCAGTCTTTTTTTGTTTCTTCAGGTCTTTGCATTTTATTTTTTCCTGTTTTCTTTTTGTTTTAATAGTTCCAAAGCAACTTCGATCATGTGAGATTTATTCCTATATTTTGTGGTGTTTTTAGAATGTGTATTAATCCATTTTATGAGATCTTCTTCTATTGTAGCGCTGATAATTTTCTTCATTCAATGCTTATTTGTTTATTTATTGTTTATATAATTTTCTATTAGAATATATTGTAATATATTATAATATAATATGTTTTATTTTGGAACCCTATAAAAACCGCAACATTTAATAGTCTATCTATCTTCATATATTCTATGATAGATCAAGCCAGCATTACGCAATCCTATTCAAGCTATGGAGATCATGAAACTCCAAAAGACAAGAAAAAAGGATTGTTTGGACAATTTGGACATAATGATCCTGCTCCCGTAATGGGAGCAGATATAACTGGCCAGATGAGAGACTTTAGCAGGCGTTTGCGTATTCTTGAGGAACGCTATTCAAATCAGCGCAAAAATGTACAAGTGATGCAGCATAATATGCTAAGCGAACATAAAAAGCTTCAAGAACAGATGCGTTCAATGCAAAAAGATTTTGATAGTCTTAAAAAACAGATTTATGAAATTCAGCAGCAGTTTGATCTTATAGGATCAGAACTTAGAGAAACAGCAAAACGTGAAGATGTTGTTGTTTTAGAGAAGTATATTAATTTATGGGAACCTATTAATTTTGTTACACGCAAAGAGGTTGAAAAACTTATTAATTTTATACTTGACAGCAAAAAGAAATAATATGTGATAACATGGCAAATGAAGAGCAACAAGTGATGAGAGAATCGCGCATTCCGACAGATAAAGTATTAGAAATGCGTTCTCAGGGGTTAAGTAATAATCAAATTATTCAAACATTGCAGCGCAGTGGATATGATTTAACTGTTATATTTAATGCAATGAATCAAGCTGATATTAAAAGCGGAATAGATTATGGTAATTTAGGACCATCAGGTTTTAATCAACAAGGAGGATCAAAAATGGATGAACAAGAACAATATCAACAGGAGCCTATGCAGGATGAGGAAGGATTACCAGATGCACCAATGTTTCCAGGGCAGTCTAATAATCAGATGGATTTTGGAGCAATGCCTCAAAGCCCTTCGTCTGCAGGTATGGAGCAGCCAATGGATATGAATGCAGGAGCTCAGCCTATGGATATGGGCATGGGGTCTGTACAGCCAATGGGTGCGGGATTGCCGTCAGGGCCTGCACAATTTCCTTCACAAGGACCAATGCCAAGCGGTTATGAAACTCAAAGGATAGAAGAATTAGCTGAGGCAATCATTGATGAAAAATGGAATGAAATAGTCAGAAGCATCAATAAAATTATTGACTGGAAAGAAAGAGTAGAAGCTCGTGTTAACAAAATGGATCAACAAATGGAAGAAATGCAGAAAAATTTTGATAGACTCCATAAAGGAATAATAAGTAAAATCGGTGATTATGATCAAAATATTCAGCAAGTTGGTGCTGAAATAAAAGCTATGGAGAAAGTTTTTCAAAAAGTCCTTCCTACTCTGACTGAAAATGTTAGTGAACTAAGCAGATTAACAGACAGGATAAAAAAGAAATAATTTCTTTAATTTTTTATTATTTTAATTGTTAATTCTTAAGTGTTTTATTTTACTAAAATATGGATCATGGCCAGTCAGGTCTTAGTGAAGCTGACATTGATCTGATAGTAAATGCTGCAATTATCAAAATTAAAACCATTCCTAGAACTCGTGTATTGAATAATGTTGCAACAAGGTTTTGTGTGTAGCTTGATGATCCTGTTGAGCCGTCTCCTACATCTGTTGCAGCTGCAGTATCTCCTCCTTGAGTAAATCCAAGAAGTTCTTGTCCGAATCCTGCACCAAGAGCAAACAGCAAAATAATTATGCCAACTATTAGTACAGTATAATGTACTGCGTGAACATTTGCAAGTACATTTCTTATCTGATCGTCTGTAGCGCCGAAGAGTTTATATGCCATTAGGAGGAAGACTATAAATATGAAAAAAACAGTAAACCATGGTGCAAGCACTACAACTACTGTTGTTGCAGATGAGGAAAACAAGAATATAATTGCTACAAAAAATGAAATCAATGACTGCAGGATCTTATTCTCACCCATGAACTTTGTAAAACGCAGCATGGCATAGACAATAACAAACACCAAAACAAAGACAAAAATAGGAGAAAAATATTGTAAAAAGGTTATATCTATTGTTGGTGTTGCCATTTATATTCCTCTATTTTTTAGTGAACATGTCACCAAATTGTTTTGCAATGCTTCCAAGTTTGCCGGCGTGTTCTGCAGGAGTATCGTCTTTTGTAATATACCATATTACTATTGCAAATACTAATATAACTACACCTAATGTAATTACATCCTCATCCCACCAGCGTAGTGCTATGTTTTCCCACCATCCTGCTGCTGCTCCAAATGTATAAACTATTGAAGCAAATGCAAATAATGCAATACCTCCAGAAAGGCTTCCACCCATCCATTTTGCTTCTCCACCAAGCAAACCTATTAGTAATAAAGCCATAACAACTGCAACTACAATTATAGAAACATTTGGCAGTGCAGTATTGAGAATCTCAACTAAATCATATCCTCTTGGATAACTATTTGTAATATGCGGGATTACAACCATTGCAGATATTACTAATGAAACCATTACATTGTAATTCTTTTTTCCTGCACCAAGAATGTGAGTCTTTTGCAGCATAGCAAATAAAATAGTGAATATTAATAGAAAGGGTAATAATGCATCTGTGAGTCCGTAACTTTCTAATGTTCTGAACAGCTGGACAAAGTCAGTTGAAGCCATGTAATTTCACCTCTTTTATACAAATATTATATAATGTCTTATTTAAATATTCTTCTTTTATTATGAATGCTGATTCTTGTTAGTCTTTTGATTCTTCTTTTTTTGCTTTTGGTTCTCTTATTATGTATAACATGAACCCTACAACTACTACCATCAATACAATAGAACTTACAGCTGTAGTATTATAATTCCTTGCAAGGAATTCCATTATCCAAGTAAGAAAAGGTTCTCCTGAACTCATTGGAATTGCATAAAGGAAAATAGCTAAAATTCCTATGAACATAATCACCATAAACATGATCTTCCATTTATCTCCAAGCAGGACTTCTTGTTTTTCTGAGTAAAATATTCCGACAAGCAGAAGGAAAAACACTCCTAAAAATAATAATATTACTATCATTGGCATTGCAGTATTAATGATTGAGACTATCTGGGCAGATGCGACAACTAAAAATGCAATTACAAATGCAATCATTGCATTAAGATTCTTCTTTGGAAGTTCTTTATCATTGACTACTTCTGTTCCTAAAACTTTTGTTCGTTCAAATATTGCAAAGACAAGAGTAAACACTAAAAGGAATGGTAAGATTACATCATACACTCCCAAGCGTTCAAAGAACACTAATACGTCTCTGAAAGCAGTTGTAGTAGTGGTTGCATAGAGGAAACTCATAGACTTGACTTTGGAAAACTTTATATATAAACCTTTCGCTTTATTAGTTCTATGATTAACAAGAAAGATCTTGCGAAAATACGCAAACAATTAGGTGAATACGAGAATAAAAGAGAAGATATTATTAAGCTTTCTAGGGATATAGTAAGACTATCTAAAATGGCTATCTCTTCAGTACACAGGAAGGATTTAGCTATGGCAGGAAAAAATCTTGCGGAAGTTGAAAAAATACAGAAAAAATTAAAGAAATCAATAGCATATGATCCTAAACTCTCTATAATTGGAGCTTATAGTGTTGCAATGCAGGAATATGTAGAAGCAAAGACTTTTTTGCATTTTGTAAAAACAAAGAAATTACTGCCATTTAGTTCATTGGAAGTTGATCCAGAAGATTATTTGATGGGTTTGGCTGACTTGACAGGAGAACTGAGCAGGAAAGCTGTTTTGAATACTATTTCAAAACATTATCATTCTGTTCATCTTGTTCGTGATTTTGTTGAAGGAATACATGATTTCTTTTTGACACTTAGTTTACGCAATGGTGAATTAAGAAGAAAGTATGATGCAATTAAATGGAATCTGAAAAGAATTGAAGATGTTGCTTATGATATTGAAATGAAGAAAAATTAATACATTATCTAGTTTTCTTCTTTTTTATTCTAATTTATTATTATGGCTAGCCCCTATTAATGAGACTGGCCTTTTTTTTAAGCGTTTTCTTGTTCTACTTTTTTCGTAATAGTTTTAAAGAAAAGCATTTTAATATAATCTTATGGTCGAATTAGAACTTAAATGGCTTGGACATGCTGGTTTTCGATTAGCAGGAGAAAAAATAGTTTATGTTGATCCATTTCAACTGCCGAAGAACTATAACGATGCAGATATAATGATATGTACTCATGAACATCATGATCATTGCAGTATTGATGATATTAAGAAGGTTATTACTCCTAAAACAGTTATTATATGTCCGGCAGACTGTATTAGTAAACTAAAAGGATTAAAAATAGGTAATATTGTACCAATTGAAGCTAAGCAAAAATTAATTGTTAAAGGTGTTCCTATTAGTGCGATACCTGCTTATAATGTTAATAAATTTCGTGCAGAAGGCATTGTTTTTCATCCAAAAGATAATGCTTGGGTTGGTATTGTAATTGAATTAGGTGGAAAAAAGGTTTATCACAGTGGAGACACTGACAAAATACCAGAAATGGCTGAGCTGCAGGATATTGATATTGCTCTCATGGCTGTTGGAGGTAAATATACTATGGATGTACAAGAGGCCGTAGAAGCAGTATTAATGTTTCATCCAAAAAAAGCAATACCTATGCATTATGGTTCAATAGTTGGCTCTGTTGAAGATGCAATTGCTTTT
>Ga0210057_1005712_pt1 | contig 15866 bp, 20 predicted proteins | sample CryGeyCG2114_010_2_FD_183968 | JGI IMG/M metagenome (GOLD analysis project Ga0210057, IMG submission 183968) | Groundwater microbial communities from aquifer - Crystal Geyser CG10_big_fil_rev_8/21/14_0.10 (SPAdes) (version 2) | ecosystem: Environmental > Aquatic > Deep subsurface > Groundwater ...
ACTACGCCAGTCACCAGTTTTATTATTGGTCTCATAGCCTCAGTTTCAAGCTGTCTTGCTATAGTTGGTGGTCTGGTTTTGTCTTTATCGGCGAAGATTTCTCAAGACAATGTGAGTGATACAAAAACTTTTGTACTTTTCCATACAGGAAGAATCGTTAGCTTCGCAATCTTGGGGGGTGTACTTGGGATGGTCGGTGGTGCAATTGGTATTAATTTTACTCTTACTGCAATATTAGGACTTCTGGCATCAGTGGTGATGTTATTACTTGGTTTGAATTTGGTTGGAATTTTTTCAAAAAGTAAAATTGCACTACCATCAGGCCTGTTTAATTTTTTTAGGAGAATTGAACATAAAACTCTCACCCCTCTTTTTATTGGTTTTGCTACATTTTTTCTGCCATGTGGTTTTACTCAGTCAATGCAAGTTTCGTCGTTGAGTAGTGGATCGTTTATGTCGGGACTTTTAATTATGTTTGCATTTGCCCTCGGAACATTGCCGATGCTCGCACTTCTTTCCTTGGGTTCAGCTTCATTTGCTAATGGTAAACATGCACCGTTATTTTTTAAGTCAGCAGGAATAGTGGTAATAGGCCTTGGGTTGTTTGGGCTTCTCGCTGGACTTGCTGGACTCGGCATTATTAATCCACTGTTTAACATATAATTAATTTATGAATAAAACCGTTTCAATTATTATTACCGTTGCGCTTGTTATAAGTATTGGCATTGTGTTTTGGGGACAGTCAAAAAACAATCTCAACTTGGCCGACACAGAATCTGTAGAAAATGTTGAAGTAAGAGACGGAATTCAGTATGTCACCATAAACGCTCGAGGTGGATACTCACCCAAGATCTCTACAGCACAAGCTGACATTCCCACCAAATTGATTGTGAGGACAAATGGTACATATGATTGTTCGGTGGCATTAGTCATTAGATCAATTGATTATCAGAAAATTTTATCCCAAACTGGGGAAGAAGTTATTGATTTAGGTATTCCGCAAGCTGGGAAACTTCAAGGGCTTTGTAGTATGGGGATGTATGGTTTTGCAGTAAATTTTAAGTAATATTTGTTGTAAGTGAGAGTTGATTAAAAACAGCTCTGGTCCAAAAGAGCTCTTAAAGTTATAGTTACTTTATGAATAAAGACGAAATTAAAAATTTAGCAATAAAAGTTTTAGAAGACGGTTATCTTATGAGCTTGGGTACTGTAGATGACGGTGGGGTATGGGTGGCTGATGTTATATATATTTATGATGAAAATCTAAATTTATATTGGCTTTCTTTTCCACGTGCTAGACATTCTAAAGCTATAGAAAGTAATAAAAAAGTTGCTTGCACTATCACGACCAGTTGGGAAACTGGTCAAGAGAGAGCATTACAAATTGAAGGAGTGGCAGAGAAAGTGGAGGGACCACTTTTTGAATACGAAAAGAAATTAGCATCAAAAAGAGGCATGAAAATTCCAGAAGTGGCCGGTAAAGTCTTAGAAGATGGACATTCTTGGTATGTTCTAAGACCAACAAAGGTTGAACTTATACATAACGAACCATTTGGTTATAAAAAGCAGATTGTTGATTTAGGGTAGTTAAGATTTTTTTATAATTATTTTTAATGATTTCAAATAAAATCTCTTCCGGTATAGTACACAAAGTTCCAGATGATTTGCGAAAGATTTTAAATTCTTCGTCTAAAGCAAAACTAGCTTGGAATGACATTACACCTCTAGCGCGGAACGAATGGATTTGTTGGATTGTCTCTGCCAAGAAATTAGAAACTAGAAACCGCCGAATCAAGAGGACTGAAAGAGAGCTTGAAGAAGGGAGGCGTAGGCCGTGTTGTTTTGCAGGCTGTCCTCATCGTTTGTGAGAAAAAATTTTCTATACAACAAGCCATATATTCTAAAAATGCTATAATATCCATATGATTATCACCACAACAGAATTTGTTCCAGGTAGGGAAGTGACCGAGATATTAGGAGTAGCTCGTGGCAGTACCGTGCGTGCTAGGCATATTGGTAATGACATAATGGCTGGGCTCAAGAATATTGTGGGTGGAGAAATAGAGGAATACACTAATCTTCAAGCTCAATCTAGAGAACAGGCCATGGAGCGCATGACAAAAGATGCAGAGAAAATGGGGGCTGATGCCATCATCGGTATGCGCATGATGACCTCTATGGTAGCTCAAGGAGTGGCGGAGATTTTGGCTTATGGGACGGCTGTTAAGCTCAAATAAACATGAGATTACTTCCAAGTCTCGTTCCAGTCATATTAGGAATAATTCTAATCTATTTAATAGTGAGAAGAATTAAGATTAAAAAATCAGAAACATTTGAAGATAGGGATAATTAGTTTTATTAATTGTCTTGCTTGCTACTGAATAGGGCATAACCTATAATAATAGCCATATGAATGACTTTAGAAACGAGGGTTTTCTCCGTAGGAATGCTATTTGGTTGGTAGTTATCGCGGCACTAGTAGTCCTCGGCCTACTTTTATTTAAAGGTTGGGACAAGGTTGTAAATAATGGTATTGATAGCATGGTAACTATTACTGGAAACTTCACTTGTCTTCCTCTCAAAGACACTACAGAAGACCCAGCTAATGAAGAAGATTGCACTTTAGGTGTTAAAAGTAGAGATGGTTCTCACTATGCGTTAGATATTAGTCGTATTCAGGATGCTAACACTGATCTAAAAGCACAAGACACTATTGCTGTGACTGGTACCTTGAAACCAGATTCTGAATTACAAAGTTCTAACTGGTCTATCTACGACATCACTGGAGTTATCCAAGTCAACACTCTTTTGAGAACTCGCTAAGTTTTTAAACAAACAAAACAACTCCATAAGGAGTTGTTTTGTTTTAATGAGCAATAGCTATACAAAAAACTTCTTTTGCCCCCGCTTCCTTGAGAGCCCTCTTGGCTTCCAAGAAAGTAGAGCCTGTGGTGGTAACATCGTCTATTACTATCACATATCTACCAGAGACGGTGTGTGGATTTAGGATTGCCATGGTGTTTTGAATATTTTCACTTCTCTCTGTTTTGTTGCTAGTTCTTGTTTGGCTTTCGGTATGAATAACTTTAATTAGTTGTCTTGGTAGATATTTGAAGCGATGCTCTACATCAGTCTTTTTGAGACCATCTAACAAAAGTTCAGTTTGATTCCAGCCTCTTTGCAATCTTCTTTTATCAGATATGGGGATGGGTATAATTATCGGTCTTTCGGTTTGCCCAACAAGATTGGTGAAGAAATTTCTTTCATTGAGTTCTTGATAGATGGTGTTGTAAATTATCTCACCAAATTTCTCGGCCAAGATTTTGTTGCCATTGTATTTGAGTTCCCAAATCATTTCTTTTGTTAATTTGTGGCTATAATCAAAAAGAGCCATAATTTCTTTGGCTCTGGGAGTTTCAGCTGTAGGCAAGATGTCTACAATGTCTTTAGTAGAGAGTGATTCCAATATTAAAACTTCTTGGCTTTTAGGAAAAATGAAATCTAAGAGAGTTTTCCAGAGTTTGGAGAGAAAATACATGTCTTTATCATAAAACAAATTTTGCTCTCATGTTATACTGGTAATAATGAGCTTATTTTCAAATTTATTTAGTAAACCTGAATCATCTGCTCTCGGTATAGATATCGGTTCTTCGGCGATAAAAATAGTTCAGGTAAAAAGAAAGAACGGCCAAGCCGTTCTTGAAACCTATGGTGAATTAGCCTTGGGTCCTTATGCTAGTTTAAGTGTGGGTCAGTCAGCAGCTTTGCCACCAGATAAAATCGCCAAAGCTCTCACTGATTTGATGAATGAAAAAGAAGTTAATATCACCACCAAAAACTGTGGTATCTCTATCCCATTTGCCTCAAGCCTCATGACTGTTATGGAAATGCCAGAAGTTAGCACCAAACAACTTTCAGTCATGGTGCCTCTTGAAGCTAGAAAATACATCCCGGTACCTATATCGGAAGTAACATTGGACTGGTCTCTTATCCCCAAAAGTGAAACTCGCACTGATACAAAGGTTAAAGAGTTTGGATCAGAAGAAGATAAAAATGCTGTTATTTTACCCAAGGTAGATGTATTAGTAGTAGCTATTCATAATCAGACCATTGCTCGGTATCAAGAAATAGTAACTAAAGCAGGACTCAATGCTAGTTTTTTTGAAATAGAAATTTATTCCACCATGAGATCAGTCTTGGATGATGGTTTGCGACCAGTCATGATTATGGATATGGGGGCGGCTTCTACCAAACTTTATGTTATTGAGAGGGGGATAGTGAGAGCTTCTCACACCGTGAATCGTGGCTCACAAGATATTACATCTACAATATCTAAATCTCTTGGTATCAGTGCGGAGCAGGCTGAGATAATGAAACGAGATATGGGCTCTACCGGCACAGATGCTAATGTCAACGACATTATAAAATTAGTTTTGGATTATATTTTTGCCGAAGCCAATAACACTCTGCTTTCTTTTGAAAAGAAATATAATAAAACTGTTTCCAAGGTTATCTTGGTGGGTGGGGGAGCATCTCTAAAGGGTCTTTTGGATATGGCTAAAGATAATTTTAAAACAGAGGCTGTTATCGCTGATCCTTTTAATAAATTAGCTACACCTGCATTTTTGGAAAACATTTTGAGAGAAACTGGACCAGAGTTTGCGGTGGCTATTGGTCTTGCTTTGCGCAAACTCGCAGAGACTGAGTAGTGTGTTAAAATTTATCTAGACTAGTCATAGAAAGGAGGTGACAAATGACTGGCATGGAAGAGAGGAACTTCCTCATCAGAGAAGGCTGGGCCTTAGTTAATGGTAAAGCCACTAATCTAGTGGAAGAAGAGTGGCTCTACCTGGTGAAAGGAGTTGAATTCGCTGATGTCCAATCAAGGGCGGTGGAGAGATTGGTCTTAAGTCTTTCCCAAAAGACTTTGGATCACCAGATATCCAAAGTGGTTTCTATCTGAGGAGACTCCCATGTTGAGTTGTTGTTCCCACAAACGCCGGGGCACGAACCACATCCCCATGGTTCTCCCGGCGTTAATAATTTAAATAGTTATAAACACTTATGCGTTCCTTATAGAGTTTTTATAGTCTATAATTTAAGAAGATGGAGCCGAAATTTCAATCATCTTTTATTCCCAAGGGACCAGTAGTCTCAAGTGGTGGAGTATCAGCAACAGGGACAAAGTCAAAAGGAAGAAATCTTCTTTCTTTTATAGCGTCTATAATATTTACTATCTCTATAATAGGAGCCTTAGGCGTTTTTGGTTATAAGTTTTATCTTAAATACAGTATCCAAGGTATGGAAAGTGATTTAGAGAGTGCTTATAACAATTTGGAACCAGAAACTGTGGGACAACTGACAGATTTAGATAGTCGTATCAAATCTACCAAAGAGCTTATTGCTAGACATATTGTTTTGTCTCCACTTTTTAAATTTTTGGAAGAATCCACCCCAACCTCGGTCCGTTTTACAGAGCTTAATTATGTTTTGACAGACAAAGGCTACGAACTTTCTATGAGTGGGGAGGCTAGGGGATATGCAGACCTAGCTTTGCTATCAGACATTTTTAATAAGAGTGATAAATTTAGGAATCCTATTTTCTCGGACTTCATACTTGGTGACAGGGGTGATATTACTTTTTCTTTCAAGGCTACTATTGATCCAACCCTTATTTCCTATAGAAAGGAAGTTGAAAATAGCGTAATTCCAGAAGCACCAATTAATACAGAGACTCTAGAAAATACGGCAAGCTCAACCCCTGACTCTAACGGGACAAGCACCACCGCATCAACAACGGCTACTAGTACAGTAACTTCTAGTAATGGAAATTAATGTAAAGATATGAAAAATATTACCCCAATCATTCTCATAATCCTCTCTCTGGGTATTTACTATACCTTTACTAGTGTAGAGCTTGATGAAGTCAAAACTCTGCAAGCATTGTCGGGTGAGTATAATAACCTTTTGGATAATGCTTCTCAGATAGTAGATAAGAGAGATAGTCTCTTGGTTAGTTATAGAAACATTCCTCAAGCTGAACTAGACGCTATGGCCATTGTTTTACCTGACAATATAGACGCAGTTAGGTCTGCCCTAGATTTGGATGGTATTGCTGGTAAGCATGGTGTTTCTATTACTAGTTTACGAGCTGAAGCCACTCCAAGTAACGCCAGACTTATACATAGACAAGATGATTCTTCTCCATACGATGTTGCTACATTTACATTCACTTTTGTTTCTAATTACAATAATTTCATTGATTTTCTTACTGATTTAGAACACAGCTTGCGTATCATGGATGTGAAGTCTATTAATTTTCAAGTTGGCGAATCTGGTATTTACGAACACAGAGTAACAGTTGATACTTATTGGCTGAAATAATTTTATAATCATGGAAATCTTATCTAAGAACAAAGGAATAATATTAACAGCCATACTTATTATGTTAGTGATATTTGTCTATAACACTTTTTTGAGTAGCAGTAGTCTGTTTTCTTCTGGCAATCTTTCTACTCCAAGTATAGGAGGAGAGGTTTTGAAAATGTCTAATGATTTACAGGCAGTAAATTTTGATCAACAGATTTTTACTTCTCCAGGTTTTCTATTACTCACTAATTTTAGTTTGGAAGTACCACAAAAACCTATTGGTAGGAATAATCCATTTGGCAATATAGGCCAAAATTAGAAAAAATGCCTAGTTCAGATAAAAACAAAGAAAAATTACCAGAGCTCCCAACCAGAAGTCTTAAGGAAAGTGAAATTTCTGGAAAGGTTCTTGAGTATATTCCACAGGAATCAGCCGAACACTACAGGGTTGTACCTCTGAGTGTTAAAGACGGTGTACTAGAAGTGGGGGCGGTAGACCCTAATGATATTGGAGTGAGAGATGCTTTGAATTTTATTTCTTCTCGTATCGGAATGCCTTATAAACTTTTCTTAATAAGTGAAGAAGATTTCAAAATGGCGTTTGATAGATACAAAGGTCTTTCTGGAGAAGTGAATAAAGAGCTTTCTGCTTTGGAGTCAGAGCTTTCTACTAGCAATCAAAAAGATGATGACGATTTGCCCAAAAAAGATGATACTAAGATTGTAGAAGATGCACCGGTTACTAAAATAGTGGCCACTATCTTGAGTCATGCTTCGGCCGAAAGAGCTTCTGATATTCATATTGAACCAACTCATGATAATGTCCGCGTTCGTTTTCGTGTTGATGGCGAATTGAATACATCTCTAACGTTACCAATCAAAGTTCATCCTGCTGTGGTGGCTCGTATTAAGATACTTTCTAATATGCGTTTGGACGAAAAACGCAAGCCTCAAGACGGACGATTTTCTACAAAGATAGAAGGACGAAAGGTTGATTTCCGCGTCTCTACTTTCCCAACATACTACGGAGAGAAAGTGGTGATGCGTATTTTGGATCAAACCAAGGGCTTGAAGGGCCTAGATGAAATGGGTCTATCAGAGGTTAATTTGAATTTAATCCGCAAAGCACTTAAGCGTCCTTATGGTCTTATTCTTATTTCTGGACCAACTGGTTCTGGTAAATCCACCACCCTTTACTCTATGTTGAAGGAGCTTGATAGGGAACATATGAATGTTTTGTCTTTGGAAGATCCAGTGGAATATAGTATTGATGGAGTTTCTCAATCACAAATTCATCCAGAAATAGATTACACCTTTGCTACTGGACTTCGTACTACTTTGCGTCAAGATCCAGACATTATTATGGTGGGAGAAATTAGAGATAAGGAAACTGCTCAATTGGCTATTCAGGCAGCGTTAACTGGTCACCTCGTTTTCTCTACCATTCACACCAATAATGCTATCGGTGTTATTCCTCGTCTTATAGACATGGGTGTTGATCCATTTTTGATTGCACCGACTTTGGCTTTGGCTATGGCTCAGCGTTTGGTGCGTACTCTTTGTCCTAATACGGGTAAACCTATACCAGTAGAAGACTCTATAAAGATGATGATAGACAAACAATTTGCAGACTTGCCAGAAGAGTTTAAAAAAGCCATTCCTTTTGGTAAAGAAGTTTACGAAATAGAAAAGACTCCCGAATGTCCAAATGGTACCTCTGGCAGAACGGCTGTTGTGGAAGTGATAGAAATGGATAAAACTCTTGAGTCTGTTATTTTGAAGAATCCTACCGATGTTGAAATTTACAAAGTGGCTAGGGCCAAGGGTATGCTTTCTATGAAAGAAGATGCCATGATTAAGGCCTTCCAAAAATTAATTCCGTTTGAAGAGATTAATACGCTATAATATTAGTATGAATCAACAAGAAAAAATTCTAAATGATCTTGTAGACGCTGTTGTTAAAGAAAATGCTTCCGATCTTCATTTATCAGAAAATCGCCCACCAGTTATCCGCGTTTCTAATTTTTTAATTCCTCTGGTAAAAATGCCTCTCTTGGCTAGGCAAGACATGGAAGGTTTGTTATCACTTTTTTTGACTCCTGCTAATAAGGCAGAATTTACTAACAAAAAAGAAGTGAATTTTGCTTATAAACATTCAAACGGCAGAAGGTTCAGATGTAATGCTTATATGTCTTTGGGTCGTTTAAGTATCGCCATGCGTCTTGTGCCTCAAGAAATTAAAACCTTTAAAGATCTTAATTTGCCTCCAGTGCTTGAAGTTTTTGCTAGAAAACAGCAAGGCTTTTTCTTGGTAGTGGGTCCTGCTGGAGTGGGGAAGTCTACAACCCTGGCTACTATGGTAGAGACTATCAATCGCGAAAGGCTAGAGCATGTTGTGACTATTGAAGATCCTATTGAATATGTTTTTGATTCAAAAAAGTCTATTGTGGATCAAAGAGAAGTAAAGATAGACACACCAGATTTCGGTACAGCTTTAACAGGTATTTTCAGACAAGATGCCGATGTGGTGATGATAGGTGAGATGCGTGACCCAGAAACAATTTCCACCGCTGTGACCGCTGCGGAGACGGGGCATCTTATTTTGTCTACTCTACATACTAATACTGCTAGTCAGACAGTGGACCGTATTATTGACACCTTCCCATCAGACCAGCAGGGCCAAATTCGTTTACAGCTGTCTTCTAGCCTCCTCGGTATTTTTTCTCAGAGACTTATACCTCGTATTTCTGGGGGATTGATTCCTGCTTATGAACTTTTGATAAACAATACAGCTGTTTCTAATCTTATTCGTGAAAAGCGTACTCATGAAATAAGTTCTGTCATAGAGACAAGTTCAGAGCTCGGCATGATTGATCTTAATAGAAATTTGGCCGAGCTTGTTAGAAAAGGGGAGATAACAGTAGAGAACGCGCATCAGTTTTCTACTAACTCCAAGGCCTTGGAGCGGATGATATAATTATATAAACAATGCTCTTCAATTATAAAGCTTTAGAAAATTCAGGTAAGGAACAAGATGGTTCAATTGAAGCGGTTTCTATTGATGTGGCTGTAGGTTCTCTACAAGAAAGAGGTTTAATTATTGTAGATATTGAACCAGCCGAAAAAGAATCATGGCTTGCTAGTATAAAGTTTGGTTCTGGGGTTTCTAATAGAGATGTCGTTATGCTATCTAGGCAAATGGCTACATTGTTTGAAGCGCAAGTGTCTGCTTTGAAGATATTTACCATGCTTTCTACTGAGATGGAGAATAAATATCTCAAAAAAAGTATGGAGGAAATCGTTACCGATTTGCAGGCTGGTAGTAGTATTTCCAAATCACTTTCTAAACACCCTACTGTTTTCTCTGATTTTTATGTCAACATGGTTCGTTCTGGAGAAGAGACTGGTAAGTTGAACGAGACTTTTAATTATTTGGCCGATCATTTGGACCGTAGTTATGAAGTGGTCTCCAAAGCCAAGAATGCTTTGATTTATCCAGCCTTTGTTATCACTGTTTTCGTTTCTGTTATGGTGTTGATGTTTACCGTGATTATTCCAAAGATTAGTTTAATTATTTTAGAGTCTGGACAAGAAGTGCCAGTCTATACTCAAGTGGTTTTTGGTATTAGTAATTTCTTTATAGATTATGGTTTTATTATCCTCGCACTTTTGGTAGTAGCAGTATTTTTCTTTATAAGATATGTGAGAACTCCAGAAGGGAAGTCAGCCTTGTCTCGTTTTAAATTAGAGATACCTTATGTTGGAGATTTATACAAAAAACTTTATCTTTCTATTATTGCCGACAACATGAACACTATGGTTTTATCTGGTATTCCTATGGTTAAGGCTATAGAAGTAACCTCTACGGTGGTAGAGAATGATATTTATAAAAAGATTTTAGAAGACAGTCTTGCAGCTGTTAAAGGGGGAAGTTCACTTTCTCAATCTTTATCTCAATATGAGGAAATTCCAGGTATGTTAGTGCAGATGATTAGAGTGGGTGAGGAATCTGGACAGGTAGGCTCTATTTTGAAAACTATGGCTAGATTTTACCAAAGAGAAGTGACCAATGCAGTGGACACTCTAGTCAGTCTTATAGAGCCTATTATGATAGTGGCTTTGGGTCTTGGTGTGGGAATTCTTTTGGCCTCTGTACTTATCCCCATATACGATATCGCGAATTCTGCTGGCGTTTAGAGTATAATGTAGTTATTCACTATAAAGGTGGAATTATTAAATTTATACAACCTTAAAGATGACAAGATACAATAAAGGTTTTACCCTCATCGAACTTCTGGTCGTGATTGCTATCATCGGCATTCTTTCTTCGGTGGTGTTAGCCTCTCTCAATACAGCTCGTAATAAGGGCAATGATGCCAAGGTTAAGGCTCAGCTTGCAGGTTCACGAGCCGCTGCAGAGATATTCTATGACACCAACGCAAGCTATAATGGCTCAGCTGGTAACATCTCTGGTTCATGTACTACTGCCAATTCTATGTTTACTGATACTACTTCTGGTATGTCACAGTATGCTACACAGGCCAATTACCCTGGCGGAGCAACTCTAACTTGCTATTCTTCAGCTAGTGCGTGGGCTATGTCAGCACTACTTCCCGGAGTTGGAGGTACAAACTCTTGGTGTGTAGATAGTCTTGGTAACTCAAAGGCTAGAGCTACCGCTATTACTTCTACAGCTTGTTAGTTTTGTAGAAATTAAAGATACAATAAATCCCGCTTAATAAGCGGGATTTATTGTATAATGGGGTCTATGTTAGATGTCTTTCTTTTTGTTTTTGGAGCTATTATCGGTAGTTTTTTGAATGTCACTGCTCTGCGTTGGAATTCTGGCTTGGGCTTGGGAGGTAGGTCTTTTTGCCCGACTTGTAATAAAAATCTTTCTTGGTGGGAACTTTTGCCTATATTAAGTTTTATTGGTCTTCGTGGCAGATGTCATAAGTGTAAGAGTAAAATATCTTGGCGTTATCCTATAGTAGAGTTTGTGACGGGCTTAGTCTTTCTAACTGTTTTTAAGGTTTTATTTTCAGGAGATTTTAATTTATTGTTCTTGATAATTTATACCCTGTTTATTTTTGTGGGCTCTATTTTTATCGTAATAACTGTTTATGATCTTAGACACAAGATTATTCCCAACAACCTTGTGTATGTAAGTATTGTTTTATCATTAATAATACGAGTAATTCTGGGTGGGGGAGTTTTGGATTATCTGGCCGGACCAATATTATTTATATTCTTCGGATTAATATGGTTATTGAGTAAAGGTAGAGCCATGGGGTTTGGTGATGCAAAGCTTGCTCTTGCTATAGGTTTTCTTTTGGGTGGGGCTATGGGATTTTCTGCTATAGTGCTGGCTTTTTGGCTGGGAGCTTTATTAGGGCTTATCTTGATTGGTTTTTCTCGTTTAATTCCTTTGTTAAGTGGGGGTAAAAATATTACAATGAAGACAGAGATTCCTTTTGCCCCATTTATGGTGATAGGAGCCTGGTTAAGTTTGGTTTTCCAACTTGATATTTTAAATGTCTTACTCTTTTAAAAATTTTATAAATACTAGAACCAGAGGCTTTACTCTCGCTGAGATGATGGTTTCTGTATCAATAATCGTTGTTATTCTCACTGTGGTTTTATCCAATCAGTCTACTTATACAGACGGAGCTTCTGTTAATAGGCTAGCAGATGAGATTGGTTTAAGTATTTCTGAAGCTCAAGCTTATGGTATTGGGGTAAGACAGCTCTCTCCTGGTTCTGATGATTTTAGTGCTTCATATGGAATAGCTTTCAGTCTTATTCAGCCAGAGTTTGCTACTAGTTATATTTTCTTTGCTGATACCGATGCTGATCTCGTCTATGGTGGAAGTTGGGATTGCCCTGATACTGGTTCTTGTGGAGAGTATCAAAATAAAACCGACATCACAGGTGGCAATAGCATTACTTCTATTTGTGAGATAAGAGATAATGATACAGAGATGTGCAGTGTTAGTAGGGTAGATGTGAGTTTTGTTCGCCCAGATACAACTGCCAATATAATGTTTTTTAATAATGGTGGTAGTTTGTTTTCACCTCAACCAAGTAATATTAAAGGAGCCAAGATTGTCGTGACCTCACCAAAGGGTACTGAGAAAAACATTATTATCTATAAAACAGGTCAGGTATCAATACAATAATGTTTATTAAAATTAATACAAAAAAAGGTTTTACTTTGATAGAGCTAATGACCTCTTTGTCTTTATTTATTATTGTTATGACCATTAGTATGACTTCTATCTTTGGAGTCTTTAACGCCAATAGGAAATCTAGAACTCTGAAAACAGTGATGAGTAACTTGAATTTGGCTGTAGAGAGTATGTCTAGAGAAATGCGTTTTGGTGAGAACTATCATTGTGGAAGTGATGGAGATATTCTAACTCCCCAAAACTGCCCCGCTGGTGATACCTCAATGAGCTTTTTATCAAGCGAAGGTACACAGATTACTTATCGTCTAAGTAATCAATCTTTGGAGAAAAAAATAGATAGCGGAGATTATATTCAAGTAACTGCTCCAGAGATAGTGATTGATGATTTAGTATTTTATACCTTAGGAGCAGGTTTGGACAATCTACTTCAACCTAAGGTTATTATTAAGATAAAGAGCCATGCGGGCACTGGTAATGCTAGAACAGACTTTACTTTGCAAACTCTGGTTTCCCAGAGAGCTTTAGATATTTAAATATATGTTTACTAAAATTAATACACAAAAAGGTTTTACAATAATAGAAAGTCTGGTGGCTATTACGATTTTAGTTTTTGCTATCACTGGTGCTGCTTCGGCTATACAATCTGGTATCTCTTCGTATATTTTCTCCAAGGATCAAACCATCGCTTTTTATTTGGCTCAAGGCGGTTTTGAACAGATTAGAAATATTCGTGATGAGAATAGCCTTACAGGAGAAGACTGGCTTACTGGGCTTGCTTCTGTTAGTGGTGACCCATGTTATTTTGGGCAATCTTGCATAGTTGATCCTATAAATAGTAATCAAGCGACTAGATGTGATGGTCCGGGAGAGTGTCCAGTTTTGAGACAGGAGAGCGGTACTGGTTTCTTTGGTTATGATGGTTCTTGGGATCCATCTATCTTTACTAGAGAAATAAGTTTAGCGTCTATTAATGATCATGAGGTAGCTATTACAGTAACCGTAAGTTGGTCCAAAGGTATTGTTTCTAGGGAGTTTAAAGCTCGTGAAAATATTTTAAACTGGCAATAAATATATGAATAAATATTTTAAAATTAAAAATAAAGAAAACGGCTTCACTCTCTTTATCTCTATTGTAATCATGGGGACAGTATTACTCATCGCTACTGGGGTTATAAGTCTAGCGGTTAAACAAGCCTTTATTTCTTCGGCTGGTAAGGAGTCTCAAAATGCTTTCTATGCTGCTGATACAGGGGTAGAGTGTGCCTTGTTTTGGGATATTCATAATCCTAGTGGAGTAAGTGCCTTTAGTACTTCTACTACATCTAGCATTTATTGTAATAATGATGTTAATAATAGTTCAAACCAGTGGACTGTTGGTGGTGGCTATACTAGTACGATAAATTACATAAGCTTTAATCCAGATCCTTATTGTGCCGTAGTGACAGTAACTAAAAGTGTAGGTGGGGGGACTACTATTGAATCAAAGGGTTATAATACTTGCGATTCCTCTAATCCTCGTCGAGCCGAGAGAGCAGTGCGTGCTGTATACTAATAACCCATGGTATCTGTATCCAAAGAAACTAGAGAACGAATAAAGAAATTACGAGAAACTATTTCACATCATAGTCATCTTTATTACACTCTGGATAAACCAGAAATATCTGATTCTGCCTACGATGCTTTAATAAGAGAACTAGAAGAATTAGAGAAAAAATATCCAGAACTCATAACTAAAGACTCACCAACTCAAAAAGTAGGCGACACCATCTTGAAAGAGTTTGAAAAGGTTGTCCACGATGTCCCGCAATGGTCTTTTGATGATGCCTTTGATGAAGAAGACATTAGAGCTTTTGATCAGAGGGTAAAAAGAAACTTGGTTAAAGAATTTGGCGACGATGTTACTTATACCTATACAGTAGAGCTCAAGATAGACGGCTTGAAGGTGGTACTTTCATATGAGAATGGTGCCCTCATTACCGCTGCTACCAGGGGGGATGGTAAGGTGGGGGAGAATGTTACTTTGAATGTAAAAACTATTTCTACCATACCTACTAAGCTCAAAGAACCTATTTCAATAACAGCCGAGGGAGAGATTTTTATGACTAAAAGTGTTTTTAATGATTTAAATAAAATTAGAAAAGCTAATGGGGAAGAATTATTTGCTAACCCTAGAAATGTGGCAGCGGGGTCACTAAGGCAATTAGATTCAGCTATCACCAGGTCTCGTAAATTGACTAGTTTTACCTACGATATTTCTTTACTGGAAGGTGATTTGCCAGAGAGTCAGTCTAGGGAGTTGGAGAGGCTTCAAGAGCTTGGGTTCAATGTTAATAAACATTGGAAACATTTAAATAATATTGAAGAAGTTATTGAATATTGGAAAAAGTGGGAGAAGTTTAAAGACAATGAAGATTATCTTATAGACGGCATTGTGGTAAAGGTAGACGAAAGAAGATTTCAGCAAGCCCTAGGATATACAGCCAAGTCTCCTAGATTTGGTATCGCTTTTAAGTTTCAAGCAGAGCAAGTTTCAACTGTAGTAGAGGATATTACTTTGCAGATTGGTCGCACAGGAGTGCTTACCCCAGTAGCAATACTCAGACCGGTTTTGGTAGCTGGTTCTACTGTCTCTCGGGCTACTTTGCATAATGAAGATGAGATAAAGAGAAAAGATATCAGAGTGGGGGATACGGTGGTGATACAAAAAGCCGGAGATGTTATCCCGGAGGTAGTGAGGGTTTTGACAGAAATGAGAACCGGCAAAGAAAAAGAATTTAGGTTCCCAACTCATTTTCCACTTTGTGGTGGAGATGGTTCAGTGGAGCGTATACCTGGGCAGTCCGCTTATAGATGTGTGGCTAAAAATTCTTTTGCTCAACAGAGACGCAAGCTAGAACATTTTGTTTCTAAAAAAGTTTTTGATATTGATGGTTTGGGTAAGAAGGTGGTAGCCCAACTAATGGAAGCTGAGATAATTTCCAATCTAGACGATGTCTTTAGGATCAAAAGAGGAGATTTAGAAACTTTAGAAAGATTTGCTGATAAATCTATAGAAAACTTGCTAGAGGCCATAGAGAAAGCCAAAGATGTTACCTTGGCTAGGTTTATTGCCTCACTTTCTATTCCGCAAGTGGGGGAGGAGACAGCGATTGATTTGGCCAATCATTTTAAAACGGCAGAAGATTTTTCTAAGGCAACTTTTGCTGAAATAGATGAGCTGGAAGGCGTGGGACCTATAATCGCCAAGTCTATAGTAGATTGGTTTAAAGATGGTGATAATAAAAAAGTTTTCAAAAATCTTTTAAAACA
>Ga0210057_1005713_pt1 | contig 15864 bp, 16 predicted proteins | sample CryGeyCG2114_010_2_FD_183968 | JGI IMG/M metagenome (GOLD analysis project Ga0210057, IMG submission 183968) | Groundwater microbial communities from aquifer - Crystal Geyser CG10_big_fil_rev_8/21/14_0.10 (SPAdes) (version 2) | ecosystem: Environmental > Aquatic > Deep subsurface > Groundwater ...
TAATTTATTAAATCATCTTACCAGAGGTGAAAAACTGGAAAGTGGTGTTTGGTGGAGAGCCAAGGATAAAAATATTGCTCATCAGCGTCCAGCCAAGTTTAAAGGTAAAAAGGGAGCGATATATTTTAATTCTGGTTTGCCAAGTTTGAACCATAATCTTAATGATTTACCACTGATTGATCGCGATTTGACTCAGTGGAAACTTTACGCTTATTTTAATGGTAACTTTAAGTACCACCCTGGCACTTACACTTTTTCTGGCCGTGATTGCTGGTGGAATCGCTGTACATTTTGTGTCTGGGACCACTTGCTTTATCCCAGAGGCAGTTATCGAAGTGTCACCCCAGAGCGATTATTTGAGGAAGTTAAGATATTAGTAGACAAGTACAAAGTCAAAGAAATATTTGATGATGCCGGTTCTTTTATGATTGGGCCAAGTCTTAGGAAATTCTGTCATTTAATGATTGATTCTGGATATTCCAAAAAGGTAGTTTTCAGCTGTAATATGCGTCTTAATGGTTTGGGACAAAAGGATTATGACTTGATGGGTCAGGCAAACTTTAGATTTATCCTCTACGGTATGGAGTCTGCCAATCAAAAGACATTGGACAGGTTGGATAAAGGCTTAAAAGTTGAACAGATTAAGCAAGGAGCTAAAATGGCCAAACAAGCAGGTTTAGAGCCGCATTTGACCGTCATGTTGGGCTATCCTTGGGAAGATTATAGCGATGCCCTGCGCACTATTAAGTTAGCAAAAGAGTGTTTTGATGAAGGTTGGGTAGATACTCTGCAAGCCACAATTACTATTCCCTATCCTGGCACCCCACTTTGGAAGGAGTGTAAGCAGAAGGGTTGGTTATTAACCGAAGACTATGAAGACTATGACATGCGCAAACCGGTCATGAAAACTAGCTTAACAGAAGCAGAGATTCTCAAATTAACTCGCCTCCTCTATTCCTCCTTTATGACTCCGCGGTTTATTTTAAGAAAGGTTGCCAGTATACGGAATATTGATGATATTAAATTCTTGGCTATGGCTGGATGGAGATTCTTCAGTCATTTAAAAGACTTTTCAGGTAGAAAGAAAGCCCTCGATTAAATCAAGAGACACAATTACTTCGAGTTATTTTCCTGCCTCAGAGATAATTGTATCAAGCCAATTGTTGGCACTTTGCAAAGTATCGTCGTCGGGAAAACCATCTAATTTAAGCGCTTCTCCAATAACTTGACCTCCGAGTTCGGCAATATTTTTTTCAAGCACATCGGCCGCCTTACAAAATTCAGGGTAAAAATTATCACCCAAGGCAAATATGGCAAATTTATGTCCGGATAAATCAGAGCAGTCTTGGTGCAGTTTAAGCAGAAATTCTCTAGCCACTTGATTGACGTCTCCGTCATCCCAAGTCGAAGAACCAAGGACGACCAAATCGTAGCTTAAAATATCTTTAGGAGGCAGTTCGGCCATATCAATTAGTTTGGTTTGCAAATTGGTGTGCTTTGAACCTAGATGTTCAACCATGGCTTCTGCTACAGTTGAAGTGTTGCCTGTCATGGTGGCGTAAGCAATCAATATTGAGTTCATACTGCCTCCTTTTTCGTCATATAATGACAAGCCTAGTATACAGGATTATAAAAAATTATGCAGTTGTGGCAAAGTGAAATTATCCACCTATCTGCTTCCCTAATTATTTTTTGGGTGATTGCCAGAAGGACTTCGGTCAATTACATCTGGCCGTTAATCGGGGCTCTGTTGGGGGGTTTCTTAATTGATGTTGATCACGTTTTTGATCAATTGATTGTTTTTGGTTTTAATTTGGACCCGGATAAATTACTCTCTGGTGGTAGTTTTGTTTACTCCGACAAGGCTTATATTCTTTTTCACGGTTGGGAGTTTGTTATTCTGTTATTAATAATTTACTTTTATCTAAATAAGATAAAGAAACTAATTAAATTTAAAACTTTATTATTAGCCTTAACAATTTCCATGTTTGCTCATTTAATAATTGATTCAAATACCAACCATATGTCATATAATGCCTACTCACTTATCTATCGAATTGGACACAAATTTGACCTTCAACAACTTATCACTCCAGATCACTGGCTGGAGCATTTAGAAGACAAACAGTTACTAGGATTAACATGAAACAACCCCAAATTTCTGTTGTTATTGCTACTTATAATTCAGAACGGACTTTAGAGCAGTGCTTAACCTCGCTTGAGGCTCAAAAATATCCAAAAGATAAGATGGAGCTAATTATTGCCGATGGTGGTTCGCGCGACAAAACTTTAAAAATTGCCAGGCAGTTTGGAGCGAAAATTCTACATGTTCCAGCCGACAAGCAGGGAGCTGAATATAACAAAGCATATGGTTTAAATAAAGCTAAAGGTAAGTACTTGTTGTGTATTGATCACGACAACATTTTGCCTCATCCGCAGTGGCTAAAAAATATGATCTATCCATTTAGTCAACATCTGAACTTAGTGGCAGTTGAGCCTCTGCGATATCACTACCAGCCAGATTTGTCTTTGCTGGATAGATATTTTGCTCTATTTGGTGTGAATGATCCTCTGCCCTATTATCTGGGTAAGGCAGACAGAATGGATCATTTTCATGATAAATACAACCTTTTAGGTCAGGCACTGGATAAAGGTAAATATTACTTTGTCAAGTTTGATCAAGATCGACCGAAAAGAATTCCCACCTTAGGAGCCAATGGTTTTCTCATAAGAAAATCATGTTTTCTCATAAGTCGCCACCAGCCGGGTGAATATTTTCATATTGACATTAATGTTGATTTAGTAGCTTTGGGATATGTGCAATATGCATTTATCAAAGATAGTATTATTCATTTAACTAATTCAGAATTTTTTAACTTTATTTTAAGAAGAGCTCATTTTATGAGTAAGTACTATTTTGCTGATTTTTCTAAACGCAGGTACAGTGTTTTTGATATTAAAAATGATGGTTTAAAACTTTTTCTATTTATATTCTATGCCTTGACAATTATTAAGCCTTTTATAGATAGTGTAAGGGGTTATTTGAGAATTAGAGACACAGCCTGGTTCTTACATCCTTTTATGTGTTTGGCCATGGTGTTTGTCTATGGGCAAACTTTTATGGTAGGAATCATACAAAAGGTTACACATGGCAAATAAAGCATTTTGGCAAAATCGAGTTGTTTTAGTGACTGGAGGAGGAGGATTTATTGGCAGTCACTTGGTTAAAGCTCTAGTTCAATTGGACGCTCAAGTGATTGTGCTGGATCTAGCCAGCAAACTATCAAGTTCAATTTTTTCAAAATCGGAAATAAAAAAAGTACAATATGTTCAAGGAAACATTAGTCAGAGTCGGGATATTGATAAAATATTTTTGGTTAATCAGATTTCAACCGTTTTTCATCTGGCGGCTAAGCCACTAGTTGAAGTTGGAGATACTCACCCAGAATCAGTTTTTGAAGCCAACGTGATGGGTACAGTTCATATTTTGGAGGCTGTACGCAGACAGAAAAATTGCAGTTTAGTACTGGCTTCTACGGCTCATGTTTATGGTGAAAACCAAGTACCTTTATTGGAAGAGTACTTTCCCAGACCTTCAAGACCTTATGAAACCTCAAAAGCTTGTGCCGATATGATCGCTCAAACTTATGCTGGGCATTACAGTTTACCGGTAGCTATTGCTCGATTTGTAAATATTTATGGACCTGGTGATACAAATATGAGATTGATCCCCCGAACCATTAATCTGCTGATGAAAAACGGATCTCCCCATGTTTACAATCAGCGGATTAAGAGAGATTTTTTATTTATTGATGATGCCATTCAAGCATATTTAGACTTAGGCCAGGCTGTTGGGAAAGCAAGACATTGTCAATCAAATATTATTTATAATTTCGGATCTGGCCGTCAACACACTGTTCTTCAAGTTATTAATTTAATTAGAAAATTGATGAAGAAAACAGAGATTAGTATCTCATCAATGGAACATAATCGGACTCAAGATGTTCAAGATCAATATCTATCAGTAGAAAAAGCCAAAAGAGATTTAAATTGGCAGGCAAATACCCCCCTTAAGTCTGGTTTACAAAAAACTATTGACTGGTATCAAACAAATCAGTAATTTGATGAAGTCAACAAATCAAAAACCCAACATCTTGCTTTTTCTAAATTCATTTTGGAACAATCAAGCCGGTATGAGTGGCGGCGATCAAATTGTGTTGCAGGTGTACAGACGGATTCGCCCCGATTTAGGTCATGTTTATTGTTATACAAACATTGATGCTCAGCGTATTTTTAAAGATTATGTAGATGATTTAACGTTCTTTATTTCTCCGAAATATTGGGACAAGTTGAGTATATATAGCAATTATCTGTTTCGAACCCTAAAGGCTTTTTCTTGTATAAGATTAAAAGATATTGATGTGATTCATTCCTCTTCCGACTTTTTTCCCGATGTGGCTCCGGCTTTTTTATATAAATTCATGCATAAACAAAGCAGGTGGATAGCCAACGTCATGCACATTTATCCTGATTGGCGAAAAAGACCTGGTAGCAAAATGGGCAATTTGGTAGCCCAATTGATGCAAAGACTTTCCTTTATTTTCATTAAAAAATCAGACCTAATTTTAGTACTTAATCAGTTAGTTAGAGATGAATTAATTCATAAATTTCACTTTCCTCAAGCAAAAATTCAGATTATTCCAGCCGGTATTGATTATGATTATTTTCAAAAAATATCTAGATCTAAACCCAAGGTAGCTTATGAGGCATCTTTTATGGCCAGACTTAAACCTAGCAAAGGAATCTTTGATTTAGTTCCTATTTGGCAAGATGTAGTCAAAGACTTTCCTATGGCAAAATTAGCGGTGCTTGGTGGCGGGGGTGAAGATAAGATCGTCAATCAACTTAGACAGGCAATTAAAGAGGCTAATTTAGAGAAAAACATTAAGATTTTAGGTCATTTGCCTGATGATTTAGCTTTCACAATTATCAAAAATAGTCTGGTATTTATTTTTCCAAGTCATGAAGAGGGCTTTGGTATAGCCATTGCCGAAGCAATGGCCTGCAGAGTACCTGTTGTGGCATGGGACTTACTGGTATATAAAGATATATTTGGTAATCATGTTCAAATTGTTCAAGAAAATAATTTTCTAGATTTTGCGCACCAAGTCAAAAAACTCATGAATCAAAAACTATATAGAATCAAATTAGCATCGCAATGTCAAGAGTTTGTAAAACGCTATTCTTGGCAGTCAGTAGCTGATAGATACAAACAAGTATTAGCGATAAGCAGTTAGACTCAAATAATTATGGCCAAAAAAACAAGTTATTTCTTTTCGATTTGTATCCCAATATATAAAGGGTCTCATGTTTTGGATTTAGCATTAGATAGTGTATTCAAACAAAGCTTTAAAAATTATGAGATTATTATCGGAGATGATACGCCCCCAGAGTTTCAAGGTGAGATAAAAAAAATAAAGGATTTGATTGACTCATATAAAGATAAACGGATCAAATACTTTAGAAACACTCATAACCTTGGCTACCCCCTTAATTTGCGAAAAATTGTCGCAAAAGCAAAAAATGACATCGTTTTTTTATTAGCCCAGGATGATATTTTGAGTCGGACAGCTCTTCAGGAAACCCATGACGCTTTTTTGCTCAGTCCAGAAGTAAAAGCAGTCACCAGACCGTACTTTTGGTATCAAGATGATATCAAACATCCTATCAGAGCGGTAAAACCATTTGATGACCAGGAAGACGCGATCATGTCAGTGTTTGATTCGGAAAGTGAGTTCGTGAAAATATTTGAGTCACTTGGGCAACTATCCGGTTTAGCCTACATGCGGAAAAGTATCTCAATACCATTTAATGAAGAAATCTTTCCCGCTCATATCTATCCGTTTGCCGGAATATTGAAACAGCACAAATGTGTGTTTTTGCACAATTACACGGTGGCTGTGAGTATTGATGATAGTCAAACGCGCAGTCTCACCAGTATTTATCATCAATCTCCCACAGAGTCATGGCTCAAAATGTATCGAACCGTCTTTTCTGGTAAAAGCTTTGAAAAACAACGTCAATGGGGTGTTAAACACATGTCAACACATTATGAGGGGTTAGTGCAAATTAAAAATTATGGTTCCGGAAGATACTTGCTTAGGGAAATTGGCGTAATGGTTAAAAGCAGATGGCAAAATATATTTGAGATTAGATTTTGGTTTTATATATTGATAACATTAATCGTGCCAAGAAGGATACTAAGACTATTAACTGACTGGTATAAAAAAACAGTTTTGGCTCAGAATTTGCCGATTATCAATTTTAAATTATAAATGAGGAATAAAAATGTCAACAAATCTGATTAAACTCCTCTACCACAATAAGTTTTTTAGCAGGGTTTTTCATACTGTCCTGAATGAAATTCAGCATGAATTAGCTGATTGTCACAGCGTGCTTGATCTGGGATGTGGCCCCTCATCACCTCTTGAGTACTGTGCTAACGTTAGATATAGCGTGGGGGTTGAACCTTTCTCAGAATATATCCAAATCTCAAAAAGAAAACAAATTCATTCAAGATACATCAACAGAAAAATACAGGAATTGGATTTTAAAGAAAAAAGTTTTGATGCTGTGATAATGATTGAAGTATTAGAACACCTTGACAAAAATACGGGTGATAAATTATTAAAAAAGATTGAGAAATGGGCAAAGAAAAAAGTAATTGTGACCACGCCCAATGGTTTTGTGGCTCAAAAATCACTGGATAGCAATCCCTTGCAACAACATTTGTCTGGCTGGACAGCGCAGGAAATGCGCAATAGAGGCTACAGTGTGAAAGGATTAGCTGGCCTGATAACCTTAAGACAAGAATTGCCCACCGACACAATCGGTGATGACTTAACGGCTTCGATTAAGTATCAACCTCGACTATTTTGGTTTATTGTTGCAACGCTTAGCCAAACGATTATTTACCATTTTCCCCAGCTGGCTTTTGAAATGTTTTGTGTAAAAAAAACAATAATAAATAAGCAAGATGTATAACTTTGTGAAAATTATCGGTACTATCTTAACCATACCGGCCAGATTAAAAGGCGCCCGAATTGGAAAAAATAGTTTAATGGGTCCGGGTTACGATTTTGTCAATATAAATTTAAATGGTTTAGTACTAAAGGATGATGTGATTATTGGTAGAAACGCCTGGATTGAAATCATAAAAGTGGAGACGAGGCCACAAATAATTGTTGACTCTGGAACTCAAATTGGCAGAGGTGTTTTGCTCTCAGCCTCAGAAGGTATTCGCATTGGTAAAAAATCAATAGTTTCATATAATGTGTCTATTATTGATCATGACCATGAGCTTCAAAAAAAAGGTCTATCACCGATTGATAGCGGTCTTTCCCAGGGTAAGCAGATTGTGATTGGTGACAACTGTTTTGTGGGTGCGCACAGTTTTATCCTTAAAGGTGTTAAATTGGGCAAGCAATGTGTGGTCGGGGCTAATTCTGTTGTCACGAAATCGTTCCCTGATTATTCTGTCATAGCAGGAAGTCCGGCTAAACTCATAAAGAAAATCAAATAAATTATGTCAATTAAGCAAATAATTAACACTATTTATTACAGTCAGATATACACAAAGATATTTCATACCTTAGCCTCAGAACTCAAAAATGAGCTGCAAGATTGTTCTACAGTATTAGACTTAGGTTGTGGCCCTTCATCTCCACTGCAATTTTGCAGAAATATTAAGTTTAGTGTTGGCGTGGAACCATTTACACCTTACCTTCAGAAATCAAAAACCAGACGTATCCATACTCGGTACATTAATGCCAAAGTTGAGGATCTAGATTTCAAAGAAAAAAGTTTTGATGCGGTGATTATGCTTGAAGTACTTGAACATATTGATCAGAAAAAAGGCCGTGAGATTATTAAAAAAATAGAAAAATGGGCTAAGAAAAAAGTTATTATCTCGGCTCCAAACGGTTTTTTAGCTCAGCCCGCTGTAGATAATAATCAACTGCAGAAACATCTTTCGGGTTGGAGCACTAAAATGATCGGGGCACTTGGGTATCAAGTTGTTGGTTTGGAAGGTTTGAAATGTTTAAGGAAAGATCCTTTACCCAATGATTTGGGAAATATTTTAGCTACGGTACGATTTGAACCCAAATTTTTTTGGTTCATTATTGTTAATTTAAGTCAGCTGATTGTGTACCATTGGCCCATTAAAGCATTTGCTTGGTTGGGGGTAAAACGTTTTTATAGTTTTGCAGAATACTAGTTGGCAATTAGGCAGAAATTATGAAGATAACTTTGAGTGTAATTGTCGTTAATTATAACGGGAAAAAATTTCTTCCCAGATTATTTGAGAGTATTTTTAGACAATCATTTAATAATTTTGAAGTTATTCTTGTTGACAACTCCTCTCGGGATGACTCAGTCAAGTTCACTAATCGGAAATGTCCAAAAATCCGTGTATTTATTAAAAAAAATGCCGGCTATGGATCTGCGTGCAATTTTGGAGCCCTTAAAGCAAAAGGTGAATATCTCGTGTTTATTAATGAGGACATGTATTTTCCTCAAGATTTTTTGAGCAGTATGTATTCATTTTATCAACAGATAGATGATAAGACCAAAATTGGAGGCATTGGTTGCAAGATGGTTGATTTTGATAAAGATCCCAGCAAAATGCCTAAAAAATATGGAGGTCAGATTGATATATTTGGTTTTTCAATTAATAAGTTTTATAAAAATGATATATTCATTATTTCCGGTTCACCTTTTTTTATCAGCAAATCTGTTTTTAGGCAGATAAAAGGCTTTAATGAGTCAATATTTCTTTACGGAGAAGACGTGGATTTATCTTGGAGGTTAAAAATCCTTGGCTATAATAATTATATGAATCATGACACCTATTTGCATCACTTTGGAGGTGGCGCCAGCGGCGGTTTTGGTCCAACTAAAATTGCTCAGAACTTATGTGTGTCATTGATTCCGATGTATACAAATTACTCAGTTTTAACCTTGATATTTATCCTACCTTTTTACTGTCTATATATTTTGCTCATGAGTTTGGCCCTATTAATAATTAAGAGAAACGTGAGATACCTGTCCGAAATATTTAAATTAATATATAAATTCTTTCATGATTATCAGAAAATTCATCATTTAAGAATGTTCGTTCAGGAAAATAGAGTGTACAGTGACTCTCATATATATAAATATGTATCATTAATACCGGCATTTATATTTAATTCGTCATATAAAAAGTTGAGTAAAAATTATAAAATAGTAAATTAAGTTTATGACAAAAACCAATACTCAAAAGATTACAGTTATAGGTTTGGGATACGTAGGTTTACCCCTGGCAATTTTGATTAAAACTAGGAATCTATCTGTGACGGGATATGATATAAATTTACAAAGGTTGGCAGCAATCAAAAATAAATCAATTAAAATTGAGGACACCTATGCCGGTAAGTTTTTCAAAAAAATTACTTTGCCTACAACTAACCAGTTAAAAACGTCCGATATATATATTGTTTGCGTACCTACTCCTGTGGATGAAAGTAATAAGCCTGATTTAAAAATCTTAATCAATGCCGTTAAATCAATCGCTCGAGTTTTAGAGGAAAATCAACTCGTTGTAATTGAATCGACAATTTATCCAGGTTTATGTGAAGAAATAGTAGCGCCGATTTTAAACAAACTCAAAAAAAAGTATTATTTAGCTCATTGTCCTGAGAGAATAAATCCCGGTGATAAAAAATGGAATGTGAATAATATTAATCGGGTTGTGGGAGGGATTAATGAGGAGTCAACAAAACTCGCCAAATCTTTTTATGAATCAATTATTGATGCCAAGATTCAGCCTCTAAGTAGTATTAAAAACGCTGAAGCAACCAAAATCTTAGAAAACACTTTTAGAGATGTGAACATCGCTTTGGTAAATGAAATGGCTCAGGCCTTTTATCGAATGGATATTGACATAGACGAAGTCATTCGTGCGGCAAAAAGCAAACCTTTCAGTTTTATGCCCCATTACCCAGGAATTGGTGTTGGAGGTCATTGCATAGCCGTTGATCCTTACTATATGATTGAGGTTGGTAGAGCGGCAGGTTTTGATCATGAGCTACTTCGGACTGCCAGAAAAATTAATTCGAACATGCCTATATATGCCGTCAATTTACTGCAAAATTTATTTAACTTGATTGGACTCGCTATTAAAGATCGAGTGGTTGGAGTCTATGGGGTAGCTTATAAACCCAATACAAAGGATTACCGGGAAAGTCCTTCATTCGCCATCATTGAACGCCTGTCTTCTCTTAAAAAGGCTAAAGCATTGGTTTATGATCCGTATTGTCCAGAGTTTTCAAATGTTGATAGTCTTGACGAGCTGTTGTTACAATCTGAGGCCTTGATTGTGGCTACGGCGCATGATCAAATCAAGGATATAAATTACCGGAAATTTAAGAACGGGAAAATTAAAATAATTTTAGATGGAAGAAATTGTTTAGACAAAGAAAGTATTAAAAAAATGGGTATTATGTATAAAGGTATTGGGAGGAATTAATGAAAAATGTGCTGATTACGGGGGGCTTAGGGTTTATAGGTTCTCACCTAGTTGATTATTTGGATCAATTAAATCTTAACATTGTTATTGTTGATAACAAGACAACTAACGTTGTAGAAAATCAAACCTTTAAGAATAAATGCCTGATAGTAAATAAATCTATTAAAGACGTTGACTTCTCAAAACTTAGTCAAATAGACACAGTATTTCATTTAGCTTCAATTCTTGGTCCTTCAGGTGTGTTAAAACATGCCGGCGATATTGGCTTTTCAATATTAAATGATTCCATTATTTTAAGAGATTTTTGTATTCAAAACAAAGCCTTATTTATAGATATGTCTACCTCTGAGGTATATGGTCATCCAGGTATTCTTAACGAAGATTCTCAAAAGGTTTTTCCCGGACAGTATCAGATTCGAACTGAATATGGCGGTGGAAAAATGATTGCGGAAATGGCTGTTGTTAACAAAAGCAAATTCGAGAAAAATCTTAAGTTTCACATCATCAGACCGTTTAATGTCACCGGTCCCAGACAAAAACCTGATGGCGGATTTGTTTTGCCGAGATTTGTCATAGCCGCGTTAACAAATCAACCTTTGACTGTATTTGGAGATGGAACTCAACGAAGAGCTTTCACACATGTTAATGATATCTGCGAGGCAACCTTAAAAATAGCCTCCTCAAAATTTAGAAATGAAATTTGGAATGTTGGCAATCCACCTAATGAAATGTCTATTAATGAAATAGCCGATCTGGTCATCAAGTTGGCAAAAAATAAATTTTCTAATTTAAAACCTAAGAAAATACTGATCGATCCCAAAAAAATTCACGGTAAGTATTTTGCGGAAGCTATTGATAAAATTCCCTACACTAAAAAAATTAATACTAAATTGCATTGGTTTGCCTGCCGAAATGCCGAAAAGATCATCAATGATACGCTTGACTACTATCATCAGAAGATCGGACAAGGTTATTATTTTAAGGTACTGTAGCAAATTATATTAGCCTATTATAATTTATGAAAACAGCTCTGGTTACTGGTTCCGGTGGCTTAATTGGCTCAGAAGCCGTTAAGTTTCTGATTTGCAAAGGATTTTTGGTTCATGGAATTGATAATGACATGAGGTCATATTTCTTTGGCAAAGAGGCTTCAACGGAGTGGAATCTAAAAATACTTAAACACGAATATAAAGACAAATACATTCACCATAACTTTGATATCAGGAATCAAACCAAACTGGCCAAACTATTTAAGGCTCAAAAATTTGATTTAATTATTCACACTGCGGCTCAGCCCAGCCACGATTGGGCTGTGAAGGAGCCTTTGACCGATTTTTCGGTCAATGCCGTGGGTACTCACATATTACTAGAGCATTTGCGGCTTTATTGTCCAAAAGCAGTTTTTATTTTTACTTCCACAAACAAAGTTTATGGAGATCGCCCCAACCTTTTACCTTTAATTGAAAAAGGAACTCGTTTTGAGTTACCCATTCGCCACAAGTTTTATCAGGGGATTGATGAAAGCATGAGTATCGATCAGACTAAGCACAGCATATTTGGGGCTTCAAAGGTGGCAGCTGACGTGATGGTTCAGGAATATGGTCGTTACTTTGGCCTCAAAACCGGTGTTTTCCGGGGAGGATGCCTAACTGGACCGGCTCACAGCGGCACCAAACTTCATGGTTTCTTGGCATATTTAGTTAAGTGCATTGCGGAAGGCAAAACCTACACGATTAATGGCTATAAGGGTAAACAGGTTAGGGATAATATCCACAGTTTCGATTTGGTTAACATGTTTTGGCACTTTTATAAAAAACCAAGAGCTGGAGCTGTTTATAACGCAGGCGGCAGTCGTCATTCAAACGTTTCTATGCTGGAGGCTATTGCAAAAATTGAAAATATATTAAAGAAAAAAGCTAAAATCAAGTATTCAAGACAAAATAGAATTGGAGACCATATTTGGTATATTAGTGATGTTTCAAAATTTAAGTTAGATTATCCCAGCTGGGATTTTAAGTATGATATTGATATGATTTTAAAAGAAATCTGTGTTGCAGGCCACTATACCAAGCCTAAGAATAAGGATATGTAATTAATGATGAAATATCAAACCATCTTAATAACCGGTGGCGCAGGTTTTGTGGGTTCAAGTCTGGCTTATAAATTCAGACAGACTTATCCTAAACTTAAAATTATTTGTTTAGATAATCTCAAGCGGCGAGGTAGTGAAATAAACGTGCCAAAGTTGAAATTATCTGGAATTGATTTTATCCACGGTGATGTCAGAAATCAAGAAGATCTGAGCTTTAATACAAAAATTGACTTGATGATTGAATGTTCAGCCGAGCCATCTGTTTTGGCTGGAGTTAATGAATCCCCTAAATATTTAATTAATACTAACTTACTTGGAGCAATTAATTGTCTTGAACTAGCCAGAAAAGACAAATCTGATTTTATTTTTCTTTCCACGAGTCGTGTTTACCCAATGGAGTATATTGAGCAACTTAATTATAAAGAGACCCCTACCCGATTTGTGTTGGCAAAAAATCAATCTCTACCTGGAGTTTCAACTAAAGGTATTAATGAGGATTTTCCTTTAGATAAACCCTGCTCTCTTTATGGTGGCACTAAACTGGCGGCAGAAATTTTAATTAGAGAATACATTAATACTTACTCAATCAGAGGAATTATTAATCGGTGTGGAGTTTTAACTGGTCCGGGTCAGTTCGGCAAGGTTGATCAAGGCGTTGTTGTGCTTTGGATGGCTAAGCACTTCTTTAAACAACCTCTATCATATTTGGGTTATGGAGGCACTGGTAAGCAGGTCAGAGATTTGCTTCATGTTGATGACCTTTTTGAGGCGCTTCAACTCCAAATAAATAGTTTTGACCAGTTAAATGGCCAGATTTTTAATTTAGGAGGCGGAGAAAAGAATACGATTTCTCTTTTGGAATTAACTGCCCTCTGCCAGCAAATCACTGGTCATAAAGTTAAAATTAACCAAGTTAAAGATCAAAGACCAAATGACATTAGAATATTTATGACTGATTCGACTAAATTTAGAAAATTGACTCATTGGCAGCCAAAAAAAGATATGAACTCTATTATTAGTGAGATCTACTACTGGATTAGTAAGAATCAAGATCAGCTGAGCCAAATTTTGCAGTGATTTATCCAAAATTTTTAAGTACAATCTATGTATGAAAGCTGATATATGTCAATAAAAAGTGCCCTTATGCCTAGTGAATCACTTTGGGATAATCAGTGGCTTTTATACAATAATCACCCATACTTTAAGCCTAATACTAAAATTCTTCAGGTAATTACTCAATTGTTTAATCATCAACTGAAGGGTAAAAAAATACTAGAACTTGGCGCTGGTTCTGGTTCAGACATAGTCTATTTAGCCGCAAAAGGTGCAGATGCTTATGGACTTGATTTTTCAGCCAAATCTTTGGAGTCAATAAAATATTGGGCTAAAAAGAAAAAAACTAAAGTTACGACAATTAAAGGTGACATTCAAAAACTGCCATTCAGGGTTAATTCTTTTGATTTAGTCTACTCTGTGGGTTTGATGGAACATTTTCCAGAGACTACTGCTCTACTTAAGAAGCAACTAAAAATCGTTAAACCTAGTGGGTATTTAATTGTTGATGTTCCTCAAAAATATACTCTTTACACCATTGCCAAGCACCTAAGAATGAAATTAGGCACGCATCCTTTTGGTTGGGAAACTGAGTTCTCAAAAAATGACTTATACCAACTGGCAAGAAAAATTGGTCAGAAACCATATTCATTTTATGGTAGAGAATTTGATATTCTCAACAAAATAATAATAGATTTAAACTCTCCACTTAGGCATTCATTGCTTTCTTTGATTGAGTCACTTCCATTGGCTCCAAATTTTTGTTTGTGTATTGGATTAATAATAAAAAAACAATAGATATTACACGCAAAAATCAACATTTATGAAAAAACCCACTGTTTCATTAATTGTCTTAAATTACAATGGTAAGCAACATCTTAGGGAATATTTTGACTCAGTTTTCAAACAAACACTCCTGCCAGATGAAGTGATTATGCTGGATAATGCATCTACAGATGACAGTGTGGCGTATGTTCAAAAGAATTTTCCTAAGGTAAGAGTTATCAAAAACCCAACCAATGATGGGACTGCGTTAGGTTCAAATATTGCTTTTATGGAATCCAATGGGGATCTTGTTATCTTTCAAAGCAATGATCTATTACTTGATAAAAATTGTGTTAAATACTTAGTCGACACAATTTCTCAAAATGCAAGAATTGGCATTGTAACAAGTATTCTTTTACAGTACTCCAGATATAAAAAAGATAAAAAACTAATTGTTGATAATGCCGGAGGCGTCATGGATGTCTATGGTTTGGGAATGCAAAAGTATCCCGAGGCTGATTATCAAAGTTTGCAAGAAGTTGAAGAGGTTTCTTTTAGTTATGGGGGCTCATTCATCATTCGTAGAGAAATTTTCTTGTCAGTGCGCGGTTATGACGGAAAATACTTTACACTCAATGATGACATAGACTTGTCGTGGAGAGTCAAATTACTTGGATATAACATAGTATTTTGTAAGAATTCATTTGTTTTTCACAAAGTTTCGGCAACCTTGGGAACTTTGTTCAATCGTTCTATCAAGCGTTATTGGAGCGAGCGAAATGCTATGAGAACACTTCTCAAGAATCATATCCTCAGAGATCTTTTTTGTTATTTCCCAATATATATTTTCCTTCTTTTTGGCGAGATGGGATTCTTTCTGCTCAAATGCAGGTTCGATTTATTTTGGTCTGATATGAAAGCTCTATTGTGGAATATTTTCTATTTACCAGATACAATGAGTTTGCGCAAATATATACAAGAAAATAAGAAAATAAATACACTAAGTTCTCAACTATCTAAAAAGAGTTACAAACTAATGTTGTTTAATAGTTTTAAAAATACGATCTAGTGGTTATGTTGATTACCAATAATTATAAAAATGTTTTAACAAATTTAATCGTTTCGGTATTATTTTTTGGTCTATCTTTATTTTTTTTTAAGGGGGTCATATTTACTCAAGGTATTATTACTAGTGGCGATTGGGCTTTGCCTGTAACACCTAATCAACTTGACGTTAGTTTTAGGAATTCTTTTTTAACTTGGATTGACCAGGGTTTTCTGTTTGGGACCAGACAATCTATTTTTACAACCATACCCTACCAATTCTTTCTTAAATTAATAATTAATTCCGGTATAAGTGGAGGATTATATACAAGACTGCTAC
>Ga0210057_1005715_pt1 | contig 15859 bp, 18 predicted proteins | sample CryGeyCG2114_010_2_FD_183968 | JGI IMG/M metagenome (GOLD analysis project Ga0210057, IMG submission 183968) | Groundwater microbial communities from aquifer - Crystal Geyser CG10_big_fil_rev_8/21/14_0.10 (SPAdes) (version 2) | ecosystem: Environmental > Aquatic > Deep subsurface > Groundwater ...
ATTTTCTTCAACATTTACAGCAGCACTTGCATTAGATAAATCCCCTATTGAAGCTTTCTCTTGGGGACCAATAAATTCAATGTCTGTAGTTCAAAAAATAGGAGCACAAGAAGGCTTACTATCACGTTCTAAATTAGAAGAATATTTAAAGGTCGCACCAAAAGATTATAAGATTAATAAAATAAATTAAAAATATGAGTATAGAAGATTTAAAAAAAATTGAATCAAAAGAAAAAAAATTAGAATTATCAAATGAAGAATCAGAAATTCGAGATCAAATAGAAGCTTATCACGTAAGACAACAAGAATTATCAAAAGAGATTGAAGAAAAAAAAGCAAAAAAAGAAGATATTTCTGATCTAGAAATAACATTTAATGAAAATAAAGAAGAGTATGAGAGATTAAGTAAATTATTAGATAAATTTGAATAAAAATTAAAAAAAACTAGCTAATTAGCTAGTTTTTCTTTTTAATACTTTCTCAACTGCAAGTATTATATCAGGCACATCCATATGATAATGTTTTATTAATTCATCAGGCGTTCCTGATTGACCAAAAAGATTTTGAACACCGATAAATTCTATAGGCACAGGATAATTCCCTGCGAGTACTTCTGCGACGGCAGAACCCATTCCTCCATTTACCTGATGTTCTTCTACTGTCACTATCGCTTTACATTCTTTTGCAAGAGATACTATTGCTTCTTTATCTATTGGAACAATTGAAGATAAATTCATCACTTTTGTTTTTATTCCTCTTGATTCTAATTCTTTAGCTGCGAGTAATGCGCGATGAGTCAAACTACCTGTGACAATGATTCCAACTTGTGCGAGTCCAATATCTGGTATCCAATAAATCTGACTTTTTCCTATTTCATAAGGAGTTTCTTCTGTTGTAATTATGGGTGTCTTTTCACGAGCTAAACGTAAATATGCTGGCCCACTTAGACTCAGCGAGGCTGGATTTTTTGTTTTAATTAATTCTAAAGTAACCTTTTTTGCTTCTATCGCATCACAAGGAGAAATAACATCCATATTCGGAATAACTCGCATTAATGCAATATCTTCTAAGGCTTGATGTGTACCACCATCGGGCCCAACTGATATCCCAGCATGAGAACCAACTATTATTACTTTTCTATCATTATATGCTATTGTCGTCCTTATCTGTTCCCAATTACGCCCAGGAGAAAACATCGCGTAAGATGAACAAAAAGGTATTTTACCCATCGCAGACATTCCAGAAGCTACAGTGACCAAATTTTGTTCAGCTACACCCATTTCAATAAATCTCTTTGGAAACTTTTCTGCAAATAAATTCATCTGTGTTGATTCAACTAAATCAGCACAAAGAGCAATGACATTTTCATTCTCTTCTCCTGCTTTAAGTAACCCAATACCAAAACCTTTTCGTATTGGTATCTGTTCAACGTCTTCGTTAAATATTTTTGGATTAAGTTTTAATTTTTGATTAAGCATTTTTGTTTTTTTACTAATACCTAGTGCCTAAGGCCTAGAGCCTATTTCTCTTAATTCATTTAATGCCATTTCACCTTGTTCTTTATTTGGTGGCATACCATGCCATTTATAATCTCCTTCAAATTCTTTCACTCCCTTTCCAGGAATAGTGTGAGCAATGATCACAACAGGTTTATTAAATACTTCATGTGCATCTTTAAAAGCTTCATTCAAATCTTTAAAATCATGCCCATTTACTTCTATGACATACCAATTAAAAGATCTCCATTTATCTGCAAGAGGCTCAAGTGGCATTACTTTCTCTGTATTACCATCTATTTGAATATTATTTCTATCCACAATAGCAATCAAATTATTTAATTTATTTTTTCCAGCAAACATAATTGCTTCCCAAGAATTCCCTTCATTTAATTCTCCATCAGACATAAGACAATAAATATATCTACTATTTTCTTTACCATCTATTTTATCAGCGAGAGCCATACCTGCTGATTGTGAAAGTCCAGAACCAAGTGGTCCAGAAGAATTCTCAACAAATGGTAAATATTCTCTATGAGGATGCCCTTGTAGACGGCTTCCTAATTTACGCAATGTATTTAATTCTTCAATAGGAAAATAACCAGAGTGTGCCATAGATGCATAGAGTACAGGACAAATGTGTCCATTAGAAAGTATTAGACGATCACGATCTTCCCAAGATGGATCTTTGGGATTATGTTTTAAAATATAAAAATATAAAAATGCAAAAATATCAGCCATACCAAGAGGACCTGCTGTATGTCCACTTTTAGCTTCAACAAGCATAGAAATAATACTTTGACGTATATCATTTGCTTTTATTTTAAGCTCCTTTATTTTTTCATCAGATAAAGAAATCATTCTTTTAATTATAACAAAATAGATTTATAAATACTATAAAAATAAAAATTATTCTAAATTTTTAAAATCTTCAATAGTTTCTATTATATCTTCTGAATTAAAAACCGCAGAACCAATGACGAGTTTCGTTGCTCCTGCTTTTATCAAAAGAGGAGCTGTCTCTTTATTTACACCTATATCAACTGCAATAGGTAAATCAGAATATTTTTCTCTTAAAATCTTAATATTTTTATATACCTTCTCGTCTAATGATATTCCCTGATATCCTATTTTATCATTTCCCATAAATTGCACAAAATCTATAGAAGAAACCAATGGAAAAACTTGCTCTATTGGCGTAGAAGGATTGATAGCTACACCTATCTCCATTGCTTCTCTTACATACATATCTATACCCTCCAAAAAATTCTCAAATTCTTTTAAATCACCTGCCTGCGCAGACATGCAAATTGCTTCAATATGAAAAATAATTCTCTTTGCACCAAGCTTTGTATAAATATCAAAATTCTCGACTGCATCAGAAACTAAAAGATCAAGTTCAAAATCAATATCTTCCCAAAAAGGCATTCCTTCTTGTTCGGCTAATATTTTATTAAAATGTTCATCTAATGTAGATTCAAATGGCCAAGTTTTTGATGATACAAAAATACCATCACAAATATCAACTTGAACGAGAGGAGTAACAAAACGCACAAGAGCGATTTTATTTTTTAAATCTTCATAATTTTTAGGTAATATAGCTGGAATTATTTCAATCATTTATTTTTATATATTAATTTCATCTATCTTTTTAAGACGACGAATATGTCTCTCGTCAAAACTAAAAGGAGCACTAAGCCAAAAATTAACTATCTCCATCACATCTTCTTCTGTAAAATATCTAGCACCTAATGAAAGAACATTCGCATCGTTATGAGCTCTTGATCTATGAAGGATTCCGGATTCGTTCTCTACTATTGGTTTCACTCTACCATAATAAACAATAGCTCTAACATGAGGAAATCTATTTGCTACGATAGCTTCACCTTCCCCTGTTCCTCCTAATACAATACCTCTTGATCTAGCGGGATCTTTTGAAATTTCTCGTGCAACAGCCACAACAAAATCTGGATAATCATCATCCTCATTGTATTCATATGCACCTTTATCAACAACTTCATGACCTTGAATTTGTAAAAAAGAAACAAGCTTTTCTTTTAACATATATCCAGCATGATCTGTTCCAATAAATATTTTCATAATATTATTATACCACCTTAAAAACAAAAGCCAACAATAATATAACAACAAACTCATCCTATATCCTAATCCTTAGTCTAGCATATATGCTAGGTTAAAGATTTTTAATTTTACATTTTTTAATTTTTTAATTTTTTAATTATATAAAAATTTCCACCTACCCCTACCAGCACGTGGTGGTAACCCTGCTTTTAGAATTTTTTCTAAAATTCTCCATATATCTTTATTATTATTATTATTTTCTAATGTCTTTAGTAATGAAGAATATTTACCAATATCATATTTAAGCGACATTCGTGAAAGAGTAGAATAACTCACGCCTAATGATTCTGCAATATATGAAACTGGAACATCTTTAGATAATAGATATATAATCGCAAATCTTTTTGCTAACATTATTTTCTCAGTTTTAGTCAAAAGATCTCCTAAAAAGAACTTCGCTTCAGATTTTCTAGCAGACTTTTCGAATGCTTTACCAAACTCACTATAAAGTTTATTTAGTGTTTCTTTTTTAAGTTTTTTAGATGAAATATGTGGCATAAGTTTTTTTTCTTAGTATAGCATATATGCTAGGTTAAGAAAATAAAATAAATTAAAAAAATTATTATTTAGAATATAACGTACTAGAATTTCCAAATAATAAATCCTTTAATGTAAATTTATTATGAAAACTACAATCAGAACCAGCACTACGAGCACCTTCCAAATTAATACCACAATTATAAGATACTGTTTCTTTTACTAGAACAAACAAAAAAAACAATAAAATTACTATAATTAGTAACACAATTACTATTATTTTTTTCATATTATTTAATAGTTAAACCTGTCTTTATAACGTGATCCACGAGTGTATAGGTATACCCCATTTCGTTATCATACCATCCTAGAACTTTTACAAGATTACCATCAACGACTCTCGTCATTTCAAGATCTGCAATGGAAGCGTGAGATTCACCTAAAATATCTGAAGATACTAATGGCTCATGAGTAACAGCAAATAATTTCTCCCATTTTTTATCTTTTGATGCTTTTTCTAAAATCTCATTTACTTCTTCTTTTGTAGTATTTTTCTTTGAAATAAAAGTGATATCGACTATTGACCCAGCAGGCACAGGTACACGAATAGATATGCCATCAAATAATCCTTTTAAGTCTGGAAAGGCTTCTGTCACAGCTAAGGCTGCACCAGTAGATGAAGGCACTATGTTTTGAGCAGCAGCACGTCCTTCACGTAAATTCTTTTTACTTGGTCCATCTACGAGTGCCTGTGAAGCAGTATATCCATGGACAGTATTCAAAATTGCTTTTTCTATTCCTAAAGATTCATGTAAAATAGCAATCAATGGAGAAGCTGCATTTGTAGTACAAGAAGCATTTGAAGTAATATCACAAGTACCAAATTTATTTTCATTAATTCCTAATAATATTGTTTCCCCTTTTATATTTTCTTCATTTCCCCCGCCTAGACTCGCACTAGTCGAGGCTGGTTTAGAAGGTGCAGAAATAACAACCTTTTTTGCTCCCTGATCAATGTGAAACTTTGCTTTATCATAAGAAGTAAATAATCCAGTCGATTCTATAATGACATCAATACCTAAATCTTTCCAAGGAAGTTTCGTGGTATCTTTCTCAGAAATGAATTTAATTATTTTTCCATCAATCACTAAATCAGTACCCGAAACTTCTACTTTATGATTCCAATTTCTGTAAACTGTATCATGACGCAAAAGATAAGCTAAGCTTTCTATAGAACCTAAATCATTCACAGCAACTATCTCTATCTCAGGTCTGTCCCATGCTATTTTTAAAAACGCTCTACCTATTCTACCAAAACCATTTATAGCTATTTTCATATTTTTTATTATAAATTAATAACTTGTTTATTATAGCAAATTATTAAAGAAAAATGCTATTATAGTAAAAATGGAAACAAGCTTTATACATCTGCATACACATAGCCATTATTCCCTATTAGATGGGCTTTCTAAGCTTAAAGATTTAGTATCACTCGCTAAAAAATATAAAATGCCTGCGATAGCTGTCACAGACCATGGCAACATGTATGGTGCTATTGAATTTTATAAATTAGCAAAAAAAGAAGGTATAAAACCAATATTAGGTGTAGAAGCATACATAACGGCAGGCTCTAGAAAAGACAGAAATGTAGAAACAAATGGAGGAAAAAGATATTATCATTTGACACTCTTAGCAAAAAACTTACAAGGTTACAAAAATTTAATAAAATTAGTAACTCTATCAAACTTGGAAGGATATTATTATAAACCAAGAATGGATAAAGAAATTTTAAAAGAATATAGCAATGGAGTGATAGCGCTTTCTGGATGTCTTGGTGGTGAATTATCTCAAAGTATAGTAAATAAAGATTTAGAAAAAGCAGAAAAAATAATAAAGGAACATCAAGAAATTTTTGGTAAAGAAAATTATTTTATAGAAATCCAATCTCATCCTCATGTAGAAAATGATGAATATGTGAGAAATACATTAATAAAACTCGCAAGAAAACACAATATTATGATAGTAGCCACTCAAGACTCTCACTATCCATGTATAGATGATCATGAAGCACATCACACATTACTTCAAATTAATACTCAAGGAGATAATAAAGAAGCTTCAAAATTTGAATTTTCAGAAGACAATTTCTCTTTAATAAATACAGAAGAAGCTTTAAAAATATTTAAAGAAATACCAGAAGCTGTGACAAATACACAAAAAGTCGCTCTTATGTGTGATCTTGAACTTGAACTCGGAAGTTGGGTTTTCCCAGATTTTAAAATTGAAGATGGTAAGAATCCTGATGAAAAATTACGTGAGCTCACATACGAAGGTTTTAAAAATATTGGTATAGAAAAAACTAAAAAGGTATTAGAGCGTGTAGAATATGAATTAAATATTATATGCAAAAAAGGATATTCTCCATACTTTTTAGTAGTCGGTGATTTATTAGATTATGCTAAAAAAAATAATATCCTAACTACTATCCGAGGCTCTGTGGCGGGATCTATGGTCACTTATCTTATCGGTATTACGAATGTTAACCCGATAGAATACAAACTCCCCTTTGAAAGATTCTTAAATCCATTCCGACCATCTCCACCAGATATAGATATGGATTATGCAGACAACAGAAGAGATGAAATGATAGAGTATGCAAAAAGAAAATATGGAGAAGATAAAGTAGCACAAATAGGAACATTTGGCACTATGATGGCTCGTGGTTCTGTCAAAGATGTATCTCGTGCACTTGGCTATCCTTATACTGTAGGAGACAGACTTTCTAAAATGATTCCGATGGGTTCACAAGGAATGCCTATGACAATAAATCATGCAATGGAGATAGTACCAGAGTTAAAGTCGGCATATAAAAATGAAAAGGATACTAAAAAAATAATTGATCTAGCAAAAAAATTAGAAGGCTGTGTGCGACACATTTCAGTACATGCTGCTGGAGTGGTTATAGCACCTAAACCATTGTATGAATACACACCAACACAGCTCGACCCTAAGGGTGGAAAAATAATTACTCAATATGATATGCATAGTGTAGAAGATGCAGGACTTTTAAAATTTGATTTTCTTGGTATTAGAAACTTAGCAATATTGGGAGATGCGATAAGTTTAGTAAAGAAATTCTACAATATAGATATAAACATAGAACGTATTCCACTCGATGATAAAAAAACTTTTGCACTTCTTGCTTCTGGTCAGACAGAAGGATTGTTCCAATTAAATGGTGCAGGAATGACAAGATATCTAAAAGAACTCAAACCCACTTCTATTCATGACATCAATGCAATGGTTGCACTTTATCGCCCTGGACCTATGGAATCAATTCCAGAATATATAAAACGCAAACATAATAGAAATCTTGTAAAATATTTAGATCCTAGAATGAAGAAATTCTTAACTGAATCTTATGGCCTTATTGTTTACCAAGACGATCTTCTTTTTTGTGCTATAGAACTCGCTGGATACAACTGGGAAGAAGCTGATAAATTCCGTAAAGCTGTCGGTAAGAAAATTCCTAAAGAAATGGCGGCACAAAGAGAAAAATTTACAAAAGGTATTATTTCAAATGGACAGACTCCAGCTTTTGCAGAAAAACTTTGGAAACTTTTTGAGCCATTCCAAGCTTATGGTTTTAACAAAGCACATGCTGCATCTTATGGACGTGTCGCTTACCAAACAGCATATATGAAAGCTAATTATCCTGTCGAATATATGACAGCTATTCTCACTGCAGAATCAGGTGATGTAGAAAAAATATCTGAGATAATCAACGAATGTAAAAAAATGAATATTCCTGTTCTTCCACCAAATATTAATGAGAGTTATGGGGGTTTTACTGTAATAAGAGAAATAGATCCATCGGGAGAAGACAAAGAAAAGAAAATAAGTAAAGAAATAAGATTTGGACTTTATACTATAAAAAATCTAGGCACAGATATTTCAAATGCAATAATTACAGAAAGAAAAACTAACGGCGAATTTAAATCAATTTCAGATTTTCTAGATAGAATAAAACATAAAAATTTAAATAAAAAATCAATGGAAGCACTCATTAAATCAGGAAGTATGGATGAGTGGGGCGATAGAGGAACCTTTCTTTTCAATCTTGAAGACATGCTTTTATATAATAAAGAATCTGGAAATAAAAATGAAAATCAAATCTCTCTTTTTGGAAGTATGCCTGAATCTAACATTTCATCTTTTAAATTAAAAGATTCTCCAAAAGCTACTCAAGCTGAAAAATTACTTTGGGAAAAAGAATTGTTGGGGCTTTATATTTCAGGACATCCACTAGATAGAGTACGTGAAAAATTAGAAAGTCGAGATATGAATATTAAAAAAGTAAAAGAAAAAATCGGGAATGGTATTCCTGTCACACTCGCTGGGATAATAGAAACATCAAGACAAGTCATAACAAAAAATAATGACAGGATGGCATTCCTAAAAATTTCAGATTTTACTGATTCTATAGAAGCTGTTGTATTTCCTTCTATATTTAAAGAATCAATAGATATATTAATCCCAGAAAAATGTATAGCCTTTTCAGGTAAAGTCTCTCTACGAAATGATGAAAAAAGTATCATCATTGAAGCAGTGAAGGAGATATAAAAACGAGAAAACCTGTGGGCAATTTCTCGCCAACAGGTTTAAATTTTATCTATTGAAAAACATTTTTCTCTATTATACTATCCACTAATCCTATTCTTACATCTTGAAACACACTATCAAGAGAAGAATACCTAAAAATTAGTGTCGTATCTTTCTCTATTGGAAAGAATTTAGATGGAATAGTTGTTTCCATAAAAAATTCTTTCTTGTTTGGAATTATATTTTTTCTCAATTCTGGTCCGTAAACCAGAACTGAGTCCCCTTTTTCAAAAGAAAATGAAGAACTATATTCATCAGTAGATCCATCTGTAAATTTTATGTTAACAGATTTCCTTTCCCAAAAAGACACTAAGCCAATAAAAATAACTATCCCTATCATAACGACAGCAAAGATAGTATGCATGTAAAACTTTAAATTAATTTTCATAAGAACTCCAAAATAAAATTACAAAATAAAATTATTTATATTATACCCTCTACTATTAAAGCATATTTGAGGAAAAAGTCAAACAACCCTGTCGGGTGTCCAACACCCGACAGGGTAATCTAGTTATACAAACTCATCGCTTTATCTTTACCTTCTGTGACAATAGTTTCCAATGCTTGTGCTACTTTTTTAGAAAGTTTTTTAAGCTCAGATAATTCTTTTTCTTTATATTCACCAAGTAAAAATTTTAATACATCTTTCTCTCCTTTTGGCTTTTTAATTTTGCCAGATGGAGTAGTAGGCGAAGTACCAATTCTAATGCGCACAAATTTTTTTGATTTTAATTTTTTAATTATTGATTCTAGCCCATTATGTCCACCCGAAGATTTATCAAAAGATATTTTCATTTTTCCTATTGGTAAATCTATGTCATCGTAAATAATTACAATATCTTTCAAATTTAATTTATATTTATCTTTTACAAAAGCCACTGCTATTCCTGAATTATTCATAAAAGTTGTTGGTTTAATATATTCAGTAGGTTTACCACCAACAGAATCTTTATAATAGAATAATTTAGTTCCATTGGCTTGTTTCCACTGAATCTTTTTGCCTAAAATAAAATCAAGCATAATAAAACCAGTATTATGTCTACTGTTTTGATATTCTTCTCCTGGATTTCCTAAACCAACAATAAGTTTCATACCTTTATCATAACAGAAAAAATAATTACAAATTACAAATTACAAATTACGAAACAAAATTTTATATACTGTCAATGCTTTTTTATGCTAAAATAACAAAATGAACGAAAATAATGAAAAAATATCAACTCCAAAGGAAGTAAAAGTCGAAGTTGAAAGTATTACAGAAAAATCAAAAAATAAATTTGACAAACAGTCTTTTTGGGAACTTGTACGTTTTGCATTTTTTGCTTTAATTATAGTCATTCCGATACGCATATTTATTGCTCAACCTTTTATCGTTTCAGGCTCTTCTATGATACCAACATTTGAAAACGGACAATATCTAATAATAGATGAAATTTCTTATAGACTAAATGATCCACAAAGAGATGACATCATTGTATTTCGATATCCAAATGATACGACAAAATATTTTATAAAAAGAATAATAGGACTTCCAAATGAAACAGTAAACATAAAAGGAAATACTGTCACTGTAACTAACAAAAGTCATCCAGATGGTCTAATACTTGATCAATCTTTTATAGAAAATACTTCAAATAACAATACTCATTTTGAACTCAAAAATGATGAATATTTTGTAATGGGAGACAATAGATCTGCTAGCTCTGATTCAAGATATTGGGGAGCTGTACCAAAGAAACTTTTAATTGGAAAAGTATTCCTACGTTTATTACCAATAGATAAAATCGGATTATTACCAGGTAATTTTAAACAAGTCGAATAGTGGATTATGAATCCCGTTAGAAATTTACAAAACGGGAGAATATTATTAAATAATAATTATTGTATATCTTTATATATAGTATATGTGTACAGATAGTATGATTTCTAAACGGGATGAAAAAAGCAAAACAAAGCATAACACCCAAAAGTTCAAAAAGTAAAACAAGAAATATTTCATCACCAAAAGGAATGAGAGATATTGTAAATGAAGAATATTATAATTTTCAAGGTTTTTTTGAAAAAGCACAAGAAGTAGCAGTATATTATGGTTTTAAACCAATAGAAACTCCAATGTTAGAACACATAGAGACATTCACTTCAGGCATAGGAAAAGGAACAGATATAATAGACAAAGAAATGTACACACTCAAGACAAAGGGTGGAGATCATTTAGCATTAAGACCAGAACAAACAGCATCATTAATGCGATCTTACATAGAAAAAGGTATGCAAAATATGCCTCAACCAGTAATGTTCTATCAATATGGTCCTGTTTTTAGACACGACAACCCTCAACGTGGACGTTATCGACAATTTTGGCAATTTGATCTCGATTCACTTGGAAGCGACAAAAGTATCATTGATGCTCTTGTAATAAAGGTTGGCATGAGTATCTTAGAAGAAGCTGGGGCTAATAATTTATCTGTAGATATCAACTCTATTGGTGATAAAGAATGCAGACATGTTTACCTAAAAGAACTTACAAGCTACTATAGAAAACATATAAATAATCTAGCTCATGTTGATCGTGAACGCTTAAGAACAAATCCACTTCGTATTTTAGACTCAAAAGAAGAAAAAACAAAAGAAATAAATGAAAATGCACCAGATGCAATAAGTTTCCTTTGTGCTTCTTGTAAAAAACATTTCAAAGAAGTATTGGAATATTTAGAAGAAATGAATATACCATATAATATAAATAAAAATCTAGTACGTGGACTCTCTTATTATACTCGTACTGTATTTGAAATAATAGAACAAGACGACGGAGGAGAAGGTACACCTCTTACTATAGCTGGTGGTGGACGTTATGATTATTTAGCTCGTCAAATAGGAAATAAAAAAGATGTACCTGCTGTTGGTTTCTCTATCGGTGTAGATAGAATAATAGCTTCTCCTTGGTATAAAAAACTTTCTCCTCGTATAATGAAAAAACCAAAGATATATTTTATTCAACTCGGCTCTGAAGCAAAATTAAAAAGTTTAAATATAATAGAAATATTACGCAAAGCACACGTACCTATTGCTCAATCTCTTTCCAAAGATAGCCTAGGATCACAACTGGCAATAGCAGAAAAGTTAAATGTCCCATATGCACTCATTTTTGGAGTAAAAGAAGCATTGGATGACTCTGTCATAGTACGTGATATGTCAAATAGATCTCAAGAAACTGTAAAATTAAGTAAACTTTTAGATTATTTAAAAGAAATAAAATAAACTAAATTAAATGAAAAAAATAGTTCAAAAAGAAGATAAAGTTTTACGACAAGGCACAAAAGATATACCAATAAGTGAAATAAATACTCCTAAAATACAAAAAATATTAAAAGAAATGTCTATCGCATTAAAAAGTCAAAGTGATGGAGTAGCTATAGCAGCACCTCAAATAGGATATTCCCTATCCATCTTTATTGTCTCTAGTAAAATTTTTCACAAAGATTTTGTCAGAGGAGACAAAGAATTCGAAAAAATACCAGACAAAGAAGTAGAAAAGGATTTAGTTTTTATTAATCCAAAAATTTCAAAACTATCTCGTGAAAAAGAATGGCTACCTGAAGGATGTCTTTCTGTAAGGTGGCTTTATGGAAATACTTACAGATCAAAAAAGGCAATAGTAACAGCTTATGATGAAAATGGTAAGAAATTCCAAAGAGGTGCATCAGGACTCCTCGCACAAATATTTCAACATGAGACAGATCACTTAAAAGGAATATTATTTATAGATCATGCAAAAGATGTAAGAGAAGAATTAGCTAATCTTTAAATTTTATCTAACGTTTCAGCATCATCTGAAGTTTGGCGGTAGTATAATTTGAGCGCTAGCGCTCACCACCGCCAAATTTAGGTGAAGCCCGAGCCGAAGGCTGAACCGTATATCCCTTGTTATGTGAAGGTGAGCGCAACGGAGTGGAGCGAAAGCGCAGCGTCCCCTTGAGTTTCTTTTGCCCCGTTCTACTTCATAGCAACAATAATCATATCTTCGGAATCTTCGGAATACGGTTTTTTGTCCCAATCAGAATATGCTTTGCAAAATCTAAAACCTGCTCGTTTACACAAATCAATAAATTCTTCTTTTGTGTAAACTCTCACAGAATATTCTTTTTTGATTTCTTCGCCGTTTTCATCTTTCAAAATCCAAAATCCGTTTATTCTTTTAGTAACTGGGTCGTATTTATCAACAATTCTTAATGCGTTGCCATTTGTCAAAGCTCTTGTTTCGTCATGTTTATATTTTCCAGCTTGGATAAATGGAATATTTACATCTGTGTGCATTAAGAATTGCCCATTTGGCTTTAATGCTTTGAAAAAATTCTGCAAGACTTTAGAATTGTCTTCATCAGATTCAAAAAATCCAAAAGAGTAAAACATATTGATAACTGCATCAAATTCAGAATCATAATTTAAGTCAAGCATGTTTTCTTTTACGAATTTGATTTTTGCAGAATTTTTTTCAGCTTCTTTTTTAGCAACTGCCAAATGTTTTGAATTTAAGTCAGACCCAGTTACGACAAAACCTCGTTTTGCTAATTCAATAGAATGACGACCATAACCCGTAGGACAATCTAGGATTTTGGATTTTGGTCTTAAATCAAGTAGGTGAAGAACACCATCAACTTCTGTGAGAGTTCTCTGTTTTAGATTTTGCTTTTCAGCGACACGATAACCTTCTTTGGAATTATCGCCCTCCATATAGAAATCTCCAAAAAAACCGTATTCTTCACTCCACCATTTTTGATTATTGTTGCTCATAATATTATATAAAAAACTAAAAGATTATAAAGTTTTCTCTGCGATAGGGGCAAAAGAAATTTCACATAACTCTTTTCTTTACAAATTGTTTTTGGTTATGATACAATATTTAGTATATTATGTTGAATTTTGTATCATAACGTTTATCGACCATTATTTTAATATTATATCATGGAAGAATATTTAGACAAAACAAAAAAAGAATTACTTCTAAAAAACTACAGTTCAAAAACAATAAAAGCATATTTAATGTGCATAGAATTCTATTTTAAATACAAAAAAGTTAATTTAAACAAATTAAACCAAGAAAATATAAAAGATTTTCTTTTGTTATTAAAAAACAAAGACAAATCTCCCCAAACTATCAATTTATATTTAAATTCTATAAAATTTTTCTATAATCAAGTTTTTAAAACATATAAAAAAATAGATTTAAAATTCGCAAAAAGAAATAAAAAATTACCTATTGTTTTATCCCGTGAAGAAATCAAAAAAATTATAGAAAATACTATTAATAATAAACATCGTTTAATGATTACTTTAGCTTATAGCTCTGGATTAAGAGTTAGTGAGATTGTTAATTTAAAGATAAAAGATTTGAGTTTAAATGAATTAATTATACACTTAAAAGGAGCAAAGGGAATGAAAGATAGAATTACTATTCTCCCAGAGAAAATTTTAAATGAAATAAAAAATATGATTGCAGGGAAAAGTGGTGAAAATTATGTTTTTGAAAGTGAAAGAGGGGGAAAACTTACAACAGCAACAGCTCAAAAAGTTTTTATAAAAAGTTTAAACAAATCAAATATTTCTAAACCAGCAACCTTTCACAGCTTACGCCATAGTTTTGCTACTCACCTACTTGAAAATGGAACAGATGTCAGATATGTCCAAGAATTGTTAGGACATTCAAATATCAGAACAACTCAAATTTATACGCATGTGATGAATCCAGCAATTAAAAAAATTAAAAGTCCTTTTGATAATTTATAAATATGCGAAATAAAAAAATTAATTTCATATTTTGGGGAACACCGGACGTAGCATCTGAGACTCTAGAAATTTTAAAAGAAAATGGGTATATACCATCGCTTATAATAACTAGCCCTGATAAGCCACAGGGCCGTAAAATGCTCATAACTCCCACACCTGTAAAGGTTTGGGCAATAGAAAACAATATTCCATACTTACAACCTGAAGACTTAAATGAAGAATTTTCTAATAAGCTAAAAGCTATAAGCTATAAGCTGTCTATTGTTGTTGCTTATGGAAAAATTATTCCAGAAAATATTATAAATATGCCTAAATTTGGTTCTATAAATATCCACTATTCTCTACTACCAAAATACCGTGGAGCTTCTCCTGTAGAATCTGTAATTTTAAATGGAGATACAGAAACAGGTATCACAATACAAAAAATGGAATATAGAATGGATACCGGACCAATAATAGCTGTAAAAAAAATAGAAATAAAAATAGATGAAAAAGCACCTGAATTACGTAAACGTTTAATAAAAATTGGAGGAGAACTTTTAGTAAAAACTCTACCTGATTTTATAGATGAAAAAATAAATTTAATATTACAAGATGAGAATGAAGCTACTTATTGTAAAAAAATAAAAAAGGAAGATGGAGAAATAAATTTAAACAACGATTCTATAAAAAATTATAATAAATTTAGAGCTTATGCAACATGGCCTAGAACTTTCTTTTTCAAAGATGGAAAAAGAATAATAATCACAGATGCTAAATTAGAAAATGGTAATTTTATTATTACAAAGATAATCCCAGAAGGTGGTAAAGAAATAGATTACAAAAATTAATATTTAGATGTAAAAGGATTTCGTTTAGAAATACTTTTTAACATTTTTTTGATGCTAGATGCTCCTCTCCTAAACAATGTCTGTTTACGATCTTTATTTCTAGTAATTTCTCCAAAAAGACCATCTATTATTTCATCAACTGTCTGATATAAATCTTCTCTATCAGAACTAGAATAAAATTCCTTACCACTTATTTTAATCAAACAATCAGAATGAAAAACCTCTCCTGATTTATGGTGTTTAGTACTTTTCCCAACCTCAAAATTAATAATAGCTTCTCCACCTCCTATTTCCATTGTAGAAAGTAATTTTTCTAAATTAATAACCTTTTTAAAAACATAATCTTTTATAGCAGGAGTCAACTCAAAATTCTTTCCTTGTAAATTTATTTTCATATTTTTTATAATTTAAAAAACAACTAATAATTATTAATAATCTAATACTTTAAACTATGAACCAATGTTCTCA
>Ga0210057_1005717_pt1 | contig 15856 bp, 12 predicted proteins | sample CryGeyCG2114_010_2_FD_183968 | JGI IMG/M metagenome (GOLD analysis project Ga0210057, IMG submission 183968) | Groundwater microbial communities from aquifer - Crystal Geyser CG10_big_fil_rev_8/21/14_0.10 (SPAdes) (version 2) | ecosystem: Environmental > Aquatic > Deep subsurface > Groundwater ...
AAGGGAATAGATATTGTTTGATCTCCAATTAATTGAAAATCTTGGTTTTTGGTATCTTTTTTATCAAATTTATCTAACCAGTCTGCATAAAAATATACTGCGTTTGTGATAATAATTTCCGTTGAATTATTTACGTTATCTGGTGAAACCAACTTATCAATTTTGTTATTAGTATTTTTTCTTACCCAACTATTTATTTCATTTGCAGAAGTTACACTATTATTTGCAAAATCTAATGACTTACTACTAGCTAAATAATATTTATCTACAGTATTTTTATACTCAGTTAAAACATTAGATTTATTATTGATCCAAATAGCATTAGCAGTTTTAAGCGTAAAGTTTCCTCCATTTTTATTATTATCATTAATTAATTTTGCGTAAGAAGATCGTAAAATATTATAATCAGTTGGGAAATTTAAAACATTTTGAATTTCTGAGGCAGTATTGCCACTTGCTCCTTCGAATGTTATTGCCATTGCATTAGAGATACTCCATGGAGATAAAAATACATTTTTATTGGAATCTTTACTGATATTGTTAAAAAGTTTAATTGTAAATTGATTGTTTCCATCAACTACCTGTTGAACACCTTGAGTTGAAGCTTGAGAATCATCTGCTGTTTTTTGAAATGATTGGAAAAATTGCGGGGCTATTAATGGATATACGTTTATGCAAATCCAAGCAATGAAAGTAATAATTAATAAGACGATAGTTATTTTAAATAGTTTGAATTTATTAAGATATTGAAAAAAGGTGAATAAAATATTGAAAATAAAATAATGATAGATAAATATAAATAAAAGTCCTATTAAAATGTCTAAATTAGAATCCCCAAGATAAGAGAAAGTTAGACCAATAATTGGTAAATATAGGATTAGTGCTGGAACCCAAAATATCTGTATAGGATTAATCAAAAATACGGGGAAATTAGTTACTAAACCTGCTTCCAAAACTTTGGTTAAAAAATATAAACTGATTAATAATATAAAAGTTAATATTGATAAGTAAACTTTTTGCTTAGTTGGTTTAAAAATATTTTTTAACATAAGTAAATTATTAAAATATCGATAAATAATTAATTTTATACTGATATGTAATAAAATACAATGAATTTGAGAACAAGAAAGACCACTTTCGAGGCCTTTCTTAAAGTTTCTATTAAAATAATTTTTAACTTATGCTACTTGATTAGTATTTCCTGGTGCGTGGTTTTGTTCTGTTGTCATATCTATTGGTTGCTGTGGCATTGTTGGTATTTCATTTGGAGTTGTTGCTCCTGTATACACAACATAAGTTCCTGCAATTTTATCGTGCCATGTCTGACTATTTTTATCAAATAACATCCAGATATATCCAATTAAAAGTACTGCTGCAGAGATAAATTTACCAACTACATCTCTAATTATAATAGTAAAAGGATCAGTCATTGGTGTTCCATCTTTTTTAATAACCTGAATGTTTAACATCTTTTTGCCAATTGTTCTACCTTCCATATTCATATATGTAGCTATGTAATATGCTATTGAGATTAACATCGAGATTCCGTTTGTTACTGAAGGGCTTGTTGTTCCCATTAACCCAACGATTGCTCCCAAAATAGCACCACCAATACCTACTATAATACCGTCTAATAACGCTGCCCCTAGCCTTCGCCAAAAACTGGCTTTTTGATAATTCATAATAATTAAATAAAATTTTCTACTATCGTTATCTTATTGAATTATTGAGAAGAGTGCAATTACTTCATTTTATGTGTTGCAACAAAGCCATTGTCAACCCTCGGGGTTGACAATGGCTTTGTTAAAGGGTTGAGAAAAAAGAATAGATTCTTCGTTGTTACACTCAGAATGACAAAGAATATGATAGGAATAACTTAATTAACAAAGTATTGTAATACCCTTATTTTTAGCATAAAATACCATACATAACCCGAAAGGTTATTTTTTATTTTAATTATGTCAAATAAATTTAAGCTTATAGCAGATTTTAAACCTACTGGTGACCAACCAGATGCAATTGAAAGGCTTGTTGATGGTTTAAATAGTAACGTAAAAGATCAGGTATTACTTGGTGTAACTGGTTCTGGTAAGACTTTTACAATAGCTAATGTAATTGAGAAAGTTCAAAAACCAACTCTGATTATTTCACATAATAAAACTTTAGCAGGTCAACTTTATCAAGAGTTTAAAGATTTTTTCCCTAATAATGCAGTAGAATATTTTGTTTCATATTACGATTACTATCAGCCTGAGTCATATTTACCACCAACTGATACATATATTGCTAAAGAATCTAGCATTAACGAAGAAATTGATAAGTTAAGACTTTCTGCAACTACCTCATTGTTAAGTCGCAAAGATGTAATTGTTGTTTCATCTGTTTCTTGTATATATAATATTGGTTCACCTCAAGAGTATGGAAATAGTGTTTTACTTATTAATAAGGGGTTAAATATATCAAAAGCAGCACTTACAAAATCTATACTTGGGTTACACTATAACCGTAATGATATGGTGTTAGAGCGTGGAAGTTTTAGAGTTAAAGGTGATATTATAGAGATAATCCCTTCTTACTCTGAGGTTGCATATCGAATAGAATTTTTAGAATCAACGGTTACTAATATTTATAGGTTTGATTCATTTACAGGTAGAGTTTTTGAATCTTTAGACCACTACATGCTATATCCTGCTAAACATTTTATTGCAAGTGATGATAGTTTTGTAAAGGCTCTAATTGATATTGAAAATGATATGAATTTACGCCTTAAAGAGTTAAAAGACGAGGGCAAGGTGTTAGAGGCATATAGATTAGAACAAAGAACTAAACACGATTTGGAGATGATTAAAGAGGTTGGATATGTAAATGGTATCGAAAATTACTCAAGATATTTTGATGGCAGACACCCAGGAGCTGTTCCGTATACTTTACTGGATTATTTTCCTAAAGATTTTCTACTTGCAATTGATGAATCGCATATGACATTGCCACAGGTAAGAGGAATGTATAACGGAGATAGATCAAGAAAACAGACATTAGTTGATTATGGATTTAGATTGCCAAGTGCAATGGATAATAGACCACTAAAGTTTGATGAATTTTTAGATAAGGTAGATAAGGCTATATATATTTCAGCTACCCCCTCAGAGTATGAGGTTGAAAAAAGCATTAAAGCAACTAAAAAAGTTAAGGATGATGGTGGAGATTTAAAGGAAGATTATCTTGGAATTGCTGAACAGTTAATTAGACCAACTGGAATTATCGAGCCTATTATTACAATAAAACCAATAGCAGGTCAGATAGAGGACTTGTATACAGAGATTGAGAAACGTGTAAAAGTTAATGAAAAGGTTTTAATTACAACTTTAACAAAGAAAATGTCCGAAGAGTTAAGTTTGTTTTTGAAGGAAAAAAATATTAAGGCCGAATATTTACACTCTGATATAGATACATTAGACAGAATGGATATTTTGGATAACTTAAGAAAAGGCGAGTTTGATGTATTAGTTGGAATTAACTTATTAAGAGAAGGTTTAGACTTACCCGAGGTTTCACTTGTTGCAATATTAGATGCAGATAAAGAGGGGTTTTTAAGATCAGAAACTGCACTAGTTCAGACTATGGGTAGAGCTGCCCGTAATATTAATGGTCAGGTAATTTTATATGCAGATGTTATGACAGGTAGCATTACTAGAGCAGTTGAAGAGGTTACAAGAAGAAGGCAGATTCAGGTTGAGTATAATCAAAAACATAATATAATCCCAAAAAATATCAAAAAAGAGATTAAGATGCGAATTGTTAAGAAAAAAGAAGAAGATAAAAAGGAAATTAAGATTAAAAGTCAGGATTTTAAGATGTTACCCCCAACTGAAAGGACTGAGGTATATAAATCTATGGAAGAGGAGATGTATTTAGCTGCTGATATGCTTAATTTCGAGCTTGCAACAGAAATACGTGATAAACTAAGAAGTTTAAAAAAATATTTAAACAAACAGTAGCAGTCATCCTCGCAAAAGCGGGGAACCACAATTAATTTAACACTAGATTCCCTGACTGCGCAGGCAGGCCAGTCAATCTGGGAATGACGGTGGTGAGATAAAATAATTATGGAATATATAAAAGTTAGGGGTGCCAAAGAACATAATCTTCAGAATATTGATATTGATATACCTAAGTATAAGTTTGTTGTTTTTACAGGACCTAGTGGTTCTGGAAAATCTTCACTTGCAATGGATACAATTTATGCTGAAGGCCAGCGAAGATATGTTGAGTCATTATCAAGTTATGCTAGACAGTTTTTAGGGGTAATGGATAAACCAGATGTAGAAAGTATTGAAGGTCTTTCACCTGCAATTGCAATTGATCAAAAAACAACCTCTCATAACCCTCGTTCTACAGTTGGAACAATAACAGAAATATACGATTACTTTAGATTGCTTTTTGCTAGGGTTGGTCATCCACATTGCCCTAAATGTGGTGATGAAATTTCGACCATGAGTGTAGAACAAATAGTTAATTCGATATTGGGAAATATAGAAAACATTGTTGATACTAAGAAAATTGTAAAAGGGTATTTACTAGCCCCAGTTGTAGTTGCTAAAAAAGGCGAATACTCTAAGGTATTTGAGAATCTTTCCAAGCAAGGTTTTATTAGGGCAAGGGTAGACGGCAAAATTCATAATGATATTTCAGGGCTTTCACTATTTAAAACAAATAAACACGATATTGATGTTATTGTAGAAAGATTTTTAATCAATAAAAAAACTGATTTAAAAGAGCTAAGAACAAGATTAACCCAGTCGGTTGAGACAGGGCTTGCATTAACAGGTACTGCAATTAAATTTACTGAGATTTTAGATGAAGGATTGAATTTTCCTGATTCACCTGAAATGTTTAACGACACGCTTTATTCGGAAAAGTTTGCTTGTCCAAAGTGTGGCATCTCAATTGCAGAGCTTGAACCAAGACTTTTTTCTTTTAACTCACCACAAGGAGCATGTTTAACATGTACTGGTATAGGAACACAATTAAAAGTTGATATTGATAGCTTAATGAATCCTAATTTATCTGTAGCTGAAGGGGGGATCTTTCCTTGGACAGATTTAATGGATAAAGAGTCATGGTTTAAAAGACTGGTAACAGCAGTTGCAGAGACAGAAAAGATAAACTTATATACACCAATTAAAAATCTAACAAAAGATAAGGTAGATATATTACTTTTTGGAAGTGGAAAATTAACTTATAAGGTAACAGGACTTAATCGTTTTGGAAAAGAGGTTTCTTTTGATGAAACTTTTGAAGGGTTGATTAATAATATGGACAGAAGATATAAAGAAACTGAATCTGACTATATAAGAAAAGATATAGAAAAGTATATGGTAAAAGAGCCTTGTCCTACTTGTATAGGGGCAAGACTTAACCCACAAGCACTTAGTGTCACAATAGATAAACAATCGATTGCAGAAACTACTAATTTATCAATCCATAAGCTATATATGTGGTGTTACACGTTACTTGATAATGCAATTAATGCAGACGACCTTTCGGATGACTATATATTTGAAAAAGGAAGTACAGTTTTATCTGAAAAGGAGATTGTTATTGCAACTCCAATATTAAAAGAGATAGGTGCAAGGCTTAGATTTTTAATAGATGTAGGGCTGGATTACCTTACACTAGACCGAACTTCATCAACCCTAGCAGGCGGTGAGGCTCAAAGAATAAGGCTTGCTTCACAGATTGGTTCTGGATTATCAGGTGTTTTATACGTTTTAGACGAACCATCAATAGGGTTACATGCAAGAGATCATAAAAGGTTGATCGCGACTTTAATAAAACTTAGAGATTTAGGTAACACGGTTTTAGTTGTTGAACATGACGATCAGACAATGTTAAGTAGTGATTATATTTTTGATTTTGGACCAAAGGCAGGTAGTAATGGAGGATTTGTTATAGCAGAGGGAACAGTTGAAGAAATTATTAAAAATCCTAAATCTATTACAGGGCAATATTTATCAGGTAAAAAAAAGATTGAACCTATTGTGTATTTAGAGGATCACGAAAAAGCGGATCTAAAGAAAAAAGATAATTTGTTTGGAAAAAAACTTAAGATAATTGGAGCAAGTGAACATAACCTTAAAAATATTGATGTAGAAATTCCACTTAATCAATTTATTGTTGTAACAGGGGTTTCAGGTTCTGGTAAATCCACCTTAATTAACGAGACTTTACTTAAAGCATTAAAACGAAGTAAAGGATTAAAGATTGATAGTAAGATTGCAAAACATACATCAGTACTTGGTGAGTCGCATATTGATAAGGTGATTGATATTGATCAAAATCCAATAGGCCGGACACCAAGGTCAAATCCTGTTACATATACAGGTACTTTTGATTATATACGTGCAATTTTTGCTTCAACTGAAGATGCAAAACTTAGAGGATATAAAGTTGGTAGGTTTAGCTTTAATGTGAAAGGTGGAAGATGTGAGGTCTGTCAAGGCGAAGGTCAGATGCGAATCGAGATGCAATTTATGCCTGACATTTATGTTGACTGCGAGGTATGTAAAGGTAAGCGTTACACCTCTGAGGTGTTAGAGATTTATTATCGAGATAAAAACATTGCAGATATTTTAGATATGACTGTTGATGATGCATTAGGCTTTTTTACTAACATACCTGTATTACATCGCAAGCTTAGAACTTTATCAGATGTAGGACTTGGATATATTAAACTAGGACAACCTGCAACTACTTTATCAGGAGGAGAGGCTCAACGGGTAAAATTAGCATCCGAACTTTCTAAGAAAGGGGTAGGTCACACTTTATATATTTTAGACGAACCAACTACGGGGTTACATTTTAGTGATTTAGAACGATTAATATCTATCTTAAAAAGGCTTGTTGCTAAAGGAAATACTGTAATTGTTATTGAACATAACTTAGAGGTAATAAAGAATTCTGATTATATTATTGATTTAGGACCAGAAGGTGGAGACAGAGGTGGTGAGGTAGTTTTCGAGGGCACCCCCTATCAGATACTTACTTTCGAAAAATCACATACAGGAAAAGCGCTAAGGCTACAAGGAAAGAGATAATAGGTAATAATATCTTAGGTAAATATTGGTTGTTTTCAATCGTGATTTCAGAGTTAATCTCTTTTCCAGTAAAAGTCTCAAATGAAATTTTAGGTGAATTAGTATTTTGTAAATTAACCTGCGCAAAAGGTGGTAAAGCAGCAACTATATTATCTCCAATCTTTACGTTATATACCGTAGTATTACTTTTATTAATTAGTACTAGCTCTGTTTTCAGTCTAATCATATCAAGGATATTTGACTTTAATACTTTTCTAGCTTCAAATTTATATTCAACTGGTACTGTTTGTTCTGAGATAAAATCAACATTAATAAAATTATCTTCTTCAGGATCAATCTTAAAACTACCAGCTGGATAAGGATAGTTAGAGTTAATGCCATGCGTAACAAATGTGATGTGATTTGTATCAAACTGTGTAAAAAAATCTAAACCTGATGTAGATGCCCAAGTAGGATCAACCTGAACCCAGCCATCAGTTTCTGAGTAGTATTCTGCCCAAGAATGTAATATATCGTTAGAGTTTGTAAGTTTTAAGGAAAGAGGTTTATTTGTAGCGCCAGATGTGTAGGCATATCCATTAATTTCCCTTGCAGAAATTCCTGTTGCCCTTGCAAGTGTAATAAACGAATCCGCAAATTCCATACAAACAGTATCAGTAGGGTTAGTTAAGGCATACTCTACGCCCTCTCTTTCTATCGAGCTATTACTTGCTTTATCAAGGTTATATTGTAGGTGATTGGTAACAAATTGAAATATTTTTTTTGCGTTTACTGTGTCAGAATCAGCTGGATTTAAGTTAAGTGTTTTAAGTGACTTAACAACAATTTCAGAGTTTTTTTCCCAGAAAGGTTGGGATGAAGTATAGATTTTGGGATCAACTAACTTTTCATTAAAAGGAAGATTTAATACTTTGACTTCTAAATTTAGATCAATTATTGTTTCCTCAGATTGTTCGAGGTAATACTCTGCAAAATAGTTTCCATCTTGATCAGAGTAAATTTTGTTTGGTATTTTTGAGATATTTTTTATAACAATATTTTGTCTGCCTCTAATATCGGGTGGAATTGTTATGTCTTGTTTTACTTTTTGACTTGTTGGGTTTTTAAGGTGATATTTAAGATTAACATTAAACAGTTGAAACTCTCCAAACACTGCATTTATTCCACTGCCTTTAAAACCATCCCCTGAAAACTCAAATACTTTATAGTCGTCTTTTTTAGTAATAGTTAAAGGTTGAGGAAAAATATAAAGTTCGTTTCCAATTAGATTATGAACATTTAAAATAACCTTATAGGTGTTTAAGCTTTCTGTTGCAACCAGTTTTGGGATAGTAAGCTCGTAAACTGAACCTTTTTTAGAAATTAATTTATCAGAGGTAAATTGCAAATTAAGTTTAGTGGTTTTGCCTTTGCCAACAATACTTTTAATAAGTTTAAGAGTTACATTAGATTTTTCTTTGGTATTAGTGAATTCTACCTCGATTTTTTGATTATCTTGTGTTGCTGAAATATCAATAATATTATCTTCGGTTAAACCTAAAGAATACTCGGTAGCATAATATTCGCTAGTTAAATTTTCAAGCTCAATATCATACTCAACCTTAGTATTAGCATTTTCATCAATAGAATAGTTTATAATATAACTTGTAGCAAATTCTTTTGCATAAGTAGGGTTGGCACTTATTGATAAAAACAGTAAAAATAACACAATAAACTTTTTCATAGTATCTTCTTTAGAAGATAATTATACATTACAAATGCAGAATTTCATGTTAACAAGTGTTGTAATGAGAAAGGTCTCGCAGATTGACCGTTTTAAGAAAGACAAAAATATTGTGGTCAATCGAGAGTCAAGCAGGAAGTGGGGATTTGCATTATGATTATAAATTTTACTTAACTGCTGTTTTCGAATTACAATGCTTGTTAGCGTATAATAACTAATAAATGAACGACAAATTAAAGAAAAAAATTAGCTTACTTCCTAAAACTCCAGGTATTTATAAGTATAAGGATAAACAAGGAAAAATTATATATGTAGGTAAAGCTGTTAATTTGCAAAGCAGAGTTAAGAGCTATTTTCGAAAAGACCTAGAACTAGGTCCTAAAACTGTTAAGTTAGTAGAAAATATTGAAGACATGGAGATATTAGAGACAGAATCTGAAGTAGATGCGCTTTTACTTGAAGCAGAACTTATTAAAAGACTAAAGCCGAAATATAATGTGTTACTTCGGGATGATAAGTTTTATAAATACATCGAGATAAAAAACGAAAAGGTAAGTTATATAGAGAACGGAATATCAAGACTAGAAATTATTCCAAGGGTAATTACATCAAGAAAAGTTACTACTCCAGGTTCAAATTACTTTGGGCCTTATCCATCTGGAACATATGTAGATGATGTACTTCGGCAATTTCGTAAAACATTTAAATACCGAGATTGTTCTAAAGTGAAATATAATCTTTACCAAAAAAAACATAAACCCTGTTTGTTTGGAGATATTGGCTTATGCCTAGCCCCATGTGTAGGTAATGTAACACCTACAGAGTACAGACGCTCAATAGGACAATTTAAAAAACTGTTAAGTGGAAAATCATCTAGTGTTATGACCGAACTTAAAACACAGATGCAAAAGGCAAGTAAAAATGAGCAGTATGAATCTGCAACAGTATTTAGAGATAGGCTTGAAAAGTTACACTACCTTCGACAAAACAATAGAAATGCAAATGATTATATTGAAAATCCAAACTTAATTGAAGATATAAATTATCAAGCATTATTAAATTTAAAAAATCTAATCCCAACTTTAAAACAATTACCACAAAGAATAGAGTGTTTTGATATCTCAAATACACAAGGAACAAATCCAACAGCATCTATGGTAGTTGCTATGGATGGTCGCCTAGATAAATCTGAGTACAGAAAATTTAAAATTATGAGCAAAAGTACTCCTGATGATTTTTTAATGATGCAAGAAGCAGTTAAAAGAAGGTTTAACAACAATTGGCCAATGCCTAATTTACTTGTAATAGACGGAGGAAAAGGACAACTTAGAGCAGTAATCAAAATTTTAGACTTATTAGGTTTAAAATTGCCCATTATTGGACTCGCAAAAAAAGAGGAAACCATAGTAATATATGATAAAGAAAGTTTTGAACTAATCACTTTGAAAAAAACTCAACCTGAATTAAGATTATTACAATGGTTACGAGATGAAGCTCATAGATTTGCAATAATCTATCATAGAAAATTAAGATCTAGATCTATAAAAAGTGATAAAGGAATATGATAATTAAATATCTAAAAAATTTTGCCTATAGCTTTACTACCATAAGTCTGCTTAGTATTTTTTTTTATAATATAAACTTAACTAGCGTCTCAAACTTATTAATTTTTGTTACATTTCTTGTCGTTTTAGAGCTTTTTATTGTTCCACTATTAAATCTATTATTATATCCATTTAACTTTTTAGTTTTGGGTCGTTTAAAAACTCTTTTACAGATAATAGGTTTTGTTCTCCTGCTAAATGTAATACCATATGCAACTTTCAATGACTTTTCCTTTAAAGATACAGAATTTATGGGTATAATATTACCCCAGATACAGTTAAATAAATTTATTTTTGTAATTGTATTTTCTCTCATTTATTCAGTAGTAAAAAATTTAGTATTTGCCGAGAACAAAGAAAAGAAATGAATAACCTATTATTAATTGCACAAGTCACTATTGCCGCACTATTAAGTATTGTTGTATTGCTCCAAAAAACTAAATCTGGATTTAGCGCAAGTACAGCTGTTGTTAAGCATACAAGACGTGGATTAGAACAATTTTTATTTATGGCTACAATTATTCTTGCTGTGTTATTTGTTGGAATTTCACTGTATAACTCATTATTTATTCAATGAGTCTAAAAGCCTTATATTTAATATTAACAGCTTTTTTTTCTAGTTATTTTATATCCCCTCAATATACACAGGGTGTAGTGGGTTTTCCTAAAACTTTTTATTCTATTAATGCTCAAACTGATGCTGAAAAAGCAATCTCAAAAATTCTTTTTCGAGGAATAGTTAGGTACGATGATCTGGGCGAGATACAGCCTGACCTAGCCGATGAGGTAATAGCAAGTAAAGACTCTAAAGATTTTCGTGTAAGGTTAAAAAATGATATCTACTTTTCTAATGGACAAGCCATTACTACCGATGATGTTATTTTTACACTAAGACTAAGGCCCGAATTTTCTGATATTGTAATGCAAAAAATTAACTCAAAAATAATTGAATTTAAACTCCCAAACGAACTATCATCTTTCCCTGATCTGTTAACTGTAGGGATAGTTTCAAGCAAAGATAGTTTTAACAACACTTTTAGTCCAGTATCTTCTGGTTACTATCAAGTTGCATCCGTAGATAAAATAGGTGACGTTGCGGTTAGTGTAAAGTTAAAATCAACAGATAAAACAAAGACTAAGTTTCAAATTATTGAGATAAAATTTTATGAAAACTATACCAAGGTTGTTGAGGCGGCAACTCAAGGTTCTATTCAGGGTTTTTTATCACCTGATATTTATGAATCAAAAATATTTACCGCAAAAAAATACATAGTAAATGGTAGATATGTAGGACTTTATTTTAATACTAAGGGTTTAGCAGCAAGTGACTTAGAGTTAAGGAAAACATTATCTGCCGACGTACCAAGACAAAGTATAATTGATAAAGTGTTTTCAGGAAATGCTGCTTCTTATGAAAAATTTTACAAAGGTACTAAATGGTCTTTTGAAGAAGCAACAAAGTTAACACAATCTGAACAAAAATTTAATGGTGTAAAATTTAAATTAGCTTACCCAAGCGATGAAACCTATCGTAAAATTGCGGAAGAACTAGTTAGATATTGGGGGAAATATGACATCAACTTTGAGTTAGATGAAGTCAAAATCAATGAAGTAGGAGATATGTTAAATGAAATACAAACCAGAGATGCAATTATTGTTGGAGCTGAAATTTCAAGAGATCCAGATCAATTTGCTTTTTGGCACTCAACACAAAATAAATTTCCGGGATTAAACTTGTCCAATTACGTATCAGTCCGAACAGATACTGCTTTAGAGGAGGGGAGGAAAGTATCTGGATTTGATGAAAGAAAAGTACATTACAATGTTTTACAAGAAACCTTAATTCAAGATGCTCCTGCAATCCCATTATACAAACCAGTATATTATTTTAATTATTTAAAGAAATTTTCATTTGCAGATAAAAGTGATCTGTATACTCCAGTTAATCAGTTATATTTATTTCTAGTAAACTAAAATAAAGATATCACGTCATCTTGAATACATCATATTGTTCGAGCCTGTTGAGAACTATGCCTATTTTTAGTTGCAATAAACATCGAAATTCCAGCAGCCACAGAAACATTTAAAGATTCAGTTTTTCCATACATAGGAATAGTTAATATTTTATCGCAAAGACTTGTTGTCAGGGTACTTAATCCTTCACCTTCAGCACCAAAGACTAATGCAGTAGGTTGTGAGAAATCAGTATCATAAATATTTTCACCACCAGTCTCAATGCCATATACCCAAATATTTAATTTTTTTAGTTGCCGAATTGTTTCATTAATATTGGTAACCTTAACCATTGGGATTTTTTCGGTAGCACCTGCAGAGGTTTTTACCACAGTATTTGTAAGTGGTGCATTTCTTCGCTCAGGCATAATAACAGCATCAAAACCTGCAAGCTCAGCGCTTCGAACAATTGCACCTAAGTTATGTGGGTCATTAACGTGGTCTAAGATAGCAAGCAATGGGTTTTCACCAAGATGTTCTAGTAATTTCTTTAAAGTATAAGTATTAAGTTCAGAGGAAACTGCAACTATACCTTGATGTCTATGCTTACCCATACTATATTTTCTTTCAAGTTTAATTAAAGGCACAAATTCAACCTCAACATTTTTTTGTTTAGCTAAATCCACAATATCATCAATAATCTTACTATTTGGTAAACCCTCCTGAATAGTAATTATCTTAATTTGTCTTTGTGGATTTTCTAATACACTAAAAACTGAATGTCTGCCATAAATATGTTCCATGGTACAATTATATCATATAAGCCTATAGTGTAAAACTCGATCGATTTTATATTGATCGTTTATAAACTCAAAATTCATAAGACTTTTTGTCGTTAAGATTTCTTTTATTTTATCAGTTTGATTAACTCCAAACTCTAAATAAAGATGACCATTTGGTTTTAAAAATTTATTAAAATTTTCTAAAATATTTTCAACAACTTCTAGTCCGTTATTATTTGCAAACAATGCTAGTTCTGGTTCAAACTTTAAACTGTTAGGTATAACATCATTTTTGCTTACATATGGGGGATTGGTAAAGATGTAATCAAATTTCTCATTTATATTTTCAAACAAGTTAGATTCAATTATTTTATATTTATTTTCAGGTATCTGATTAATTTCTAAATTAATTTCTGTTTGCGAAAGAGCGTTTTTCGAGATATCTGAAAATGTAACTGTCGAGTAGGGAATATGTTTTAGAATTGCAATACCAATACAACCAGACCCACAACATAAATCTAATATATTTAAATTATAATTTTCGACCAAAGTGGAGAAATATTTCGTAGTTAAATCATCAATTGCATTTTTAACCCAAAACTCAGTCTCAACACGTGGAATAAGTGGTTTAAAAGATAAATCTATTTTACAATCCAAAAAATCCTGCCAACCAATAATGTAATTAATTGGCTCACCATTTTCTAACCTTTTAATATCACTTTTTATATTCTCGTCATTGCGAATCAAGCTCAGCTCGAGAAGCAATCTAGAGTTTAACAAAAAATCATTAATCTGAGAATCAGAAAAGTTGTATTTATCTTTCAAAAGCCATCTAATTTCTTTATTCATTAAACTATTTTACATTATTTAAAATAAATCATATAGTTAAATTAGTGATAAAAAGTTTTATTTTTATACTCCTAATTATTTGTGTATCCTTATATTCTTATTATGTTTACGATAAATATAATAAGCTAGAAATCAAAACCCATATTAATAATGACACACCAACAATAGTTGTAACACCAGAAATCAAAGATTTTAGCCAACCAGAACAACTTCCTGTTAATGATATTATAGAAAAAACTTCTAACTCAATGCAGATGAAAGTTTTAAATATAATATATATTCCTTCTTCCAATAATCAAATAGACCTTAGTGAAACTGGTGCATTAAATATAACTACAGCAAATAGTTTGGTAGAATATGTAAACTCAATTACAACACAGTCATTATCAAAATTAACTGAAGGTTCTAGGTATCATCAATATAAAAAATCATTTTCTAATCCTTTACTTCAATATTCGCTTATAGATACAAAAGTATATTACGAAAACTTACCATCAGGGTTACCATTACCATGGAAAGAAAATACAAATCGACCAGATTACAAAAAAATCTTAGAAAAAGAAAATATTTGTAATTATGTAGATAATATGAATTTAAAAGAGGTGTGGGTATGGGGTTATCATACAGAAAAAATTGAACCTGTAGAAAGTAATATGAGTATGGGAAAGAAAATCAAAGAAAAGTGGAATAAAAATGAGTATGGAGATGTAAGTAATAGTGAAATGTCGGATGATTTACCTATCTGTAATAAAACATATGTTTTATTTAATTTAAATTATGGGAGAGGTGTAGGTGAGGTGCTTGAAAATCATACCCATCATATTGAGGCCGTTAATAATTACATACATTCTGACTTGTGGAATAAATTTGTAGGAGTATCAGGTGATCAAGAAAAGTATTCATGTGGTTGGACACATTATCCACCAAATGTAATGAAATATACAACTGGACACGACTACGATTGGTACAATACAAGATCTGTAATGTCAGATTGTACAGACTGGAAACCAGATGGAACAGGTAAAAAAGAATTAGTAAGCTGTAGTACATGGAGTAAAAATAATTGTGAAGACGATGGGGGAGTGGCATTTAAAGTTTGGTGGATGCAAAATATACCAGCATTAGATGATAAGGTAGGGAATTGGTGGAAATTGATAGGTGATTTTGATGATTCAATAAAATAAATCAGGTCATCTTATTTAAAATAATTATCAACCGAAAACTGATACTGTTCTAAAAAGATTTTTTTAAAATAGTAAATATTAAACTGCTCGTAAAATATTATTAGCGCTTTTTTATATTCAATTTCATCAACACTCCTGTAAGAAAGAGGGTAATAACTGTTTGCAAGCAAAATTGCATTGCTAAGTATTCTTGCTGTTCTTTTATTTCCATCTACAAAGGGTTGAATATACGAAACAAAAACCAGTGTGCTAAATGCTTGGATCAATGGAGAATCAATTTGCTTAAACTTTGTTTCTAACTCATTAATTGCATCCTCAATTTGATATTTATTATCAAGAGGTAAATATTTTGTTCCAGTAATCCCTGCTCCATGTTCTCTATAATCAGTTTTAATATTCAAATCTTTTACTAATATTGAATCTATTTTTAGGGTTCATTCCCCGCTGCTTGCTGCGGTGTAGAATAGAGAGATGAGTATATATATATACACAAGAGTCATAATGTAACGGTAATGTTGTATCATCTGGTATGTCCGGCAAAATATCGAAGGATAGTGGTTACAAGTGAAGTAGATAAAATACTGAAAGAAACATGTATGGGAATTGGATTACGATATGATATGCATTTTCTTGAGATAGGGACAGATAAAGATCATGTGCATTT
>Ga0210057_1005719_pt1 | contig 15853 bp, 14 predicted proteins | sample CryGeyCG2114_010_2_FD_183968 | JGI IMG/M metagenome (GOLD analysis project Ga0210057, IMG submission 183968) | Groundwater microbial communities from aquifer - Crystal Geyser CG10_big_fil_rev_8/21/14_0.10 (SPAdes) (version 2) | ecosystem: Environmental > Aquatic > Deep subsurface > Groundwater ...
CGGAGAGGAAATCTTGGTATGCGGTTTTGATCAAAATGGGATCATTGATGAGCTCCCTGGCTTCCTTCGACTCAATCCGTTCCGTGATGAAGTCGGCTATGAGGGTTTCTTCGGAATACCGTTTCTCGCTCTCTTCATCCTTCGGCAATTCAAATTCAGGGACGAGACCTTTCTTCGACGCCTCGAAGCGATCCACGTCTTGTTGTGCTTTCCTGATATTGGGGTTGATGTCTGGGGTTTGTCTCATATTCTTTAGAATGCTCTTGTCTCGGGGCGTGGAGGAATCGTCTTTTTGAACTTCAGTGCCTCATTTGCTGCATTCGTGTCATCGATCTTCTTGCCCTTCTCGCGGAGATAGTTCCTCACCGTTGTAAGTGCCGAGGAGGTCCAGAGAGCCAAGGCGGCGTTTCCGATATCTCCTTCTTTTCCTTGCCTTACATATGAGAGGAAACGTTGATATGCGGTTTTGATAAAAATGGGATCGTTGAGATACGCCTGAAGCTCCTTCTCTTCCTCGGGAGCAAGGAGACGGAGTGTATTGGTTGCAAGGAGTGCCGAGGAGGTTTGGAGAGCCCGGGCGGCGTTTCCGGTATCTCCTTCTTTCCCTTCCTTCGCATGGGAGAGGAAATCTTGGTATGCATCTTTGATCAAAATAGGGTCATCGAGATATGCCCGAAGCTCCTTCTCTTCCTCGGGAGCAAGGAGGTGGAGTGTCTCGGTCATGAGAAATGCCGAGGAGGTATGGAGAGCCCAGGCGGCGTCTATGGTACCTCCTTCTTTCCCTTGCCTTGCATTGGAGAGGAAATCTTGGTATGCGGTTTTGATCAAAATGGGATCATTGATGAGCTCCCTGGCTTCCTTCGACTCAATCCGTTCAGTGATGAAGTCGGCCATGAGGGTTTCTTCGGAATACCGTCTCTCGCTCTCTTCATCCTTCGGCAATTCAAATTCAGGGACGAGGCTTTTCTTCGACGCCTCGAAGCGATCCACGTTTTGTTGTGCTTTCCTGATATTGGGGTTGATGTCGAGTGAGCGTTCGGCCATAGATGTAATGAAATTACAGTTTAATTAACGTTCCAGATATAAAAACTCGTGGTTTTACGTCTCCGCTTTTTGTTCCAATTGAACTGACCGTTACGCTCTAAAAAATCCGATCGTTCCAATTTATCTTCTAAAATATACGCATCGGCGGACGGAGCGAGGATTTTGAGAACGCATTCGGAAGTGAGGATTTGAGATAGGGATTCATGACAACAACTTTCTTCTTTTTCTTCAGTTCATCGACAATTGCTCCCCATTTCTCGCCTCCTTCCATACTCTCAAGATTTTTAATGAGGTCGCTATCGTATTTCTCAAGTTCTTGGCGTATCGCCGTTAAGGAATTTTTTTTCGCTTCCTCATCCACAAATTCGATTTGTTTTTTAAGCTTCGTCGCCATATATTCTTCCATGAATTCGCGGATGTAGCTTCCAGGTCGGGAGTCATGGAGCATTCCCACTTTGTACATATCGTCGATCAGAATATTTTTATCTACCAGGATCTCCCACGCGCGCGGATTTGACTTGAAGGGCGTTACGAAATGCTTCAAAAACGCTTCCTCGACCGAAACGGCGTTCCGTTCACGGGTATGACGATTCACTAGTTCGCGACAAAAACGGTCGAGGTGGCGTAAATCGATTGAGGGCATTTCTTTCGGGTGTTCCACTGAAAGGCCGCGAAGACGCGGAAGCACCTTTTCGAAAAGATACATGATCACTTCTTTCTCATTGTATTCAAGTGAAAACTCGGCATCCTTCAAGGCTTCGATTGCCGTGATCCGCTCTTGTACCTCTCTTTTTGGTATCAACTCCTTCTTCATGTCGCTCATCTTCGCCTGAACAATCAAAAGTTCTTCTTCCTTGCTCGGAATCTTCACTTCAATTGGCGGGGAAAGGCGACTCTGGAACGCGGCCGCGACCGAAGCAGTATCGTTAAAAAACCTATCGGCACTTGAACCCTCGTTCGCCGTGAAATACATCCGAGAACGCACGGTATATGTTTTTCCTTCCGCGGAATGGAACCATTTTTCACCATATGCTGTCTGGAGCAACTGGCGGATTGCATCGGGAGAAACTCTGAAATTGTTATATTCATTCACGATAATATCCCTCCCCTCCTTGAGGGCTTTCAGCATCACGCCGTCGCGCCAGCCGTTTCCATAGACGATTTTTCCCAGCTCTTCTGCCTGCCAGTTTGAGAGCGCGCTGTCAATACGCTCTGAAATCCAATCTGTGAGCGCGTGGTGTAATCCCGGGTTTTTCTTTTTTATCTCCTCAAACGCTACGCTGTTCAATTCGCTCAAAAGCTCTTTTCCGCCTTCTTTTGCGTATTTGTCGACGAATTCTTCTTTCGCATCCTCCATTTCTTTCCGCACTTCCACGTGGTGTGCCACAAATGCCGTAATCATATCCCCCACGCGTGTGTTCACATTCTTATATTGCTCTTCGAGTTCTGCGCGTTCCTTGTTTGTTTCGTCGGCGCTTTTTTGCGCAATTTTATCGGCAAGTGTCTTCCGCTCCTCAAAAAGCGAGGAGAGCATCTTCACGGTACTTGCCTTGTCCGTCACTTCCACTTTCTCGCCACCCAGAAGCATCCACTCCGTTGTCTCCTGGCTCATATCAATGATGACGGGTGGTCCTTTTTTCTTATGTTCGGGGTGTACCGCGAGATAGTGCTCAACACCCAAACTCTTGCCGGTGCCAGGCGGACCAATCAAGACACCACCAATCGGCGACTCGTCGTGACGGCGCTCCCACACGGCAAGCTCGTTCATAAGCCACACCACGGAAGGTGTCTCAAGTACCGGATCGCCGAACTGATCCTGTTTCACTAAATTTCCCAGATATTCGTTATAGAGTTTGTAGCGTACAATGTCGTCCTGCCAAATTTTGTCGAGCTTCTCCCCGACCACGTCGAGACGCGCTTTTGCTTCCTCTTTCGACGCAGGTAAGACTTCTCCTTTTTCCGCTTTTTCGTACGCCTCTTCGCTTTTCTTTTCCGCGGATACGATCGCTACCGCGACGTTCATTAATTCTTCCTTCTCTCGTTCCGCTTCCTCTTTCCCTCCTTTTGTTTTTGCAAATTTCTCAAGTTGTTTCAAAACGTGTGGATTGGTAAGCACATCTTCCGAAATGGACTGGCTCCGCAAATAATCCCGCGCCTCCCCGAGATTCTCCGCCTTTTTTGTTGCTGATGCTTTCTTCTCTCCTGATCGTCCCGCTTCGCGCATCGCCGCGTCGAATATTTCATGTGCGGTCTTCACCGATCCGACCGGCGACTCAAGCATCATTGTAAGTTCTGCTTCTTCTCTCGAGAGTGGCTTGAATTCATGGTAGTATTCCGCTTCATGGTCAATGGTGCGCCGATGCGCATATTCGAGAAGCGGCCCTAGAGTTTCGATTATTTCGGCAACTTCGCCACTCGCAATCGCAAACCGCACTTGAAGTTCTTTGAGTGGCGCGCCGCTCACGCCACGCTCCCCGGCTTCTTTGAGCACAAATCCCGCCCGCGTTGAGGTGCGTACCTTGTCCCGAAATATTTCGATGAGCATGAGATCAGACTTATAATTCTTATAAATCTCGAAGCGCGTGTACTTTTCGCGCTCCTCGTCCTTCTTGAGTTTTTTTGGATTGTCTTTCGCGCGCTCGTAAATATCTTTTGCTTCCCTGGCATATTCCCTGAGAAACTTCATCCGCTCATTTGACCCTTCAAATTCCTCCTCTGATCCGTAATGCGCACCCCCTTCAAATGTGCGAAAAATGTTGTTTTCCATATAACAAATATATCATATCTACCATATTTTTGTCTATGAAAATCAGATATGCAAAAACCAAAGAATTGCAGTAGAATTTGATTGCCTTACGCAGGATTTTTATCTCTCAATATCCCGCTTTGCTTTGTTTATATTCAATTTTTTAGGGAGTTATTCAGATACAGAGGTTAATTTTAAATTCTGAATTTCGAATAAATTTCGATTTTCTCAATTTTAAATTACTCCATTTGAAATTGAATTCCCTCCTAAAGCATACCTACTCCCGGTGAAAAAATTTAGAACTTAAAAAAGTTTTTCAGGATTCCCGCATGTGGTGCATTGCATACTTGAGATTCGCGTGTGTTTTCTTTCCTGGATTGAAAATTCCTTCGGGGTCGAATATTTCCTTTACCTCTGCGAACAATCCGAGTATCTCCTTCGAATACATTTTTCCCAAGTACGGAGTACGAACAAGTCCGTCGTTGTGTTCTGCAGTAATGGATCCTTTATATTTGGCCACAATGTCGTAAATCTCATCAGAAATTTTTGGAATCGACGCTCGTACCTTCGGATCACTAAGATCCATAAGCGGGATAATGTGAAAATTGCCGTTCCCGGGGTGTCCGGCAATTGTATAAATAAGTTCACTTTTATATTTGTCGAGAACGGCGTTTACCTCCGGAAGGAACTCAGGCATATATTCGGGTTTTACAATAATATCATCCACAAATGCCGCAGCATATTTGTTTTTGGTGTGACTGTGAATCAAGGCAAAGCTCTGGCGGCGAATGGTCCAATATTTTTCGGCTTCCGCATCCGTATGAATGAGTCTTACCTGCACTGGAAAAATTTCCATTTTTTCTTTGACGTCTTCCATACGTCGCACGAGTTCTGCTTCGTCGTCGGAAGTCATCTCGACGAGTATTACCATCTTTGGAAATCCGCCCCGAAACACCATGAGAAATTCTGGGAAAAAACGCAGAGCGAGTGTAAAGAGACTCCCCTTCATGAGTTTCAGGAGCGACGGAAAAAATTTAAGCGCGAGCGATAGCGTCCTGTCATCGTACGATTCAATACTTTCGGGCCCGAGCGGTAAAAGGGATTTTACGAGTTCGGGTACGGGCTCAAGACTTTTTACAAAAATGACCGCGAGGCGAGAGTATTTCTTTTTCGGAATCAAACGCAACGTTGCTTCCGTCAAAAGCCCCAGCGTGCCCTGTGAACCGACAATGAGTTTTGTGAGATCGAATATTCCTGTTTTGCGATCCCATACGTTCCAAAGATAGTACCCGGCGGAGTTTTTTGAAACATCGGGCTTTGCCGCTTTTATAACGTCATAGTGTGTCTCAAGAAGCGCATACATTTTTCGGTAGATATTCCCCTCATACCCATCTTCTTCGAGTTTTCTCTGGAGCAAAATACCCTCAAGTGGAGAAAATGTATGCTCCTCACCATCTCCGAGGATAAGCTTTACTTCTTCCACATAATCTTCCGTTTTTCCGTATCGCAACGTCTTTTCACCTCCCGAATTGTTCGCCACCATTCCCCCCAGAGCACAAAGGTCCTTTGACGCCGGATACGGAGGGTACATTACCCCCTTCTCGTCGAGTAAGGGCTCAATGTCTCGAAAATAAAGACCCGGTTCCACAACGGCGTAGCGCTCGTTAATTTCCTTAACAATGTTCATATGTTCGGTAAAGCTCACGATTACGGACTCATTGAGAGGTCCGCCGGTCATGTCTGTTCCCGCGGCACGCGCTGTGAGCGATACATTTGGGTCCAAACGCTTCGCGTCTCGCGCAAAACGAACGAGTACCTTTACGTCCTCTGCATCCTTCGGAAACGCAATGAGTTCAGGGACAATTCTGAAAATACTCATATCTTCGCTGTACCGTCCCTCGGTTTCCGCGTTCGACATAAGTTCTCCCCTGAAAGTTTTTTTTAATATTTCGATATCCATCCCATTAGAAGCCCGCCTGAACGGAAGATACCGTTCTTTCGGGCAGGCCCGCCTGAACGGAAGATACCGTTCTTTCGGGCAGGCAGACCGCAATTATACGACCATGGTATATTTTTCTTTATTATACCGCCTTCATCATCCAAAGAAAAACGCTCCAAGTGGATGATGAAAGTCAATCAATCGTTTCCCGTATTTCGCTAACGCACCGACGATGTCGAAAGTGGCGCCATATTCGGCGCCGATGCCTGAAACGTTTTTATGGGATTGGTGCTTTTTTCTTTCGTCGTCGAGGAAACCGATACGGAGTGTGGTCCTGCAAGACTGAGAACCGAAAAAAATACGGCAACCAACATACTGACAAAAATAATTGAGAGTATTGTTTTTTTCATATGAGTATCGAATTTCTATTACCGAGACTAGTATCTCGAAAATTCTTCCGTGCGGATGTTATCTTCGTCCGCGCCTATTGCAACAAGCATGTTCCGCATTGCGAGAACCATTTTTGATGGTCCCGCGATATACCATACAGGGAGCGCGAGATTATTGCAATATTTGCGAACCATCGCTCCATTTATGTGTCCCCGCTCACCGTTCCATGCTTCTTTCGAATCTTCCATTTTCGTCATGGTGGGAATAAAAGTGAAATTCAAATTCGTCGTGGCGAGCACACGAAATTCATTAAGGAAAGGGGCGTCTTGCAAACGACGATTTGAATAGAAAAGGGTGAGAGCGTGCGACAGTTTCTTTTCTGTCGCCTCCCGCACGATACTTACAAACGGAGTGATACCGATACCGCCCGTCACAAACACCGCCGGCTTCTTTTCGTTTTTGTGAAGTGTGAGCGATCCGAAAGGACCATCCATATTTATGGTTTTACCTTTTTTCATTAAAACAAGCATACGCTTAAAAGCGGTGTCGCGGATCCTTGTGGTAATCGAAAGCTCTTTGTCGGAGGGAACGCTCGTAAAGGAGAGGCATCTGCTCATTCCTTCGTTGTCGGTCTCTGACGGATTAATAAAGGCAAATTCCGCATACTGACCTGAAACATAGTTGAATCCTTCCGGCTTTTCGAAAAAAAACCGCATCGTTTTTTCCGCAACGATCTCCGCACGGATGAATTTCACTGTATGCATAGGTCGCTTAGTATACCATATACCTACCGCCGATTATTTCGTCTTATCCAACCTGTCGAGAAAAAGTTCCGCCTGTGAAGCGATTACGGACGCTTTTTTCGGCGCGAGATCGAAGTCTTTCTGAAATCGCTCCTTGGTAAACCCGCGAAGGTCACGCACAAAAAATAATTTTGCTAAGGCAAACCGTTCGCGCGCCTCCCCTTCCACTGCGGGCAAAATGGTTACCGGATAGAGTCCTTTTCCCTCTATCAATTCTTCAAGACTTTCCCCGTGTGGATAACGCCACCCCGTCATACGAATGTTGCGACATCGTCCGAAAACCGCCGCCTTGCTGGTTAGTTTGGTATTTGTGAAAAGCCACGCATGGTGTGAAAATTTCCCGTTCTCCACTTTCCGTTGAACTTCTTCAATATCCAAAAGGCGCGCGTACGTGTACATAATAGTCTTAATGTCGGACTTAACGCCTCGTTCGTTGTGATATTTCGCCTCGATGAGAAAATGCTCGTTTCCCTTTTCCGCAACCACGTCAATCTCGTGTGTCGTACATTTTCCTCGCATGATTTGGTTCAGTTTGATTTTAAACCCATACTCGTGGAGTATCGCTCCAACATAGCGTTCAAAAAGAAATCCGGCGGGACCAAGTTCCATAATGGCGTGCTTCAACGAATATTTGGCGGCAATTACGGGGTCTTCGCTTAAAAAATGTTTTGACGCTCTTACAAAAATATCCCGCGTCGTCATATTCGGCAAAAGCTCCTTTTCCACTCGATCACGTACCTCCTCCGCGAGGGTGTTCGGCGCACCGGCGCGTTTGAAGGAACGCATAAGCTTCTCACTGCTGTACGCCTGCGTTTCTTCTGAAGCTTTTGTAATCGGGAAGTATCCAGAATACTTATTTTTCTTGACCATACATTATTGATTATACCCGAAAAAAATACACCCCGCATCATTGGGAGGGTGTAAAAAAATTATAATTCAATATTCTGTTCGCGTGCCCATTCACCAAGCATAGGTGCTCCCTTGTGTTCGGACGTGAATCCGAAGCGTGGGACGACCCTTTTCTTTTTCGAAGGCAGTGCAGAAAACGCTCGTGCGCGTTTCAAAAATTCAACACCTCCTTCCTCTTTGTAACGGTCGGTCACTTCTCCCCAATCTTCTTTTGTCGGTACGATGCCGTTGAACCGTACGCCCTCAAGAAAAAAAGGTATCCATAAATCTTTTTTTGCCATCAGTATCCCTCCTTTTTTATTTTTTAAATTTTTGCTGAGAATAAGGGTAGCACCTTGATATGAGATAGGTCAAATCTCTCAATCCAAAAACCGCCGGAGTGATTCCATAACACAAAGAAAAAGCGGCATATATAATATATGTCGCTTGAATAGCTATTACGCTTAAATGGCTGGTTTCACTTGTGCGCTTACCGGCGTGTTGTATCTTTTATTTTCTGCTAGTACTTTTTCGTTCACGTCGGTAATTATCTTCTCACCTCGCATATTCTGGATACTTACAATTTTAGTCAGCTTGCCTATTTTGAAGCGCTTCTCTGGAACTAGGATTTGAAAAAATGATTTTTCATTAACCAAAGACTGAAGTGTCATTGAATAATATTTCTCATTATCCAATTCCATCGCCGGGCCAAGTTCTAACATCGGACACCCATACATACCCACAGGAATTCTTTTTATATGAGTTGCTCTCATATCTGAAGCACCTTCGATTACCGAAGCAATCCCAAAAAGAAAAACAAGGGAGGCGACTATGATGAGTACTACAAAACTAAATGAATTCATCTTTGCAAATAACGCGAGTCCAGCTAAAAACAGCGAAGTTACAATAAAGGCTACCGATATACCTACGCCGTTAAATTTCTCTTTTATCATTTGAGTCTCCTGTATTAATTTTAAAAAATAAAACCGCAGTTTTATGCTGTGCTTAGTTTAGCATGAAATACAGATTTAGTCAAATATCTCTATCGACATCGCAAGTCGATAGATAGATTCCCTTTGTTGCCCCTTCCTACCCAATTATAGGACGATCGTCCTATAATTGGGTAGGAGCAAACAATAAGAAACTCTCGATTATTCCTCGTGCGTTTTCACGACTCTCCTCTTTTTATAGTGCCGATAGATGTGGCGACCGATAAAAAATGCTACGATGGCTATAAGCACGTAGAGCACGGTACGCTGAATGTTACCGAATGAGAGAATGAGGTTCGCGGCTCGCTGACCCAAAAGCTTACCGATAATCACATACCCCCCGCTCCAAAGCACGGCGGAAAGGAACACAATCGGCAAAAATATGCGGGGACGTATTTGTAAGAACCCCGCGGCAACCGAGGTGTAGCCACGTAGGTACGGGATGAGACGACCTACAAATATCCCCCATCGGTCTTTCCTCGAAATAAGATCGGCGAGTTTTTTTATTTTTTCTTTTGAAATCGGGAGCCACCTCGGCGGTTTTTCGATAATCGCGTGGCCGAAAATGTGAAACACGAAATAAAGAATCGAGGTCCCGATAAAGTCGGCGAGTACCGCGACCGCAAACACAAGAAAAAAATCAAGCCTGCCTATCGCCGCAAGTGATCCTGCAAAAAGCAATATCACCTCGTTTGGTACGGGATTTGGCACTCCTATCTCCTGCAAAAAAATAAGCGAAAATACGGCAAGGTAACCGTAGTTCGTAATAAATGCGACAAATTCTCCGCTCATCGCACCGCGTTCTCAATCTTTAGATCGACGGGGTCATGGTCGGAAAGCGGAGGATCTTTTGGAACAGGTGCATAAGATGCAACCTCGGCTTTTTTGAATCCTTTGAAAAATATATAATCGCACCGCTCGGAAACTTTTACGCGATTCGGCCACATATCGACGAACGGATTCTCTTTGCGATAACTCGGGAGAATCGCCTTCCCGCGGTTTTCCTCCGGATCGGTGAATCCCGCTCCTTGTATCACGTCGCCAAACCATTTCCGTTCCATCATCCGATCCTCATTAAAATCTCCGGCAAAAACAGTTGGCATCTTTACCTCCTTCTTCAAAAAAGAAATAATCTTCTGTATCTGGCGCGCGTGAATCCACGAAGACCCCACCACGCTTATCTTGTGCAAATGCGTATTTATGACTCGGAGCGGTCCTTCCGGCGTTTTGAGTATGGTCTCGAGAAATCCTTTTCGGGCAAGAAACTCCACGAACGCAACATTCAAAAGGCGACTGAATGGAATAAAACGACTCGAAATAACCGGAAAACGCGAATAGGTAATAAGCCCCCCCGTCATATCAAAAGTTTTCAGTCCAAATATCTTCCTTGTTTTACCGTGACCGTTCCCGATATAGTACCGGTCTCCGAGAACGTCGTGAATAACCTTGCGGTGTTTCACATCAAACGATTCCTGAAGGCAAATAATATCGGCCGAAGCCGACGCTAGATATTCGCCTATTTTACCCATGCGCGTGGTGCGACGTTTTACAAACCACAAAGGGAGGTCCCAAATATTGAATGAGATAATACGAAGACTCATGGACAGTAATGATATTACGTTATTTCTTCTTTTTTGTTTCGCAAAAATCTGTTGAAGTTTTCCACAAACTCGACAAAGAGCTGGAACGGCAATTCGATCAAAAGATTAATCAAGACCACAATAGGATTAAACTTCGCAAGCCCATCAATAATCCACTTCCCCACCGAAACGAACGGCATGCTGAAAAGATCGAAAAGGAACGAAATGATATTCGTATGTGGTTTGTCGAGACTCAATTCTTTTGCGCGATTGTGCATGCGTACGCCGGCGGCGGCGACCACGGAAACGAAAAGAAGGAGCACAATAATGTTCGCCGTGGTGAAACTGAGTGGGATAAGCAGTTTTGAAGCGAGGTAAAAAACAACCACAAACGTCGCGAGGTAGAAAAGGTTGAGAAGCGCCTCGCCGAGAAATCCTCTTTTTTTCGGAATTTCGATTACGTACGACGTATTTTCTTCCTCAAAAAGTGCCTGCTGGGACGCCTCGAAAACAAGGTGAAAATTTCCCGCCTTCGGCATTTTTATCGAAAGTGCGATAATGAGCATTAAAAGAGGAGGGAAAAGAATATTTACCACCGTGTTCTCTAAAGAGAACGAATGTGTAAGTTGTTGCTCGATTGGAATTTCGATTGCGAGTACGATCAGTATCTTCGAAAGAAAAAAGGAGAGGACGCTCAAGAATCCAATACGATTCAAACGCTTACGAATGATGCGAAACCGATTGTCATAAGCCTCACGCATTTCGCTCTCCATGCGATCGATATCCGAAATCATTGTCGAAAAATCTTCAAAACTTCCGGCGCGGTCTATAAGATCGCCAATAAGATGGAAGACCGTGCTGTAGCGCGTGGTGGTTCTCAAAAAGTGAATTCCCAACGGATCGTTGATGATACTCTTCATCTTCTTTCTCGTTACACGAAGTGTTCCCGCAACCACTTCGCAATCTTCATCGGTCATGTGTCCCCACTTCGGATAGGTTGACTTCAAAAGCTGATAGTGAAGTTGATCCTCGTCCGCCTTCAAAAGCGCGCGACGAACGGCAACAAAAAGCTGGAGATCTTTTTTTTCATCGGATGGCTCCTCGCCCCGTATCACGAGGTGTTCTTTCATTACAAGGAACATAATGTCTACGAGCGCGTTCTCTTTCCGAGGTGGGAAGAGGTTTTCTTCAATTGCGCTCGCGGTCATGATAAAAAGCCATTCTGAAAATTCCTTTTGATTCGCGCGATTTTTTGACATCGGAACGTGTTCCTCAAAATATTCATAATTGCGTATAATAAGCGCCACCTCCGCAATCTTTGTTTCCGGTATCGCATCGTTCGGGAGATAACCGGCGCGGATGATTTCTTTTACAATGGATTCCGCCGACTTGTCCCCTTTATTCAAAAAAAGACGCCGATGCAATACGCGGTCGATAAATCGGCGACGAATGAGATGTTCTTCTTTGTAGTCAACAACATTCCTCAATTTTTCATAAAAAACACTGACCTGAGAGGCCACTTCATCAATGTGGATTCGGGGAATGCTCTCGGGCGTTTCCTCATCCGCAGTGCGCTTATAGCGCGTTACCACTTCCTGTACGATGTGAGATAGCATAGAAAAGAGCGTCAAAATGACACTTTAGTCGGTCCCTCTATTCTAGCGCATTCTCTGAAAAAAAACAGTACTTGTATAAGGCCACCCACTTTTGCACTCTTCGGGCAATTGATTGGCTGGTAATGATAGTAGGAATTGTACAGGGGAAAGTTTGTTTCCGAAAGCATAGTGCACGCGCTCGGTGTTGTACCATGCAAGATAGGTCATGAGCTTGCGGTTGAAGAGAGCAGGCGTCATAAGGTCGCCCATGTGGAAATCAACAAACTCATCCTGTATCGTGCGATTGAACCTCTCCACGTGAGCATTCATCTTCGGTGTCTTGGGATAGGTGTGGTAGTGGGTGAGATGAAGCCGGCGCACCTCCTGGTCAAAATGTTTCTTGAATTCGGAACCATTGTCGGTCAAGACGAACTGAAACGAGAAAGGGAATATCTGAAGACACATCTCAAAGAACTCTTTGGCGGCAAGAGAGGCGTGAGAAGTGGTAGACCATGCGAACGAGAATCGAGTGAAGATGTCTTCAAAGGTGATGATGTATCTCCTGCTTCCATTTATATGTTTTTCAATCGTGTCAAAGGAGACACAGTGGCCGGGGTAGAGCGCTTTAAAATCCTTTGGTTTCCTTAATACTTTCTGGCGATTCACTTTCTTGATTTTACCGAAATGCGATATCTTTTGAGGAAAGATCCTCAATCCTCCGCAATCAACAATAATCCTGCCGATAGTTTTTGTCTTGGGGCATACGAGCTTTTCCTTTTCACAGTAGCCGAGAAGTAAGGGGTACAGTTTTTCTTTACCTAGGTTGGGATGTTCCCATCGCAGTCGCTTGATTTCGGCGATGACGCGCTCATTCCAGAGTCGTTTGCGTCTCACCTTGGGGGCTTTAGATAGAGTGTTTAATCCCTCAAGTTTTCCGTGCGCTTCCCGTAGTCTCTTCTGCCAGTTAAAGAGGGTGCGGCGCTTCACCTTAAATGCTTCTTCTGTCGCCTCTGTACCGTGCTTCTCCCAAAACGCAAGAATGCGGCACCTTGTTTTTGCTTGTTCGGTAATCATATACCGAAAGCGTATCACTCTTTCCCATGTTGATATGAACCCTTTGGTGCCTCTAAATTTGTTGAAAATGCGCATCTCTTTAAGAACCTAAAGAGTGCAATATGTATCTGACCTTATGCAGTACTTCTCTGGAAAGTTTGCAATATTGCGACCATTGACATACTATGGGGACAGTCATTCTATTAATAATCTATTCCGGAGGTCTTAGTGAAAGATATTGATATTGAGGGCGCCGATACGTTCGACACCACACCGAAAGAACACGAATCAAGACTGCACCGTATCCATGAATTCTTAAAGGAAGCAGGACGTGTCGCGCGAAAAACGCAGAAAACGCCAATGGGAAAATTCTGGGTGATACTCTTTCTTTCCGGAAATTTTTCCTTATTCGAAGTAATGATGGGAGCCGCACGATTCATGGGGGGTAATATATATTTTCCCTTTTTTGCCGCGATTCCTGTTCTTTATCTTTTGCTTTCCGTGAAAGCCGATTTCTATGTAATCGGACATTTTGCCGAAAGTTACGAATGGAAAAACCGCGTGCGGTTTCAGTCGTTTGTTACAGACAGAATCCCCCACACGGGAACGCGAAAAATATTTTCCCGCGCGCTTATCGGAATAAGTCTCTTTCTTTGTGGCACCGCAACTTATTTGGCCCGCCTCGGAATATTCATTTTCTTCACGCAAAAAGATGTTCCTTTGCATTGGGGAAAGAGACTCTTCTACGTTGGGACGTGCATTCGTGTCGTCTTAACATATTTCGGTATTCATGTACTCGCAACATGGATGCAGGGTATTTTTTAATCAAAAACCGCTCGTTTCATGCGAGCGGCTTTTTTATGGACAGCGACGATTCTTTAGAGATTGTGTTCCGGAATTATTGGCTGCTTCGGCGTGGTTGCTCTCGGGAGTATCAAATTCGGAATAAAGAAAAGAAGTGCGGCGCTCGCAAGCGATAGTATGCTCGTCAGAATAAATACCGCTTCGAATCCGAAAAGGCTTGCAACGGCGCCTCCGAGGAACGCCGCGACACTTGAGGCGATACCGACACTCGTGCTGTCGAGCGCCCAGTCGAACGAGTAATGTTCCTTGTCGAGGTGGCGAGAAAAGATTGCGGACCACGAAGGCGTATAGAGCCCGTACCCGATACCCTGAATGAATGCTACGACGAAAAGCGCGAGCACGGTCTTAACAAGCAGAAAAGAGATTGCAGCGAACCCTGCAATCGTGAGTCCGAGTATGAGTGCATGAAAATCGTCCCGCTCCCCTTCGTGACGGTCCAAATATAACGAAACGGGTATCTGAAAAAGTGCCTTCACAATCCAGTACACAGCAAACGAAGCCCCCACCGTAAAGGCGGTCGCGCCGGGAATCTTTTGAACCACAAAGAGCGCGAAAATGGGATTTACGAGTCCCCACCCTCCCCAAAAAAAGAGATCGGAAAGAACAAGGAATCGGATGACTCGGTTCACCTTGAAATTTTTGGTGTTGAGGTTGATTTTTATGTGCATTGTGTTAGGAAGTTTTCGCGTTTCGGAGCGCGGAAAACGATACGATAAAAATGGCAATATAAAAAATAAGTCCGTAGGCGCACGTAGAAAGTCCGAGCGTCCCCGTTATTTTTGACTGTACGATCTCCTGTACCACAAACGTTCCCGCGCCGAAGAACGCGATGAAGACCATAAATATCGGAAGAATTTTTAGCATTTATAAAACCTCTCTATACTTTTTTAGTATACCATATGAGAATCTATGGCATACAAAAGGAAGCCCACTGATTTCTTAGCGGGTTCAATGAATATAAAAAAATCTCCGTGGACAAAAACCGAGAAAATAGAATCCAATGGCGCAGACAATCACAATCCCACTAATTACCAAAATAATTTAACTCCATTCTGATCTGACTTCACCTGTTTCAAATATACCCAAACAAGTGGATCAATAAAAACCGCTAAAAAATATGCAACAATTACGAAAATTAACGAATAAAGATTGGTTTTCTTTCCATACCAATTCCTTCTTTTGTTAATTAATTCTATAAACAGAGCACCACCTTTTAGTGGTATAATCAATTTTTTGTGAATTCTCTACCCCCAAAAAAATTGATTTTTTGTTCGTTCGGCATACAATAAGACCTGTCCTTCAGGCGGGCTGTAGTATACCGGTAGTACACATGCATGGGGTGCATGTAGACCGGGTTCGATTCCCGGCAGCCCGACCAACGTAAAGAAACAAAAAAATAGCCATGGGTGAAGGCTATTTTTGTTTCTAAGGGTGGATTTCTTTGTTGTTTGTCATTAGTTATTTACACGTGCAGATACTTCCGAATCGCCACCACACTCGATATAATACCGAGTCCGACACCGAAAAGAAATTGATACAGGAGTAGGCCCACAAGATGTGCATTCAAATAGGCATTCAAATCAACTTCAGGGACAAATTTTGCAATATAAGGAGATATGAAACCGATGATGGGTACAAAAATCAAAAAACTCAAAATACCCGCAACAATACCATAGATAATACCTTCCACCACAAAGGGACCACGAATGAAGTTATTTGAAGCACCGACGAGGCGCATAATACCCACTTGTTCCTTGTTTGAAAAGATGGCGAGACGAATCGTGTTGAAGGTTATCATGATGGCCAGAAACGCAAGAAAAGAGGTTAAAATTGCGCCACTGTTACGGATAGTATCGGTAAGCGCAATCAACCGGTCAATCACAATATGATTCTGCGCGTAGGTCACTTTTTCAACCAAATCCTTGAACGTTGCCTGATCAAGGTACTGCGCAATTGCATCAT
>Ga0210057_1005721_pt1 | contig 15850 bp, 19 predicted proteins | sample CryGeyCG2114_010_2_FD_183968 | JGI IMG/M metagenome (GOLD analysis project Ga0210057, IMG submission 183968) | Groundwater microbial communities from aquifer - Crystal Geyser CG10_big_fil_rev_8/21/14_0.10 (SPAdes) (version 2) | ecosystem: Environmental > Aquatic > Deep subsurface > Groundwater ...
AAAGCTATGCAGTCTCACCACGAGGAATACCCGTTTGAGACGACGGAGTCAATGATTGTACAGGCGGCTGACGCCATCTCAGCTTCAAGGCCGGGTGCCAGACGTGATACTTTGGAGAATTATCTCAAGAGGCTTGAGGATCTTGAAAATATCGCTAACTCTTTCAAAGGCGTAGAGAAGAGCTACGCCATACAAGCCGGAAGAGAAATAAGGATTTTCGTAACCCCGATGGATGTTTCTGAGATAGAGGCCAAGAAAATGGCCAGAGATGTAGCCGATAGGATAGAAAAAGATCTTAAATATCCCGGCGAGATTAAAGTGCACATAATAAGAGAAACAAGGATTGTAGAATACGCTAGATAGGCCCGTTTATATGATAGTGGCTAATTTAAATGGCTTAATATATAATAATGGTGTATTATACAAGGGTCGAAGGATTATAAAATAATGATTAAAAATATGAACAAAGCTGGAATAGTGGAAATAATCCACGAATCAGTTGGAGGCACAAAAGCGGCTTGCGAACAAGCCATGGAAAAGGTTATAGAGACAATAATAAACACTCTCAAAAAAGGAGACGACGTATCAATCGCCGGACTTGGCATTTTTACGGCCAAGCAGAGAGCCGCCAGGCAAGCCAGAAATCCGAGAACCGGAGAAATGGTAAATGTGCCGGCCATGAAGGTGCCAAAGTTTAAACCGAGCAAGCACCTCAAAGACGCGGTAAAATAATCTTTTATATTCTAAAACCTAAGTTAAGAAAACCTCGTTGCCAAGAGCGACGAGGTTTTCTTTTGTGATATAATAACGATATTTATGAACATCAATAATCTACATAGAGAATTTTTAGAATATCTGGAAGTGGAAAAAGGGCGAAGCGTTAAGACCATTGAAAATTATGACAGGTATCTTAAAAAATTTTTGGAATTTTCAAAGATAAAATCCCTTTCTCAAATTACAGACGACATTGTGCGTAAATTCAGAATGAATTTAAACCGTTCCCAAACAGCTGGCGGCGAACAGATAAGCAGAAAGACACAAAATTATCATCTTATCGCCTTGCGAGTTTTTCTTAAATATATGGCTAGGCGAGGTATTGAATCGCTCGCGCCTGAGCGGATTGAGCTGGCCAAGGTGCCTGAGCGCGATCTGGATCTTATCACTCCGGAAGAGCTTGAACGCTTGTTGGACGCGCCGCTTAAGACGGATTGGGGGAGAAAAAGTGCCTCCTTAAGAACGGTCATGACGGGAAATTCTACGGAGGCACCTTTTTCTCCCTCCATCCTAAGCGACAATCACTTAAGAAGTTTACGCGACAAGGCCATTCTGGAGTTGCTTTTCTCCACAGGTTTGCGCGTGTCTGAACTTTGCGCTCTAAACAGAGAAACATTGGAAGAAACCAAAACCGGTGAATTTTCTATCAGAGGCAAAGGTGGCAAGATAAGGGTTGTTTTCTTGTCGGATAGCGCCAAGGAAGCAGTTAAAAATTATTTAGATAAAAGAACAGATACGGAAGAGGCATTGTTTGTGTCAGCCGGATTCGGGAAAGCTGGTTTCCGGAGAATTTCCCGCAATGACCGTTCTCAAGGAAACCAGCTTTCCGAATCCGGCGAGGTATTCAGGAGTAAGAAAGTTGTCCCCTTAAGGACGGACAATAAGGGAAATCCTACGGGGACTAACTTTCTTACTCCTTCTTCCCGTCTTACTCCCCGCTCAGTGGAAAGGATTATCAAAGGTTATGCCATTAAAGCCGGTATTTCCAAGAAGGTTACCCCGCACATTATCCGTCATTGCTTTGCCACGGATCTGCTGGGCAATGGCGCCGACATCCGCGCGGTGCAAACCATGCTTGGCCACTCCAGCATCTCCACCACCCAGATTTACACCCACGTGACAGACAAACAACTCCGCGATGTGCATAAAAATTTCCATGGAAAAGCAAGAAAATAAATTAAGCCCCCAAATTGAAGAAAGCTGGAAAAAGGTCTTGTCTGAAGAATTTGGCGCGGAATATATGAAAGAGTTGAAGAAAAAATTGGCGGAAGAATTAAAATCCGGCGTTATTGTTTATCCATCGCCCCAACAGATTTTTAACGCTTTCAATCTCACGCCTTTTGATAAAGTTAAGGTCGTTATTCTTGGACAGGACCCATATCATGGTCAAGGGCAAGCGCATGGATTGTCTTTTTCAGTGCCAAGTGGTGTTAAACCGCCACCATCACTTATAAATATATTTAAAGAAATAGAAAGCGACTTGGGTATAAAAAAATCCAAGGACTGTCCTTGGATAAGGCAAAATGGCAATTTAGAGGGTTGGGCAACGCAGGGTGTTCTGCTATTAAATGCCATTCTTACCGTTCGCGCCAATTCTCCCGCTTCTCATCGCGATTTAGGTTGGGAAAAATTGACCGACGCCGCCATCAAAGCCTTGTCTGACAAAGGAAAACATATTGTTTTCCTGCTCTGGGGAAAATTCGCCCAAGAAAAAGAAAGCCTGATAGACGCCAGCAAACACCTTATCTTAAAAGCCCCTCACCCCTCTCCCTTTTCCGCCAATTCCGGCTTCTTCGGCTGCAAGCATTTCTCCAAAACGAATGACTATCTTCTCCAAACTAGACAAAAACCGGTTGAGTGGATGGATAATTAACACAAATTTATGTGCGGACATTGACAACGGTGTTACACTTTTGATACACTGTTAATATGACTACAACAAAAAAAAGAGTGAATATAAGCCTTTCGGCACCATTGGAAAATATTCTTGCCAAACTGGCAAAAAGGGATCAAGTCCCGCAAGCTACAAAGGCGGCGGAGCTTATTCGCATCGGAGTTGAAATTGAAGAGGATGAAATTTTTGATATTATCGCATCAGAAAGAGACAAAAAGAGCGTTAAATTCGTTTCTCATAAAAAAGCATGGGCGTAAATTTTGACATTGTTTATCATCCCGATGTCGTGGAAAAAGATATTCCCAAACTATCTTCTTTTGGCAAAGACAAAATCAAAAAAGCCATTGAAGAAAAGTTGACTGCTCATCCAGAAGTGTTTGGCAAACCACTTAGACGCTCGTTGAAAGGATACAGAAAATTAAGAGTTGGCGATCATCGCGTAATTTATCGCATTGAAGGCAAAAAGGTTAAAATATTCTACATCGGACACAGGTCAATTGTTTACGAAAAAGCGAATAAGCGTGTTTAAATCAGCCAAAAACCTAACCTATAAAATGGATGCCTACTTCACCCACCAGCGTTGCCTAATGGTCTTTATTTCCTTAGCTTCTTCTTCGTCTTTTCTTTCCTTGGCAGCCTTTCCTATTTTTTCCAGTTCTTTGTCGACAAGAGCGCCGAGCTCAATGGTTCTTTTTTGTAAATATTCAGTGGTGTTTTTCTCGGGATCATCCAGAACTTCATCCAGCAAAATATGCAGAATATAGCCTATTTTCGGCCCGGGATTGATTTTAATAAGTTTCATTATCTCTTGACCATCTATTTTAAGAGCGGTTACGGAAAGCGGCGATCGCATCGCTTCTTCTATCATGGCTTCATATTTCCTTAAGCGATATGGGGTTTCTTTCGGTCTACCCATGCCTATTCTATCTGCGAAACGCACTTTCATTAAATCCCACACATGATTTTTGCCCACGTTTCTGACCGTGCGTCTCACGGCTGAAAGAGTGATTTTTTCCGTGTCGGAGAAAAAAAGATGATGTCTTACGAATTTAGCCACCAAATCAATGGTATCTTTGGAAAACTTCAAACGAGCAAGCATTTTAGTCGCCATCTTGGCGCCTATTACATCGTGACCGTAGAAAGTCCAATCTCCTTTTTCTTCGCTCCAGCGTCTGGAATTCGGTTTACCCACGTCGTGCAGAAGCGCCGCCAAGCGTATTCCAAGCGGCCAATCTTCTTTAGAAGCCGCGTGCTCCAGAGCTTTTATATTGTGATCCCATACGGTAAACTTATGAGCCTTATTTTGTTCTATGCCAATACCTTCTTCCAGCTCAGGCATTATGTATTCAAGCAAGCCGTAATATTGCATCATCCTTATCCCCTCGCCAGCCCTAAAACTCATTATGATTTTTGCCAGCTCATCCTTAATTCTTTCAGGGGCGATTTCTTTAATATGCTTAGCGTTCTCTTTAATTCCATTTTCTGTTTCATGAGAAACTTTAAAGCCAAGCTCTGAGGCCAGCCTTACCGCCCTAAGCATTCTAAGGGCATCTTCATTAAACCTGTCTTTTGGATTACCTACGGCGTGTATGATTTTTTGAGCTAAATCCTTTTGTCCATTAAAAATGTCCAATAGAATATATCCAATTTGTCCTTTAGATTTTTCGTTATCGGACACGTTAGGCACGTTAGGCAGACTTAAAGCCATGGCATTGATGGTGAAGTCGCGTCTTTTTAAGTCATCTTTAATGTCCATAGTAAAAACTACATTATCTGGTCTTCTTTTGTCTGAATATGTTGTTTCTGTCCGATACGGAGTTATTTGAACCTCTCTTAGAGTGATGTCCTTTACTGATTCATTTATAACACCAACTGTCCCATACTTATTTTCATAGACTGTTTTTTTATACAGCCTTTGGATTTCTTCCGGATTGGCGTTAGTGGTAATGTCCCAGTCTTTAGGCTTTATGCCCAAAAGAAGATCTCTTACACACCCACCCACCAGATACGCTTCAAAACCGGCGCTTGTAAGCGTGGTAAGCGTTTCCATGACTATTGTCGGGATCTCTTTTATTTTATCTTTCATGCTTCCCTGTTATTTTAGCACTTTTGTGTTAAAATAACAGCAGATTAGCCCCCGTGGTGAAATTGGATATCACGCAGCGCTTCGAACGCTGTATTCTGGGTTCAAATCCTGGCGGGGGCAATGAATTGACCATGACAGGATTTGAACGGATTGACCCAATGTCAATCCGCGGGATTTTCCATAAGAAAATCAAATCCTGGCGGGGGCAATGAATTGACCATGACAGGATTTGAACGGATTGACCCAATGTCAATCCGCGGGATTTTCCATAAGAAAATCAAATCCTGGCGGGGGCAATAAGCAAAATGAGTTTGTCCTTTAAATATGTATGTCTGTTAGAAATAACGTCTTTTAGAAAAGGCTTAAAATAAAGAAGTTATCCACACTATCCACAGGTTATGTACATTAGATGTTTATAGGATGTCCAATAAGCGACCATAAAATATCTAATAGTTTGTCTTTTATGATATAAAAAAAGAAAAAACAACCTTATTTAGAGCCATTATTTAAATTATTAAATTAAATATATTCCCAACATGACAATACATGACAATCTTTTATCCAATTGTTTCACAAGCAGTGAAACAATTGGATAAACAGTAAAATAAAATCATAAAAAGTTGCACGTGCAACTTTTTACTTAATAAATAGTTTAAAATTACTATGCAAACCGAAAAACAAAAACTTGGAGCCTTGGGGGAAAATTTGACTAAAAAGTTTCTTATGAAACAAAAGTTTAATATTTTAAGCCTTAATTATCGTAAAAAATGGGGCGAAATAGATATTGTGGCTGAAAAAGACAAGGTAATTCATTTTGTGGAAGTTAAAACTGTTTCATATGAAACTCGGGATAATGGTTACATGCCGGAAGAAAACGTTCATCCTTGGAAAATTAAAAGATTACATCGAGCAATAGAGACATACCTGATGGAAAATAATGTTGCACATGAAACAGAATGGCAAATAGATGTAATCGCTGTTTTTGCCAATCTTAAGGAGAGAAAGGTTAAATTTAGAATAACGGAGAATGTTTTTTGATTGAGTGGTTAAATTAGTTTTTTTATAGTAAGATAGATTATCTTGCAGCGGGATATAGTATAATGGTAGTACGTGTGCTTTGGGAGCACATAGCCTCGGTTCGATTCCGAGTATCCCGAACCTTGACATTTTTGTATTTATGAATATAATATAATTATTAAGGTAGAAAAGGTCGTCATTGAAAGCTTTAATTTAAACGGCTTTAAATTAACTCATCCTGCTTTGGCAGGATTTGGATTTATAAAGCTAAAAATAATAAAATGGAAGATCAAAACAAGAACACAGAAGCTACCGGAACAGAAGCAACAAAAGGAGGCGAAGCCTCTTCTGAAGGAGCTGCTACAAGTGAAGAGCCTGCTAGTAGTAGCCAAGAGGATGCCTGTGGAGTTTGCGGCGGTTGCAACTAAACAAGAGACTAATTAAGAAAAACCCCTTAATATAAATTGTTAAGGGGTTTTTCTTTTAACGCGGTTGTTTTTATTTAATTTTTGCTTTAAAATAAATGATATTTAACGCAAATAAAAGCGGGCGTAGTTTAGTGGTAGAATGACTGCCTTCCAAGCAGTAGATAGGAGTTCGATTCTCCTCGCCCGCAAATTGTAAACCGCTTTGCAATTTGCCTGATTCTGCAAAGCAGAAATCGCCTATGTTGAGCGAAGCGAAACAGGCGATAGGCATAATATAGGCATAATATGGAAACTCTCTTAAAATTTGGCCGTAAGGTTATACCTAAAAAAATATTCAAGGCGGGGCAGCCGGTTTATCATTTCATCTTGGCCTTTTTAGCCGCGCTGATTTACGGCTTTCCTTCTCGCAAAATTAAAATAATAGGTGCAACCGGCACTAAGGGTAAAACTACGGTAGCGGAACTGGTAAATGCCATTTTGGAAGAAGCCGGCTATAAAACAGCCATTTTAGGCACTTTGCGTTTTAAAATAGGGGATAAGGATGAACGTAATCTTTTTAAAATGACTATGCCCGGGCGGCTATTTGTCCAAAAGTTTTTAAGAAAAGCAGTAAGAGATAAATGCGATTACGCGATTGTGGAAATGACCTCGGAAGGCGCCAAGCAATTTCGCCAGAGATTTATTTCTATGGATGCTCTCATCTTTACCAATTTGGCGCCGGAGCATATTGAGAGCCACGGTTCTTATGAGAAATACAAACAAGCCAAACTGAGTATTGCCAGAACTCTTGCTCGTTCAAGCAAAAGACCGCGTGTCTTGGTGGTAAATAAAGATGATAAAGAGGCGGAAAGTTTTTTGAGCGTCTCGGCCGATAAGAAGTTGGTATATTCTTTGAGCGACACCAAGGGCTATAGAGCCCCATATCTTATCGGGGAGTTTAATATTTACAACGCGCTCGCCGCCGCCACTGTGGCTGAAGGTTTGGGAGTAAGCAGGGAAGTAATCCAAAAAGCTTTGGATAAGTTTAAAGGCGTGCGCGGCAGAATGGAAAATGTAAATGAAGAGGGCGCATTTCCTGTTTATATAGATTATGCTCACACGCCGGATTCATTGGAAGCGGCATATAAATCTTTAACGAGTCGACACGAACTCGTTTGCGTTTTAGGTAATACGGGTGGCGGTCGAGATACTTGGAAGCGCAAGGTAATGGGAGAGATTGCCGATAAGTATTGCGCGGAGATTATTCTTACAAACGAAGATCCTTACGATGAAGACCCTTTTAAAATAGTAAACGAGATGAGCGAAGGTGTTACTGGCAAGCGTGCTAAAATAATTATGGATAGACAGGAAGCTATAAGAGAAGCTATAAAAATAACCAAATTGGCTAAAAATAACAGCCAAAATCCAGCCGTTATAGTTACCGGCAAAGGCACCGACCCATACATAATGGGGCCAAATGGCGCCAAAGAGCCGTGGGACGATGCCACGGTGGCGAGAGAGGAGTTAAACGTAGAACTGCTTGCAGAGTAGGATGAAGTATGATATATTGTAAAAAATGTTAGACACAAAGAAAAAGCAGAAAATAATAGAGGGTGTTAGGGTTCATAAAACGGACACCGGCTCTACGGATGTTCAGATTGGCATTATTACTGAGAGAATAAGTGAGCTTGTGGAACATCTTAAGGCTCATCCGAAAGATAATCATTCAAGGCGGGGTTTGCTCAAAATGGTGGCTGACAGAAGGTCTTTGTCTGGTTATCTTGCCAAAAAAGATCTCAAAAGATACAATGCCCTTGCCAAGAAACTTGACCTAAAAGCCAAGTAATTTTCTTTTGCCTCAGTTGCTTTCAAATTTTATAACTTTTCAACTTTATAAACTTCCTCATGTCTTCAAAGTTCAATTCTTCTCAATATAAAAATCAGCGGGTGGCTGTGCTTATTGACGTGCAAAATTTATATCATTCAGCCAAAGCGCTCTTTCAAAGAAGAGTAAACTTCAAAGAACTTTTAACAGCCGCGCTTGGCGAGAGAAAACTGATAAGAGCTTTTGCTTATGTGGTACGCACTAAAACAGGTGAAGAAAGACCTTTTTTTGAAGCTTTAGACAAGCTCGGCATAGAGATGAGGGTGAAAGATCTCCAAGAGTATTATGGCGGCATGAAGAAGGCGGATTGGGACGTGGGCATAGCGGTAGATGCTATTAAAACACTCAGTATTGTGGATGTAATAGTGCTTGCCAGCGGCGACGGCGACTACATTCCTTTAGTGGAGTATCTTAAAAATCAGGGCAGAAGAGTGGAAGTGATGGCCTTTGGCAAATCGGCTTCAAGCAAGCTTAAAGAGGAGGCCGATGAGTTTATGGATTTAAGCGAAAATCAAAAAAGATTTTTAATAAGAGGTTTGAAATAATAATAATAATTATGCAGATAAAAAAATACGAAACGGAGTATGGTGGTAAAAAATTAAAGGTGGAGGTTTCCGATCTGGCCAATCAAGCCAATGGCTCGGTATTGGTAAGATACGGCGAAACGGCAGTGTTTGCCACGGCCGTCATATCTGGCAAAAAGAGAGAAGAGATAGATTTTTTCCCTTTAGTGGTGGATTACGAAGAAAGACTTTACGCCGCCGGTAAAATATCAGGCAGCCGATTTATAAAGCGCGAAGGCCGCCCCTCAGAGGAGGCGGTATTGACAGGCCGTATAATTGATCGCACCATAAGACCTCTTTTTGATAACAAAATAAGAAATGAAGTGCAGGTGGTGGTAACGACTCTTTCCGTGGATGGCGAAAATGATACGGATGTTCCGGCCATTATAGGCGCTTCACTCGCGCTTGGTATTTCTGATATACCTTGGGATGGGCCGATTGGAACCGCGCGTGTGGGTAGGATAGATGGTAAATTTGTAATAAATCCAACATATACGGAAAGAGAAAATTCCGATCTAGACAGCGTGGTTTGCGGCAAAGACGGTCATATAAACATGGTTGAGGCTGGCGCTAAAGAATTGCCTGAGGAAGTTGTCGCCGAATCTTTTGACGCGGCGATGAAAGAGATCGCGGCTATTGAAGACTTTCAAAAAAAAATCATATTGGAAATTGGCAAAGAAAAAATAAAAATTGAAACCAAAGACGCGCCGCAAGAGATGAAAGATTTTTTTGCCAATAATTTTAAGGCAAAGCTGGAAGAAGCAATTTATTCTCAAGATAATATCGGCAAGAAATCAAATACAGGTTCGCTCAAGGATGAATGGATGATTTTGGCCAAAGATAAATTTCCAGAGACTCAGCCTTCTTTAGCTGCTAATGTTTTTGAAGAAAGTGTAGATAAAATGGTGCATGATAAGGCTATAGACGAGGGCAAGAGACCGGATGGAAGAGCCATTAATGAACTTAGAAAAGTTTATGCCGGAGTGAATTATTTGCCGGCGATTCATGGCTCAAGCGTTTTCTATAGAGGAGAAACTCATATCCTTTCTACTGTTACTCTTGGCGGTCCGGGGGATGCCCAACTTATAGATGGCATGGAGGTGGAAACTACGAAGCATTTTATGCATCACTACAACTTCCCGCCTTTTTCGGTGGGTGAGACGGGTAGGATGGGCAGCCCGGGCAGAAGAGAAATAGGCCATGGCGCTCTTGTGGAAAGAGCTCTTTTAGCCGTGGTTCCACTTAAAGAAAATTTCCCTTACACCATCAGAATAGTATCAGAATCAATGGCTTCAAACGGATCCACTTCACAGGGATCGGTCTGTGCTTCCACTTTGGCTCTTATGGATGCCGGCGTGCCGATTAAGAATCCGGTTGCCGGAGTTTCAGTGGGTCTTATGATGAGAAATGACAGTGAGTATAAGATAATCACGGATATTCAGGGTTTTGAAGATCATTTCGGCGATATGGACTTTAAATGTGCCGGCAGCAAAGAAGGACTTACGGCCATTCAACTTGATATAAAACTGGGCGGCATACCGGTTAAGGTTTTGAAAGAAGCTTTAGGCCAGGCCAAAGAAGCCAGAGATAAGATAATGGAGGTGATGCTGGCAGCCATTCCCGAACCGCGCAAAGAACTTTCGCCGACCGCGCCGAGAATAATTACCATGAAAATAAATCCGGATAAGATAAGAGAAGTGATAGGCCCGGGCGGTAAAATGATAAACAGTATCATAGAAAAAACCGGCGCCAATATAGACATAGAACAGGACGGATCAATATTCATAACCGGCAAAAATTTAAGTGAAGCCGATGCGGCTAAAAATATAATAGAAGATTTGACTCATGATTATCAGCCAGGTGAGATTGTGGAAGGGTCCATTACTAGACTCTTTGACTTTGGCGCCATGATGGATGTGGGTTATGGGCAGGAAGGACTCGTGCATATTTCCGAACTCGCTCCGTTTAGAGTAAATAAAGTTACCGATGTGGTAAAAGAAGGAGACATCGTGAAAGCAAAGGTTATAGTTATAGATGAAAAAGGCAGGATTAATTTATCCATGAAGCAACTTGATCCGAACTATAAACCGGAAGATGAACAAAGAAACGGTCCAAATGGATTCGGAAGAGACAATAATCATCGCAACAATGGAGGAGAAAGATCAAATCATAAAAGGTTTGGAGGCGGAAGATAGGCCGACGAGCGCCTCGTCAAATGGCGTAAGTCCGATCCGCACGTATAAGGCCGACATTGCCGGTTATGTTAAAAATAAGAATGTTTCTCTTATAGATGTGGCGGCGGAAGAGACTAAAGCAAAAAGATTTGAGGCGGAAAAGACTAAAGCCGGCTGGCTTAAGCTTGGTGTTTTTGGTGCCGTGGCGCTTGTTATTCTTGCCGCTGGCATCATCGGTTATTATTTCTATAATGAACAATTTGGCAAGAAGATTGGCAATCAAAGCCAGATTGGAGGAATTGTTCGTTCTTCCATCATCGCCGCTGATGAAACAAGAGATATTATTGTTTATACGGGGGATCTGAGTTTGGTAAAATTACAGAAAAATTTTTTGGACAATCTGGAAGACTCTATTGGAGAAGTTGATGTCGGTCTTACTAAATTGGTAGTGATAAAAGAAAGCGGCGAGGCAAAGCAATATATAAAGACTAATGAGTTTTTTAGTTTGATTGGCGCGAAGACGTCACAAATTATTACCGATTATCTTGATGGACAATTTGAGTTTTTTATCTTATCCACTTTTGATGGCGAATGGCCGATTCTGTTGTTTAAAACAGATGCTTACGATTACGCCTATTCTGGCGCTTTAAAATGGGAGAAAAGTATGTCGCAGGATTTGGTAAAAATTTTTGAAGATGCCGGAATGGGTAGAGGGATCTTTAAAGATCATGTTATCCAAAACAGAGATACAAGGGTTCTCTATAACGAAGGCGAAGAGATCGCTCTTATTTACTCTTTTATAAACAGAAAGTATCTTGTCATTACAAACGGTGAAGCCCCTATGCTGGAGATGTTTAAGAGATTCGCTTCGCCAAGATATTTTAATGAATAAATAATCCAAAGTAGATATTGCCTCTTTTATTTTTTTCTGCTAGCATAAAGCCACTATGAAATTAACTAAAGAAAAAATAGAATATTTTAAAGATAAGCTTAAAGAGGAAAAGAATATTTTGGAAGACGAGCTTTCCGGTGTGGGCAGGAAAAACCCAAGTATTCCTGGTGATTGGGAAGTATCAAGCGAGGCTCTTGGTGAAGTACCCGATGTTGTCGATTTGGCTAAAAACTTTGAAGAACTAGACAACAAGGTGGCCATACAAGATTCTCTGGAAGAGCGTTTAATGCAGGTGAAAGCCGCTTTAGAAAGAATAGAGAACGACAGCTATGGAGTTTGCAAGGTTGATGGCAAGCCAATAGACGAAAAAAGGCTTGAAGCCAATCCGTCCGCGGCCTCTTGCATAGAACACGCCGAATAAGTTTAAATAAAAAATTCCGCTCGCGAGCGGAATTTTTTATTGCGTGGTATAATAGTTACACTATGGCTGTTAAAGTTTATTCGGCGCAAGTAACCGGTCTTAACGCGCATATAGTGGACGTGGAAGCGGACATTATCCAAGGGCTCCACTCTTTTTCCGTGGTTGGTTTGCCGGATAAGGCGGTAGAAGAGTCAAGAGACAGAATTTCCGCGGCAATAAAAAATTCCGGCTTCACTTCTCCGAAAAAGAAAAATCAAAAAATTACCATTTCTCTCGCGCCGGCAGATCTTAAGAAAGAAGGACCGGCTTTTGATCTTGCCATGGCTTTGGCATATTTACTGGCGGCAAAGCAAGTAAATTTTAGCGTGGAGAATAAAATCTTCTTGGGCGAGTTGGCTCTCGGCGGAGATCTAAGACCCATAAAAGGTATTTTGCCGCTTACTCAAAAGGCTATGAAAGCCGGTTTTAAAGAAATATTCTTGCCTAAGGAGAATGCCAAAGAAGCGGCTTTGATAGAAGGTATTAAAATATACGGCTGCGGCAGCCTTAAAGAGATTACCGACCACTTCAGCATCAAAAATAATTTTAATTTAAACGCGCAAAATGTTACGAAAATAAATTTAGATAAATCAAGAGAAGATATTTTATTTGATTTTGCCGATATTAAAGGGCAGGAGACAGCCAAGCGCGGTTTGGAAATTGCCGCCGCCGGCGGGCACAATATCTTAATGGTTGGCCCGGCCGGCACTGGTAAAACTATGCTTGCCAAGGCTTTTCCGCATATTTTGCCGCCACTTTCTTTTGATGAGATGCTTGAGACTACCGCTATCCACAGTGTTGCAGGCACGCTTACAGGTAACTTTCTTATTAGCCGACCGTTTAGGAGCCCGCATCACACTTCATCTTATGTGGCTCTTGTGGGTGGCGGCGCGTATCCGCGTCCCGGCGAGATTACTTTGAGCCACAGGGGCGTGCTTTTTCTGGATGAGTTTCCAGAATTTGACAGACGAGTGATAGAGGCTATGCGACAACCTCTTGAAGATGGTTTAGTAAACGTATCAAGAGCCAGAGGCACAGTATCTTTCCCAGCCAGATTCATAATGATTTGCGCCATGAACCCGTGTCCTTGCGGCAACGCCGGTTCAAAAATTAAGGAATGTATTTGTTCACAGGGCGCGCTCATGCGTTACCAAAGGAAAATTTCCGGACCCATTGTGGACAGAATAGATCTCTGGCTTGAAGTGCCGCAAGTTGATTATAAGAAGTTATCGGATGATTCCATCTTTGGCGAATCATCTAAGATTATAAGAGAAAGAGTTATTAAGGCGAGGGAAAAACAAAGGGAAAGATTTTCCAAAGAAAGAGGGGGTAAAATTATTTCAAATAGCGAGATGGGTGTTAAAGAACTTAAGAAGTTTGCTCCGCTTGGAGACAAGCTTAAAGAAGTTTTAAACCAAGCGGCCACTCGGCTGAATCTTTCCGGCAGGGCGTATCATCGGGTTATAAAACTGGCTCGCACCATTGCCGATCTTGCCGGCGAAGAAGACATTAAACAAGAGCATCTGCTGGAAGCGTTGCAGTACAGGCCAAAGTAAAAAAGTAGTTGACTTTAAAACTGTAGGTGATAATATAACAATATTGTTATATTATGTTCCGCAAAGAATTTACAAAATGGAAATTATATTTTGGCAGAACAACAATGGGGAATCACCCGTAGAAACATATATTAAAGATCTGGATATTAAAACACAAAAGAAAATATTATGGACATTGGAAATTGTGGAAAAATTTGGGGCAAGGGTGGGTAATAATTATTTTGAAAAATTAAAAGGATTTAATTTGTACGAGATAAAAGTAAATTTTAATAAAAAATGGCACAGAATGCTTTGCCGGGTAAAGGAAAATAAATGTTATTTACTGCATGGTTTCTCTAAGAAAAGCAATAAAACACCAAACAGGGAAATTGGCACAGCATTAAATAGGGCAAAATTAATAAGTTAATTTTTTAAATATGGATTTAAAAGAATTTAAAAAAGAATTATTAAAAGACTCAAAATTTGCAAAAGAATATTTTAAAGATGATTCAGCCTTTGATATTGCAAACATCATTATTGAGATGCGAATTTCAAAGGGCATGACACAAGATCAGCTCGCAAAAAAGGTCGGCACTAAACAATCTGGCATTGCAAGATTAGAGAGAGGAGAGACATTGCCAAGCCTAACTCTTCTTGAGAAAGTAGCCAAGGCGCTTGGAGAAAAATTATATGTAGGTTTTAAGTCCAATGAACGATTATTGGTTGTGCGCAGCAATGTTATTAGTGATGATTTGCCTGTTTATAGGCCAGAATTTAAGGCTCTAACTATCTCAAATAACTAATGAATAAAATTATGGATAAAAAAGATAAGAAAACAAAAATAGAATACATGTGGTCTCTTATGTGTACGGGTTCAACTGTCGATAAGGAGACGAATAATCTAAGCTTGTTTAATATAATCGAGCAGCTCAATCTAAATATAAACAAACAAATTAAGCCTTATAGCACTAATGGCGAAAGTACCCGGATTTCAATGGATTTTAATGTGATAGTTTTTTTTAGGCTGCTGGAGAAAATAAAAGACAGTTTTGAAATAAGAATAGATTTTTTAGATCCAGTTGGTATTTCTTTAAATAAAGTGGAACATAACGTAAGTATTCATGAAGGGGTAAAAAACATTCGCCTTATAACGCGGTTTAATAAAATGTTCATTAGTATCCCGGGTATTTACGACATAATAATTGGAATAAGAGAGGTTGGGAATAAGCATTTTAAAAATGTTGGACACATCCCCGTGGCGGTAAACATAAAAAACAATATCAAGTGAGATAAAACCGCCAGTGTTTTTTGCTCCAGATTGGACCGGCGTAGTTTACTCCTATGCGAGAAGAGCATTTTATTTTGCTTTTAGGTATTTTAACGCCGCGGTCTTCCAACCATAGGCCGGAGCTTTTGTCAGCAAGAGTATTGTTTAATCGCCGGCTTATTTTTAAAAGTTTTGTGAGTTTGCCCGGGCCATTTATATGACGGTTGTCTTCCGTAATCACGCCGCGGATTAAAACGGCTGCCGGATAATCTTTCTCGCGCGTTACTATATTAAGCATTTCGTGCATGCCATATATGAGATATACGTACCAGTAGCCAGGGTGTCCAAACATTACTTCCGTTCGCTTTGTTTTTCCTTTACTGGCGTGCGAAGCTTTGTCATTTTCGCCGTCGTAAGCCTCTGTTTCCACTATCATCATGGCAATTTCTTTATTTCCTATTTTGCGAACCAGAAATTTGCCGATAAGATCTTTTGCCACGGCAACGGTGTCTCTATTAAAAAATTTTTTAGTTAAGATCTTTCTCATGAGATTTAAATGATATTTTTTGTGATATGAAGGTATTATAACAATAAAAAAGAGGGCAAAGTATATTACTCTGCCCTCTATACGCCGTATTTATTATTCTGTGGTGATACGGCGTATAATTCTATATTCTCTTCCCTCCTTTCCGTTGCGGAGAGTATCCTCCGCTTTAAAAATTGTTATCTTGGTAGAATAAACTTTTTCTCTTACCTCTCTCTTGATATCAATCAAAGAGAGAACTGAAATAATAATGGCAGCTGCGCTACCGACAATAACAAAAAACTTAACCCACTTTTCAACCATTTTTCTTTCTCCTAAAAGATTTTTAAAAAAAAATTATAAGAACAAGAAA
>Ga0210057_1005723_pt1 | contig 15849 bp, 20 predicted proteins | sample CryGeyCG2114_010_2_FD_183968 | JGI IMG/M metagenome (GOLD analysis project Ga0210057, IMG submission 183968) | Groundwater microbial communities from aquifer - Crystal Geyser CG10_big_fil_rev_8/21/14_0.10 (SPAdes) (version 2) | ecosystem: Environmental > Aquatic > Deep subsurface > Groundwater ...
TTTGAAAATTACAAATAAAAAGTCTTTAAATCCCAACACTACATTTGATTGGACTTTAGAAAAGGAGCTCTTGAAGTATTTTGATATTATCAAGAAAGAATATATTTTAGAGACCGCGTTCAATGCAAAGCATTTAGCATTTTTCTGTAAAGTGAGATAAATTTTTACTGAAATAATTCAATCCCAGCTGGATCTTTGACCGTGAGCTTTTGGGAGGGGAAATCACCCCTCTTCGTTATTACTGGCATGAAGTTGTGGATCCACAAATCCACTCATTTTTCAAACACCTTCATTATCTTTTCAACCTCCCGATCGTTTATGGCATGGTGGCGCCCGCGATGACTTAGAAGGGCGCCAGAAAATGTCTTGGGGATGTGCATGAGTTCATGGATTAGTGTTTTTATTTTTTCACGTTCGTTTTGTTTATCAAACCTTTTGGCATTTACTTCGATAATATACGTTGGTTTAATTCCAGCCACTTCAGAAAATAACTTTGCCATACCCCAAATGCGTGCAATGGCGCGAGTTTTTGCATCAAAACTCCTTATGCAGTGGATCTGATCAATCTGGACGTGCTCCATTTTAAGTTCGTTCACCAAGATTGTAATCTGATTTTTTATCTCTGGCGCAAGGGAATATTTCATGAATACATGCTACCATAAAACGCATAGGTCCTTCTTCCTTTTAAAATCAGGATCGGGTTGGAAAAGTATTTTGATAGAATGTATTTATGCGCCTCATCCACATCGTGACCATCATTATCGTTGCTATTTTCATTGGCTTATCAACTCATATCGCACATGCGCAAGAGCGATATAACAGAGAATACATTCATTCATATGATGTAAACATCCGAGTTGAAGAGAGTGGAGAAATATTGGTAACTGAAAACATTCTTTATGATTTTGGATCTAATTCCAAACACGGAATTTATCGAATTATTCCTTATACGAAAACTAATGATGATGGTAAAAAATACAAGATGTTGATATCTGATATTCAAGTCACAAATGATCAAGGGACTCCTTACAACTGGTCAATGACTGATGAAAATAATGAAATCAAAATAAAGATTGGTGATGCTGATAGATTTTTGACAGGTTCACATATTTACATTATTCAGTATAAAGTGGCTGGCGCATTGACTTATTTCTCCGACCACGATGAGCTTTACTGGAATGTAACTGGAAATGAATGGGAAGTGTCTATGAACTCGATTACATCGAGGGTGATTTTGCCAGATAAGGTTGACTCAAATATTGAAACAATTTGCTACAAAGGATATTCTGGATCGAAAAATCAATGCGATGAGGCGGTTGCTGGAAGAACTTCATTTTTTGCCCAAAAATATTTATTACCTAGGGAAGGTTTGACCACGGTCGTGACTTTTCCAAAAGGGATTGTTAAAGTTCTTGAACCTACTCTAGTTGTAAGTTTTTTTCAAACTATTATTGGGAAAATAGTTAGTGCTGTAATATTACTACTAATAATTTCTTGGTATATTCTTTACCCTCTATATTTGCCGTTTAAATGGTATAGAGAGGGGAAAGATCCAACGTTGAAAAATTCAGGACCAGTCACAGCTTCTTTTGATCCACCAAAAATTGACGGACGGAAACTTTCGCCTGCTGAAACGGGTGCGCTCATAGACGAAGATGTAAATATTCGTGAACTCGCCGCAACTATAGTGCACTTAGCACAGCGTGGGCATTTTAGGATTATTGAAAAGAAAAAGAAAGACTTCGAACTTGTACGAGCAGGAAAACATCCAGAAGGCGACAGATTGCTTCCCTTTGAAATACATCTCATGAATGGTCTTTTTGTATCTGGGGCAACGGTTGTTCTGAAGGATGCCAAGCTCGTTTCTACTATGGAATCAGTAGAGACGAGTATTTACCAACAGCTTATCTCAAATAAATATTTCCCTCATAATCCAAAAGAGCTCCGTAAAATATATGCAGTTGTCACAGGATTGGCTCTTATGACGTTTAATATTCTTCTAGCCATCAGTGCTGGATTATTTGGGCGAATCATGCCGCGAAAGACATTGAGCGGTAAAGAAGCGGCAAATCGAGCAAAATCTTTGAAATCATTTCTTGAGTCTCAAAAACGTCAACTCGGGTTTCAAGCTGACAAACAGATGATGTTTGAGAAATTACTACCTTATGCAATAGCATATGGTGTGGAGAAAATTTGGGCTGAGCGTTTTAAGGATCTTTCCCTTACTGACAATGAATGGTATCAATCATCCTCAAAAGATGCTCTTACGGCAAGATTATTGACAAATAGCCTGCATTATTCCTTTGCATCATCTTTTAAATCTGCTTCGTCTCCACCTACTCACACATCATCGAGTTTTGGATTTTCATCAGGAATGAGCGGCGGATCTTCAGGTGGAGGCGGTGGAGGCGGTGGGGGAGGGAGTTGGTAGGGAATGTGATAAAATAGAACTTGTCAAATAAAGTTCTCGTAGCTCAATTGGATAGAGCATCAGATTGCGGATCTGAAGGTTGGTGGTTCGAGTCCACTCGGGAACGCAGATTAGTCGTCAGTCCTTGGACGCCAGACGTCAGAAGACCAATGACTAAAGACTGAATTAGGGCCCGTAGTTTAATGGCAGAATAGAGGTCTCCAAAACCTTTGATGGAGGTTCGATTCCTCCCGGGCCTGCTACGTTCAGTTCACTACAATAATGGAAGCTGAATGTAGTTCGTGAACGTAGCGAGCTATAAAGTAACAGAAACTATGAAGGTGAACTTGAATGTAGCCTGCATTAATACCTTACATATACTGAACATATATGTATTATTTTTACATTCTCAGAAGTATAAAAAATAGAAAACTTTATCTCGGTTATTCTTCAAATATAAAAGCAAGAGTTATATCTCATAACAACGGAGAGAATAAGGCCACGAAACCCAATATTCCATATGAGTTGATTTATTATTCAGCCTTTAAAGATCAACAAGACGCTTTAGCATGTGAAAAATACTTCAAAACTACTGCTGGTTGGAAACGAATTCACAAAATGTTAGAAAACATTTTAAAACTATAATAAATATACTCCCACCTCGGGGGTGGGTGGGAGTTACTGTCACTGATGCAGCGAAGGATGGCTAATGGTACTATCACCGAACTCTCTACTAACTCTTGCTATAATTACTTCATGATAATTAGAATCGTTTCTGAGAATGATATTCCAGCACTTTCCAAATTAGCCCAGGAAACATATAGGACTACGTTCGCGAGTACGATGAGTGATGAAAATCTTCATAAAGCTTTTGGAGGTCGCTCTGAAAAATATTTCCATTCGGTAATTGACAAAGATACAATTCTAATTGCGGAAGACAAACATATAATAATAGGCTTCATTCAATTTGGTGCAGTTACTATTCCATCTATAAAAACTAACGATGAGGATATCGAATTGAATAAAATTTATGTACGGACTGATCAACATGGAAAAGGTATTGGGAAAAAGTTGATGGAATCAATGCTGTCACATCAGCGTTTGGAGAATGTTGAACGTATTTATTTGGATGTTTATGGGGAAAATAAAAAAGCAATTGGATTATACGAAAAGTACGGTTTTTCTATTATCGGTAAAACGCCATTTATAGCTGATAATAAAATTATTGGATATGATTTACTGATGCAATATTCAAAAAAGCAACAAGATCAAGCTGAATAATTTTATGCCAAATTGTTCGAAGTTCGGCTACTAAAGCCTGCATTAGAACCCACCAGCTTACGGAGAAGGAGGGCAAAAATAGTTAAATAGTATTTAATTGGCATTGTATTTTTACTACTTTTATGCTATATTTTGATTATTATGACTAAAGTTCAACTTACATTAACCGACCAAGAAGCAGCGTTATTAGCTGGATATGGCAATCAGCTTGGGTACAATTTGCCTAAGGTTGCCAAATTTATTATTAGAAAAGCTGCTGAAAAAATTCTCAACCAAGGGATAGTTCCTGTGTATAAAATGAGTGAGGAAATAGAGCGCAAAGGCTTGAAAGCATTAGCTGAGCATAAGTCAGGAAAAACAATCAAAGTCACTGATGCAAAAAAGTTCTTTGAAGAGCTATGAATTTCTCTTTGACTGATGCTTTTCAAAAACAAGCAAAAAAATTGTGTAAGAAAGATCTAAAATTGAGAGTTGAACTGGCTAAACAATTTGTATTATTTCAACAAAATCATCTACATCCTTCACTAAAATTACATAAACTAAAAGGCAAACGGTCTGAGCAGTATGCAATTTGGATTGTTGGAGATCTGAGAGCGCTAGGTATTAAAGATGGTGATGAGTATATATTTTTTGAACTAGTAAAGCACGATCAGTATTGATATAGGTTTAAACATCTGAAGCTACCTTTCGACGTCATGAAAACAGAATTTATCACATTTATAGGCATTTTAATTAATTCTGGCATTGTTTTGGTAAATGCAATTTTGGTTTATAAACACAATAAAAGGTTAAAATCATTTGAAATTACAGCGCACGAGCTCCAGGAATTGAACAATAAAATGCACGACCGTTTGGTAGATGTTGAGTTTAAGATAAAATCAGGTAAATCAATTCCTCAAAATCTTTGCAAAAGACTTCTTTACAATTCTTCAAGACTGATAAGACATGACGAAACCATAAATTACGATGTTCACAGTCTAATTAACAGTTGGGAGTCGGCACGCCTTCTTCATAATCAAGGAAATATAACTTCAGGTGAACTCTCTGTTGAGCAGGCAAAACTAATTCGCTTGATCGCAAGAATAAAAAATAAAGTAAATAAGCTTCAGATAAAATAAATGTATACTGAATAATGTGAAAAAAACTTCCAAGAATCTGATTTCAAATTTGGGAACAATTGGCTTCACTGGTATGGCAATGTTCCTACTTGTTTTTGTTGTTCTCGGATTTATTCAACCTGGATATAGCCATCTAGAGCAAACTACTAGCGAGCTTGTAATTGGGCCCTTTGGGTGGATCCAAAATCTAAATTTCTTAATTATTGCCATCTCAATATTTGCTTTTGGGCTTGGATTTGGAAAAAGTATTTATAAGAATTTATTCAATCCCATCTCATTTGGATTTTCTGTTATGTCGATAATCGCCATATTATTAATAGTTTTTCCATCAGATTGGATCGCGACCAATAGAGCATTCCACATGTCCAATTTGAGTTTTGACGGAAGGATGCATTACGAACTCACATTTATCGCATTGATTCTTTCTCCATTTTCTTTTTATCAAATTTATATTGGTTTAAACAAGAGTCCAAAGTGGAAGAGTATGTCTCAATATACTTTTTTTGTTCAACTTTCTAGTTTTTTTATGGGTTTGGCTTGGGCAATCTTATTATTGTCAAATTTCCAAGGTTTTCAAGATTGGAAAGGTTTATTTCAGAAAATTATTTTTGTAAATATTTTAGTTTGGTTTATGGTTATTGGTAAAAAACTTCAGAAAATAAATCTGTAATAAAATAATATTAATTATTATGAACAGGCTCACTTTTCCAACACTAAATAACAAAAACGTAATGCTTTACTACTTTTTGACAATCTTCTTGAACGGCTGGTTCATACTGCCAAATTGGGTGTTTTACTTTGGCAAATTTATCACGATCGTACAAATTGGACTAATTGATGGAATTTCAAAAATCGTCGGACTTGTCATTGAGGTTCCATCAGGCACAATCTCAGATATTTTTGGCAAAAAAATTACTCTACTTATTGGAAATATTGCAATAATTATTAGCTGTCTCATTTTAATATCATCTTTCAATTTTGTGCATCTTTTGACTGGCAGTATCGTCATGTTTATTGGTTTTGCTTTTATCTCAGGGGCAAAAGAGGCTCTTCTTTACGATTCACTTATTGAGATTGGCAAAGAGAATCAATACGATGAAATTCTAGGTAAAATTAGCAGCATTAGCATCGCGACAACTATCGCCTCAATTTTTATTGGCGGATTTCTTTATGGAATAAATCCAGTATTTCCATTTATTGCGTGGGCAATATTTTCACTAATTGCCGTGATTATACTCATTTTTATGAAAGAGCCACAGATTGAAAAAGATAAATCAAAAACGGTAACTTTTATGACGACGATAAAAGATGGAGTAAACTCAATTTTTGGAGCAAAATTTCGAAAATATCTTTTCCCAGTTCTATTTTTATCAATGTTTATCAGATCGTACGAAGGAGTTGTAAGGCAAAATATGGGAGCGTACTTTGGTTTTAATGGTGAGACTTTAGGTTATATTATTGCGATTTCATTTATTCCAGCGCTAATTACTGCTTACAATTACAAAAAAATTAAGGCAAAAATTGGAAGCTGTAATTTTGAATATATGCTCGGATTGATTTTCCTGACTGCTTTTTCAGTAGCATTTTTTGCAACTTGGTATTTTGGCGCAATTACATTCATCTTGATTTACGTCGCCCAAGAGCTCGCTCGGCCCTTTATTTTAGGCCGGATAAACCGCGGAGTTGAGTCAAGCCATCGGGCAACTGCGATATCAACAGTTTCGTTACTGTCAGACATTCCGTACTTAATATTAGTTATCGGTTTTGGAAGTATGCTTGGATTATCAAATCTCAAGTATTTGTACGTAATATTTTTGGGAGCAGTTTGTGTATATTTAGCACATAGATTGTTTTCTAAAATAGGGACTGTCCCGTTCCGGAACAGTCCCTAAATCCTAGAGCCTTACAGCAATCCGCCGATCAACATCCGAATCAGAATCGGTAACATATAATTTCACGGGCGTTAATTTATAAAGCCTATAAAAACTTTTGCCTTTATAAAATGAGGGTTTTACTTTTAAAAAAGTAGAGACATAATACCTAAGTTCTTTTAAAAGTTCAAGATTACCTAGCTTTTTTACTGTTCCCATTCCCTGCACGCCCACGCCTTTTCCTTCAGGAGCTGTTGAGTCAAAAATTGAAAATGAAACACTATTATTTTCAGACAAATTCTTCATATGCCGCGACTTCGGACTCGAGGCGAAGTAGAGGTTGTTGTCATTGTCTAGTCGGTAAAAGACTGGCGCGGCCCATGGGACACCGGCCGCGCCAGATGTCGCAAGAGTCATATAAATATTTGAATTAAGAATATCTTGTGCTATATCCTTCACGTTCGTTTTCATTATGACAATATTACTTTAGCTTATGCTTATAGTAAAATTGTTGTGCAGAAAATGCACAGGTGGGATATACTAATTGCTGAATTACTTAACTGTTAAATTGCTCTTACGTATTAAAGCTCTCCTCCTTACCAAGGAGGAGTACCCCGCTAAGCTGGGGGGAGGTGGTTGTCATCTCAAGCGTAAGTCGAGAGATCTATGTTGTTGGATACATTAAACAGATCCCTCCACATTGGTCGGGATACAAGATGAACAATTAAACCTACATGATAAACTCTGACTCAATAATAGAAATTAACAAATACTTAGATCTCCTTGGAGTATCTGGTGTTGGCAAAAAACTTTTCGTGTCCTTGGCTCAAAGTGGACCGATATCAATCACAAAACTGTCAAAATTATCAAGTATTGAACGGACGAAAATTTATCGCATCATTGATGATCTGGTTAAAACAGGAATTTTAGAGGAAGTAGTGGATTATAAAAAGAAGTTGTATAAAGCCGCCGATACTCACAATATTCTAATGCTTGTTGAGGAGCAAAAACAAAAAACTGTTCAGTTGGAGAATCAATTTGATAAGTTTTCAAAATCAGTAAGCAACATTCTCAAACCCAGCACGACGCAAGTACAGTTTTATAGAGGTCAAGATGGAATCCGTCAGATGTTATGGAATGAGTTATCTGCAAAAGGCGAAAGTATGGTATTTATATATAAGATATTTGATGAATTTGTAGGTTCTCCCTTTTTTGATAAATGGGCAGATGAGTTTGCAAGTCGAAATTTAAGTTCCCGAGAAATACGAACCGAGCTTTTTGACGAAAGCTATCAAGACTCTCCAAATGATATCTGTTTTTATATAACGAATATTAAAATGAGGTATTTGAAAAAAAAGGATTTTCCTATAAAACATTGTTTAAGCATTTATAATGATGTTGTTTCAATATATGATTTCTGGGAAGGTGAGATATTTGGAGTAGAGATCTACAACCAAAGGGTAGCAGATATGCAGCGGATATTTTTTGAAACTTTTTGGAAAATGGCAAAACCGGTGAGTAATGAGATGCTTGTTGTTCACACGAGACGAAGTCATGAGTCTGCAAAAGAGCCAAAAGTATATTAACTCAAATAGGGACTGTCCCGTTCCGGGACAGTCCCTAAAAGGGACAGTCCCTAAATAAGTATTCAAAATTATCATGAAAAAACTTATTACAAAACTTATACTTTTTCAGTTTTTTAATGATCTGGTACTGGTTTATCCGGTATATGTTTTGCTGTTCCAAAAACATGGACTTGACGCCTTTGCCATTTCGATGCTTCTTGCAATTTGGGTTGGTTCAAAACTAATTTTGGAAATTCCAAGTGGAATTTTGGCAGACAAATATTCGCGCCGAAATCTTATTTTAATCGGCCGAGTTTTTAAGATATTTGCATTTATTATCTGGCTGTGTGCAGGGTCAGGATTTTTATTTGGTCCCTTTTGGTATTTTGCGATAGGTTTTATTTTATGGAGTATCACAGGAGCGCTTTATAGCGGTACATTTTTGGCATTTTTGTATGATGAGTTAAAAGCATACGGACGTGAAGCAGATTATGAAAAAATTCAAGGATATATGATTTCAGCTAGTTTGAGTGGAATAGTCATAGCTCTTTTTGTTGGTGGCTTTGTTGCTGAAATTTCATATAATTTTGTTTTAGTAGCAAGCATCATGTCTCCGATTATTTCATTTATTATTCTATTTACTGTCAAACCGGCCCAAAAAGTGCAGTCAACAGAAGAAAAAAATTATCTAAAATTTTTAAAGCTCGTTTTGATAAACGCGCGGAAAAATTTATATTTAAGAGAGATTATTTTCATGTTAGTTTTTATATCTAGTATTTTTTCGGCAGCTGTCGAATTTTATCCATTTTTATTTGGTGAACTGGGCTTTGTCGAAGGAATGGTGGGATTTCTTTTTGGAGTGAATTACATATTTGTTCTTTTTGGCGGAATTACAGTCGGATACCTCACCTCAAAAAAGGGAAACTGGGAGAGTATTTTGACTCTCATTGCTGGCTTTTCAATTCTTCTTATCACAGTATTTAAAACCCCTATTTTTTTGATTGGATTGTTTATCGCCGCATTTTTCATAACGATTTTTGAAATTAGGCTTACAAACAAGATTCAAAAGGAAATAGAGTCACATGAAAGAGCGACAATGCTGTCGATAAGTAGTTTTTTGAGCGGGGGAATGCAGTTGATTCTATTTATGGTATTTGGTCTTATAACGCGAACTTATGGAAGTTACATGATGATATTTATAGCCGGCGTCGGCATTATTCTGATATCAATTTTCGGGATAACTCAGCTTACTTCAAAGTCAAATCAACCTTGAATCCGGTGCCCATATCTGTCATAGTGAGAGTATGGAAAAGCCTGAATTCACACCATTGCCAATAAATTTAAATATTCAAAAAGCTAGCCCTGGGAAAGCATTTGTTCTATTTTTTTTCGCGCTTGTTGTTATTTCCGTGATAGGTGTTGGTGGTTGGTATCTAAACTATTTTTATAATACCTCAAATATTGACCAAGTAAAAATATCAAAGCCAAAAGCCAACTCTCAAATATCCACCTCTCCAACTTCGGCAAATACGGAAATTCCTGTCTTTGAGGTGCCCGCTGACTGGTCAAATCAGCGGGCACCAAACTGTGGCCTAACTTTTCGAATTCCGCCTCCCGAGGAGCCATACATGATTCCAAGAGACCCGAATACTCCGCCATCCTCACTAGATGATGAAGGAAAATACTGGATTTTTGAGGAGTATCCAAGTAGATTATTTCTTTTTGAAAATCTCACCCGGGCAATTTTTAAAAATCCTGAACTTCCAGGAAGCGGATATGTCTCTTCATCAGTTGAGGTCATGTGCTCAATAAACATAGGCGATTACACGACAGACTCACTTTTTGTCGCTATTCAAAATGATCTTCTGAAAAACTTTTCTGTCGTTAAAATGAAGACAAGTGGAAATGCAAATTTGTGGGATCGCGAAGTTAAGACTGCGACTTTTGAAGGTGGGACGTTTGGCGCGGAACAGTATTATATTTTTGCTACTCCATCGCATATTTATATGATTCGTCAGATAGGGGAGACAACAAATGCGGATATTTCAGCAGTCGCCACCCAAATTTTTCAAAGTATTGAGTTTGAGTAAAATTAAATATCACATATTTTAAAACGAAGTGCAATAAAAGTCATTTTTTATACACTTCGTCATGTGTGCCGAATAGATAAAACCTGAATGTATCTTCATCACGATACAACATGCGGTGATTTTTATCTATAGATATACTCCAGGAATCTTTAATATCGCCTGTAAGCTTATGAGTTCGAAGCGAAGGATGTTGAGGGTTCAGTTGAAAGATAGATAATTGCTTTTTTATCTTTTTGTAAAGGGGAGGATTGCTTATACGAACTTTTTTGATAGATTTTACTACGCCAGAATCCAGCTCAATTTCCTTCATAATGTATCAATAAAATCTTCTACATCTCCAGTGACTTTTATTGTTTTTGCCAAAGGTCCCGTTGCCCTTTTATACGCATTTATAGCTTTGTTTGAAGCTGCGAAAGTGGGAAAGTCTCTTTGTTCAATATCTTTTAGAATAAGATGCTTCACATACCCAGCCATAGGAACGCCGAATTTTTTCGCACGTGCAGCTATGTAGGTCTTAAGTGGAGTAGAAAGATTGAGTTTTATTTGAGAATATTGTTGTTCCATTATGATATGTTAACACCAAATCCAGTACTTTTCAAGGACTATTTAATAATAGTAGTTACATCACTACTTCCCACAACTTAAAATCGAGCTTGTCACGATTAACGTGGCGTAGCTTCGGAGGTGTCTTTGCAAACAATAAATTACTATATCAAATTCATTTTATACTATAGCATTAGTATGATAAACTATAGGTTATGTCACCTGAACCGTTAAAAAATTTGTGGAATGTAGCAAGGAACCATAATGAGCCTCCAGACAGTCTATATGGTCTATTATTTGACATTTTTTTAAATCCTGATAATTTGAAAGGAATTCAATGCGACGAATTTGGTAAAGTCATTCATCCTACTGCTGGCGAACCTCAAGATTTTCTTATTGGAACATTAAATGCAATTGACCAAGAGACTGGTGAGCCAACAGCTGATAAATACGGATACGTCAGATTTGATTTAGCAAATAACGAAGTTCAATTTGCATATAGGGTAGAGGATGAAAATAGACCTGGATATTACGGAATAGCACATCATCAATTGTTTGTTTGTGATAATAGAATTCGGTCATTATCTGGGCTTTTTCCATTCCAAGTTCCGCAGGGTAGGAATAGTTTTTTACGGATTACAGATGACTTTTTATTTAAAGATTCTGAATTTTGGCAAGATGGACTTAAACAGCGTGCTGGAGATGCGTCGATTGAAGCAGCCGATGTGATGGATTTGCTTGTTAGTTTCTCTGATGGATTTGTGCCTTATTGGTCGGTAGGCGATATGGATATTTTGCAGGCCATGATGTAGCTCATTTATCATCTCGTCAATATCTCAGGCTTAAATTATTCATACCCTATAGTATAATGTTCTATGTCAAATGAGCGCGTTGCATTAAATTTTCCTGATTCTTCTATGCCGTTGAAGGATAGGTTAGGGTGGGCAAAAAGCGTTGACCAAGTAGCTCGAAAGCAAGCTGAAAGAGCAGCTTGCGTCCAGTCCAGTGATTTCGTAAGAAGTGAATTAATCCCTGAGATGCACGCCCAACAAGTCCCATTTATAGAACAGATAGGTCAAATTCATGCAGCCCACATGAGGGGAAATGAGCATCTTATCATCCATCCATCTTTATTAGATGATTGTTTATCACTATCTCAAGCTCATGAAATCAATACATTTGGTGGGTTGATTCGTAGTGAAAATGGACTACCTATTAATTTAGATATTGCATCAGCATCTTCCGGGGCAAGCTATCAAGATGTTCCACTACTTTTTCAAAGGTTCGGAGAAGCTATGGATTTTCTTTTTCCTTCAAATAATTATAATCCGATCGTCACAGAGAAAAATATTCACAATTATCTAAGCGTTGCTCAATTTTTATTTAATTTAATCCATCCTTACGTTGATGCAAATGGAAGAACATCAGAAGATATGCTGTATGTGCTTTGGATGCGGCGACCAGATCTTGCTCACACAATGCGTTTCATCAGTAGTACAGGAATGCGCGATGATGTCGACGTTGCATCTCGCAGTAATCTCATAAATATTGGTGCATTAGAATATTCGAAAAAAGTAGCTGTAAATCTTGGAATTTCTGAATCGCCAAACCTAAGCGATTATCGCGCCCTTTTAGATAAAATATCAGTGAAAATCTCTAAAGATGGCAAAGTTTTAGATCCTGAAGAACTCTATTTAAGAGCACAAACCATCACATTAGTGCAGGATCTAGAAGCCCTTCAGGTTGGGGAAATTGAGCCAAATATTACATTTCCCCTTTTGGCATTTTATCTCGGTAAATCGTCAGAAACATATCAACTTGCTAATGGTCAAATTATTGGTCCGGGATTGAGGTTGGTGGACACCACGAGTAGTTAATCAGCTTTTCCCCAAAGCCTGTTCCAAGTCATAAATCAAATCATCTCGATATTCCAAGACTTGCTTAGAGGTATATTAGTTTATCCCAAGTAAAATTGCTGTATTTTGGCCATGATAATGGGAATAATATGCATCTTTTACAGGTTCTTTTACAGTAGTATAAAATACATCTGGGATATCTTTATTTAAACCACCTGAAGCTAATAGAAGCCCGTTCGGTTTAAGCACTTTATGTAAGGTAGAGCACTCATCTTCAAGTAGAAGTGATAAGTCGTACTGTCTTAGACATAAGACCCAGTCAAAAAAACCTTTTGGAATAAACGAGCACGCGTGAGTAAAGCTGGCGAGAGAAAATTGGACACGAAAATTTGATGCTGGCATAAATCTTCTTAAATCAGTAACTGGATCTGAAAATAATTTTGTAGATTTATCGAGCCAATTATTAGGACAAGTTGTATCTTTTTCACATAACATTAACGTATTAATACGAGGTTCAAGATGTGTGAAATGAGGGGGGCCACAGAGAAGTGCTCGATCATAAAAATTAGTTTCTGGTCCAATAACACAAGTTGTGCCCGCTATAGTTTGAGGATTAACGCCAAGGTAGTGTGCAATATCAATTACTTCTTTGTGTCTAGGAGAAAGAAGAAATGTAGGGTAGGGGATTTCTTTTCCATATAATGAGATGCTTGTCATGCTAAAGCGTATTACGAGTTTAAACCTTCCCCAAAGCCTGTTCCAAGTCATAGATCAAATCATCTGCGTCTTCAAGACCTATAGATATTCTAATCAGCGCATCGTCAATTCCTGACTTTTTACGTTCCTCAGGTGTGAGCTCTGAGTGGGTCATCGACGCCGGATGTTCGATCAGACTTTCGACACAACCCAGAGAGACGGCAAGAGCGATAATGTCAACATTGTTGACAAGTTTCTCCCCAGCGTCATATCCGCCTTTTATGAGAAATGAAAGAACGCTTCCTGTTCCATTCATCTGTTTTTTGGCAAGTGCATATTGCTCATGAGATTTGAGGCCTGGGAAAAATACTCGATCGACCAACTTATGCGATTCTAAAAATTTGGCTACTTTAAGTGCATTTTCTTCTTGTTTTCGAAGTCTAATTTCGAGCGTTGAAATTCCGCGAATGACCAAATATGCGGTAAAAGGAGACATGGTAGGGCCAAAGAAAATGTAGCTATGTAAAAATATTGGATCAATGGTTTCGTGAGATCCGATTATTGCGCCGCCGATCACATCAGAGTGACCGCCAATATATTTTGTCAGACTATGAAGCACTATATCAATTCCCATGTCCAGTGGATACTGAATTGGGGGAGGCGCAAAAGTATTATCAACAATTGTTATAATATTGTGTTTTTTACCAATTTCAGCAATTTGTTTGATATCTACGATCTCAAGAAGTGGATTTGTCGGTGTTTCAAAGTAAATGACTTTTGTTGTTTTATCGATTTTAGACTCCACTTCAACTCGATTGTTCGCGTCAACCATATGCACGGTGACTCCGAATTTTGGCAAAATATGAGCGATAAATTCAAAAGCTCCACCATAGATAACTTTATGGGCAATTATCGAATCTCCATGCTTTAGGTAGTGGAGAAGTGTGAGTGTGATTGCTGACATTCCAGATGATGTCGCCAGAGCCCGTTCGCCATTTTCTAGAGCCGCAAGTTTCTTTTCAAGAGCGTAAACTGTAGGATTTGTAAATCGAGAATATATTAGACCCTTTTTCTTCCCCGAAAATCTTAGAGCGCCCTCTTTGGCTGATGGAAATTGGAAAGTCGATGAAGGGTAAATCGGTGTGACTACAGAACCAAAGGTAGGATCAGACTTTCGTAGCCCGACGTGTAAATTTTGTGTGGAAAATTTTAGCTTGTGCTTCATGGCAATAACTATATGATACCATATGAAAAATAAAAAATCCAGAAAAAAACGCTGAATTGGCGTAGAGAATATGCAAACTAAATAAAGTTAAACTGTAGTAGGCGGCACCTTATCTTCTTCCTCACCTTCGACTTCGGCCACTTGGCTTTGTAAATTTTGCAAAACAGAGTCAAGTGCTTCCTGGCTTTGTGGCGGAGAAGCGACAAAAGGAGTTTCTGCAACTTGCTGGTTGACAGTTGTTGGTTGTTGGTTGTTGGTTGTTGGTTGTTGAACTGGTGGATTTACAGATCCAGGAGTTTGCATTGGTTTTATAGGAGATGGAGCGGCTGTGTCAAACATCGGCTCAGATAAAGATTGAATAGACATATCTTTTTCTAAAGTTGGATCGGCCATCTCAGTTGAAGGCTCAGTTGGAGGGTTAGTTGCACTTTCAACAGCAGTTGGAACTTGTGGAACTACAGGTGCTGGCGTTGGAACAGTTGGAGCAACTGTTGGGGCAGTTTGAACAGGCTCTTGAGCTGGTACAGGCGCGACTTCAGGTGTAACTGGAACTTGTTGAACTTGTGGCTGAGCATTGATCCCAAGTGCACCATCGAACTCATCTTTTGTGAAGCCTTTGATAATGATAGCTTCAGATCCGTCTTTTTCGATTTTTGTGACAGGAGTTCCTGCAAAGTTGTCCGAAATTGCAAGCATCTCAGTCAAATATTCACGATTTGCCTCAAGATTTTTCTCCTCAAAAGGAATATTATTAGCTTTTAGGTATTCTTTTTCAAGTTTTGAAAACGAGCAGTCGTTAATCGTATAGATGGTAACCTTCATAAGAAAAAATAAATACTAATAATATCGAAAATAATAGGATCAAATTCATTATGAAGAAGTTTTTAGGATATGTCAAGATCAATTCGGTTCTTGTAACTAAACTATGGTAAAAAAACGATAGTTTAGTTCTTCATAACAATTAAAACGATCTTCAAAACATGTGGCACAGGTTTTTTATGGCACTATGGGACAGAAATGGGCGGTAGACTGAAAGTATTGTTGCAAATTCAGTGAACCGCCCTATGTGGAATTTTATCAAATTGCTGGGACTATCTTCATGTGAAATTACTAGGTATTCTCAAACAGGAAAACAAGTATATATTCAAGTAAAAATTCGTAGAAAGTCTGCAATCTGTCCATGGTGTAACGCAA
>Ga0210057_1005724_pt1 | contig 15847 bp, 9 predicted proteins | sample CryGeyCG2114_010_2_FD_183968 | JGI IMG/M metagenome (GOLD analysis project Ga0210057, IMG submission 183968) | Groundwater microbial communities from aquifer - Crystal Geyser CG10_big_fil_rev_8/21/14_0.10 (SPAdes) (version 2) | ecosystem: Environmental > Aquatic > Deep subsurface > Groundwater ...
GTAAAATCGCGCAACCGTTCGCCGGCTTGCGAAAATCGAAAATTTTCAATGTCGGCGGTAGCGTCAATTATTAAATCTTTTATTTTGCCCAAAATCCACTGGTCAGCTAAAGTTAAAACTTTTGTATTTAATTTCCCTCGCCCCGCGGGAGAGGGATTAAGGGTGAGGGCGTATCGCGCTATGTTCCACAGCTTATTCGCAAAATTCCTGAAATCCGCAATCTTTTGCTCACTCATGCGCGTATCGTTGCCCGGGGTATTGCCGACGATTAAGGACATACGCACCGCATCAGTGCCGTATTTTTGTATCATTTCCAGCGGGTCAATGCCATTGCCTTTGGATTTGGACATTTTTTTTCCTTGCGCGTCTAAAACCATTCCGTGCAGATAAACATTCTTAAAGGGAATTTCATTCAGCGCAAAAAGCGACATCATTATCATGCGCGATACCCAGAGCGTAATAATTTCGTAGCCGGTTTCCAAAAACTGCGTGGGATGATAATTCTTTAAATCATTTGTTTTTTCGGGATAACCTAAAGTAGAAAACGTCCACATGCCGGACGAAAACCAAGTGTCTAATACGTCCGAATCCTGTTGCCAATTTTCTCCAGCCGGTTTATCCGCTCCAACATAAACCAATTCTTTCAATTCATACTTCCAACCCGGCTGCCATGCTTTATTCTTCCGCCAGTCTTCATCTATCGCCCGCTCCCAAGTTTTATTGTTTAATAATACTTCCATCGATAACTGTGGAATTCTGTGAGTTATAACGGCTATTTTTTTGCCAGCATATTTTTCCACTATATCGCTTAAAAACTTTAACACTCTTTGCTCTACATCTTTAAAAGACTCTCCTCCGGCAAAAGAATCATTAATGTGTTCCATATCTTTAATAATAATTTTTTTGTCGGGCTTATATTCTGCGCCAAAATCAACTTCTCTTAAACGCTTGTCCTGAATGATTTCTATATTTCTGCCTTTAAATATTATCTCGGCCGTCTGTGTCGCCCGCTTTAAATCAGAGGTAACAATTAAATCAAAATTTTGATCGGCAATCAGTTTGCCTTGATTTTCCGACTGTTCTATCCCTAGTTGTGTTAATTCCGGATCTTCGCTGTTTGCAAATTTCCCAGTCTCATTTTCTATAGTAGCTCCATGAGCAAAATAAACTATTTCCACTCCTCCCCTTCTTACTTCTGACTTCTTACTTTTAACTTGGTAATAAGCCGGGATCTGATGTCCAAACCAAATCTGCCGCGAGATACACCAGTCGTGCAAATTTTCCATCCAGTCTAAATAGCGTTTAGTGAATCGTTCGGGCGTAAATTTAATCTTGCCCGCTTTAACCACCTCAATCGCTTTTTCTTTCAAAGATTTTCCGCCTAATTTTTTTATTTTTTTATCCACGCTGACAAACCATTGTTTTGACGGCAAGGGCTCAATGCCCGTGCCGCAGCGATAGCAGACTGACAAGTTATTTTTTATATTTTCCTCTTTGATTAATAACTCATCAGCTATTAAATTTTTAATAACTTGCTCACGCGCCTCCATTACGGTCAATCCGGAAAATTTGCCGGCATCAGCCATCTTGCCCTCTTCGTTGATAATTTTTTTAATTTCCAGTTTATTTTTCTGCGCCGTTTCATAGTCAACCATGCTGTGCGCCGGCGTTACGCCCAAAGCGCCGGTGCCGAAATTTTGATCCACGTTTTTATCGGCAACAACTTTTAATTTCAGCGGCACGCCGCAAAAATCAACTTCAAAAATTTTATTGATATATTTTTTGTATCGCCCGTCGTCCGGATTAACCGCGACCGCCGTATCGCCGAGTTTTGTCTCCGGCCGCGTGGTCGCAATCGCGAACGGAAAATCTTTGCCGTATTTAAAAGTATAAAATTTAGCGTCCTGTTCTTTGTATTCCACTTCATCGTCCGCGAGCGTTGACTGGCAGCGCGGGCACCAGTTGACGATGCGGCTACCCCGGTAAATCACGCCTTCGTTATACATGTCAATAAACATCCGCTTAACCGCCGCCTGCCGCGCTTCGTCCAGAGTGAACGCTTCGCGCGACCAATCTAGCGACGCGCCGGTTTTTTTTAATTGATTGATAATTGTCGCCTGCGTCGTTTTTACAAATTTCCCGACTTCTGCCAAAAATTTTTCTCTCCCTAAATCATGGCGGGTCTGATGTTCTTCTTTCCATAATTTTTTCTCTACCACATTTTGCGTCGCAATCGCCGCGTGGTCCGTCCCCGGAATCCAGAGAGCGCGCCTGCCGTTCATCCGATGATAGCGCGTTAAAATATCAGTAATCGCCACCATTACCATGTGCCCCAGATGCAATTTGTCCGTAATATTAGGCGGCGGCAAAACAACCGCAAAAGTATCCGCGTTCTTTTTACAGATTTTTTTGGCAACGCAAACATCGGGATTAAAAAATCCGGATTTCTCCCATTTTCTATAAACAGAATCCTCATATTTTTGAGGATTATATGCTTTTGGCAGTTCCTTGTCCATATATCTACCCTATCAAATTTAACGCTGTCTGGCAAGAAAATTGCTCACACTTGCTTGCAATCTAAAGCCCCGTCATTAATCGCAAAGTGTAGGGTTGACGCTTTTTTTAATTTAACTTATACTAATCAGCTATATTTTAGTTCTCTATCTTGAACTGAAAAAAATTTGGCTGTAAAATAATATGATAATTTATTTAATAAAATCTCAGATAAAAATTCGTGAATTCGCGAGATATGTTGACAGACGACCAACAAATTTTTGAACAAATTGAAAAAGCGAAAAGCATACTAATAACCTTTAAACGGGATTTTAGCGGCGATTCCCTGACTTCGGCTCTGGCCCTGCAGTCTTTTATAAAAAAAATGGGGAAGGAGGCAAAGGTCGCCGCTGATAATTTTAAGGCGACTTCCAGCTTCTCTTTCCTGCCGGGCATTGCGGATATTAAGCCGGAAATAAAGATGGGGAAAAAATTCATCATCAGCCTTGATACCAGCCAAACCGCCGCCAAAGAGATAAGCTATCAGGTTAAAAACAACCGGCTGGAATTTATTATTACTCCCCAAGAAGGAAAATTCAGCCAGGAAAATATATCTTCCAAAACAACCGGCTACGGGTACGACTTAATCATTGCCGTTTCCACCCTTGATCTCGAATCCCTGGGAAATATCTATCATAAAAACACCGAGTTCTTTTTTGACACGCCGATAATTAATATTGACCACCATCCGCGCAACGAAAAATACGGGCAGATTAACAAAATTAAAATAACCGCCATCGCCACTACGGAAATAATTTTTGAACTGCTAAAAAACTACTCTATCGATCTTATAGACAAGCAAATGGCGACTTGCCTTTTGACTGGAATCTTTTCTGAAAGCAGGAGCTTTAAAGTAGGCTCTCTGACCCCCAATTCCCTTCTGGTCGCGAGCCAATTGATCACGGCGGGAGCCGACAAAGATTTAATTGTCCGCCACCTTTATCAGAGCCGGAATTTCAATATGCTTAAGCTGTGGGGCCGGGTGCTGGCTAAACTAAAAAATGACTTAAACGGACGCATCATCTGGTCGTGCCTTAACCATGTGGATTTTGAAAAAACCAGCAGCGGCACCGAGGGGCTGGAAGATGTTATTGAGGAATTAATAATTAACGTTCCGGAGGCGGAAATAATTATCTTATTTATTAACGACCATAGCGATAAAACTGAAATAAAAGTATATACTGTCCGCAATATTGACTCCTTGTTTTTAATAAAGGAGTTCGGGGCGGAAGGATCAAAAAACGCGGCCACGGCGGTTTTAAATAAACCGTTAGAGGGGACGGAAGAAATAATAATATCCCACATAAAAGAAAAAATGAAAAAATTGCCTTTATAAATCAATTATCGCATGATATAATAATAAAACTGGGGGGCATATAGCTCAGTTGGTTAGAGTGCCACGTTGACATCGTGGAGGTCAGTGGTTCGAGTCCACTTATGCCCACAATAAAAACGCCAGGCGGCATTTTATTTTTTGCAAATCAATCAATTGACGCTCTTGATTATCTTGTCTTTTTTTTATATAATAAAAACACTGTTATAGAATCTATATATTAGCAATAAGCGATTAATCAACTTGCGGCCGACGCCGACGGCGGGTAACTTTAAGAATATGGATTTTTTTAAAAACCTAACGGGACTTAATAAAAAAACCAACATTAACATTAATAATGAACCGGAAGAACAAACAGCACCGGCGCATCAGGCTGACGAGCAATGGTTTTCAGATGAATATGATGAGGGACAGCTGGCGATTGACGTTTATCAGACCAAAGACGCGATTGTGGTAAAATCAACTATCGCCGGCGTCAGGCCGGAAGATATTGATATTTCCGTTAATAACGATATGCTGACTATCAGGGGCAAACGGGAAATGAAAGAAAAAATAATTGAGGAAGACTATTTTTACCAGGAGTGCTACTGGGGAAGTTTTTCCCGCTCTATTATCCTGCCGGTAGAGGTTAAAACCGATAAAATTGAAGCGACTATTGAAAACGGAGTGCTGGCCGTTGTTTTGCCGAAAGCCCAGACAACCAAGCAAATATCGGTGAAAATTAAAGAGTAGGCGCTGAATTATTTTAATATAACTTAATAAAAAATGTTCACTTTAACAGTCGACCGCCTTGAGGGCGAAACGGCAGTCCTTAAAACAAATGGCTCCACTATAAATTTACCCGTTAAATATCTGCCCGCCGGCGTCCGCGAGGGCGATATTTTAAATTTGTCAATCTCCCGCGACGGGGAAAAAACCGCGGACAGCAAAAAACAGGCGAAAGAAATTTTAAATGAAATAATAAACCACTCCAATTAGAAATAACTTTCCCATGCCGTGACCAGAAAAAAAATAACAAACAAGCTGGATTTTTTAAATAAATTTGGCGAGACAAGAAAAGCCCTTGCCTCCGGCCGGAAAAAAATAAGCTCCCGATTTTCCGCCAGCATAAGGGAGTTAGTAGCGCCGCAGCGGCAACTTCAAAAGCTGTTGTCAATTGGCGTTATTTTTTTTGCCGTTCTGACAATAATCAGCGGGCTTTATTTCTTTTATCAAAAGGCCTGCCGGGAAAAATTTTATATCGGATTAAGCGCCGGGGGCATTGATCTGGGAAATAAAACAATAGCTGCGTCCCGGGAGGAGCTGTTGAATAAAGCGGATGAATTCAGCCGAAAGGGTCTGGTAATAATATATAAAGATAAAAAGGTTAATATCGCCGCCGCTCCCGTCCCCTCTGCCCCTGATTCCAGCGTTGATTTGTTCTCTTTCAAGGTGGAAAAAACTTTGGCGGATATTTTTTCCGCCGGACGCAGAGAAAATATAATAAAGAACGCTAAAGATCAGCTCCTGATTTTTATCCTTTCTCCTGATAAACCTATTGAGTTTTATCTTGATGAAGAAAGAATCAGAAACATGCTTTATGACGGCTTTTATCCTTTTGAAGAGAAGGCGCAAAGCGCCGAAATTGCCATTATTAATGACAAGATAACTATCCGTCCTGAAATTATCGGCAAAATATTTAACTATAATGATATTGTCAGGCAAATAAAAAAGCGGATTGCCTACCTTGACAGCCGGCCGGTAGAGATAAGCTTAAAGACCGACTATCCTGAAGTCTATGCCGAAGAATTGGCTCTGATCCTGCCGCAAGCTAAAAAATTGCTGGCAACAACTCAAATTAAATTAAAACTGCCGGCGGAAATTAAAAATAAAAACAGTAAAAATACGGAATGGGAAATTGATGAAAAAAGATTGGTCGGCTTCCTGACGGCGAAGCAAATCTCTTTTCAATACAACATTAAGTGGCTGTTTTCCGCGCTTAATAAAAAATTTTATATCGGTTTAAAGAAAAAAGAGACGGAAAAATATCTTCGGGAAGAAATATCTCCGGCGGTTGATATTGAGCCGGTTGACGCTAAATTTACAATATCAGGCAACAAGGTAGCGGAATTTATCAGCAGCCAAAAAGGGCAAAAATTAGATATTGACGGCACCTTTAAACTTTTAGAAAATGCCGTGGTTGAAGCGGCCGCAGCAACCGCCCTGAAAAATTTTGCGGTTGAACTCATTATTAAAGAGGTGGCGAGTGAAATTACCAATGAAAATGTAAACGATCTTGGGATAAAAGAAGTTATCGGCACCGGCCACTCGAATTTCGCCGGTTCCCCGTCCAATCGGCGCCATAATATCGCCGTAGGCGCCAGGGCGGTGCATGGCACGCTGATTAAGCCGGGGGAAACATTTTCTTTAAATAAAACTCTGGGCGAAGTTAATGCCGAAACGGGTTATCTGCCGGAGTTGGTCATTAAGGAAAATAAAACTGTTCCTGAATACGGAGGCGGATTATGCCAAATAGGCACAACGGCTTTCCGCGCCGCCCTTGATTCCGGCCTGCCAATCGCCGAGCGCCGCAACCATTCTTACCGGGTAAGATATTATGAGCCGGCCGGCACTGACGCGACTATTTACAGTCCGGCCCCTGACTTTAAATTTATTAACGATACCGGCCACTATGTACTTATCCAGAGAAGAATTATAGGCGACGATCTCTATTTTGATGTCTGGGGAACGGATGACGGGCGCAAAGTTACTAAAACCGAACCGAAAATTTATAACATTAAAACTCCTCCGCCGACTAAAATTATTATTACCGACGAACTGCCTTCGGAAGAAAAAAAATGCACCGAACACGCCGTCAATGGAGCTGACGCCAGTTTCTATTATAAAGTTGAATATTCCGGCGGAGAAATAAAAGAAGAAACTTTTTTAAGCCATTACCGGCCCTGGCAGGAAGTCTGTTTAATCGGCGCAACCTCTACTCCGGAAACAGTGGATAACTTAATGGAATCTTCACAATAAAAAAATTAGCCTAAGCGGGACAGGCAAAAAAATTTTTCTTTCTGGTGTCTTGAGCGCGAAGCCAAAGACAAGAGAGAAAAATTCCCCATGCTTGTCGTGCCTATCCCGCTTAGGCTAATTTTTATCTTCTGATACAACAAGCTATCTTAGCATATTAAATTTTAATTGTCAAGAATTAACCAAAAAAATACAAACTACTTTGCTAATATTAGCAAATAAAATAAAAATAGACAAAATATTTATCCAACCGGCAATAAAATTCTCCGCTGATAACAAAAAGACCGCGCTCAGTAATGTGGCGGGGAAAAAATAAATAGTAAAAATTATGAATGCAAACAAAAAAATAATTCTAATATTTAATTTATAATTTTTATTTTTGATATTTTAATCCTTTATTTTTTGCTTAATTGCTATTGTTAAAATAAAAAATATATTTTATAATTACGGCAGAGACAAAAAATTTATATTATTTTCTGTCAGCTGAAATTTAAAAATGGCGGACAGACAAGGAAAGGAGGTGATATAAATGCCAGTTAAAAAAAGAAGGAGAGCAGTAAAAAAGCGCAAGGCGGCTCCTAAGAGAAAGAAGAGAGCAACAAAAAAGCGCAAGGCGGCTCCTAAGAGAAAGAAGAGAGCAACAAAAAGAAAAAAAAGATAAATTAAAACCCCCATGCTATAAGATGCTATAATTATAGAATTTTATAACGTGGGGGTTTTTAATTGCAGACGTAGTTTTTTTAAAATAATTTTACTTGTTTATTATTCGCTTTTTCTTTCTCATTAAAAATTTTTATCGTCCCATACTGGCCGTCAAAGCCCGGTTCAATTATCAGCCTCTCCTCCCGCGTCCGCTTAATGCCCTCCACAATTTCCGGCAGGGCATATTCGGCAATCTTTTCCAGGGGCGCATCAATCAGCACTGATAATTCCGGCCCGCACTTTTGGATAATTTTATTATATTCTATTTGCACTTTTTGCGAGCTGCGGCTCCGTATATCCAAACTTTCGGCGATAATTTTATCCAGTTCCACCAGCTTTTTGTAGCCGGCCGCGTGCTTTGGTTTAAACCCTAGTTCCCTATCCGCCAGTTCGTCCACGCGATAGCAAACGCCAATCGTCAAAGGCTTTTTGCATACCGGGCAAATTCCTTTTTGCTTTTTTGTTTCCGCGGGTGAGAGGCGCACATTGCAGGCGCGGTGACCGTCGTAATGGTACATCCCTTCCTCCGGATAAAATTCTATCGTATATAATAATTCACCGAATTTTGACTTTTCGCCCCGCGTCCGTTTAAAAGGCGAATTCAACCTGATAATATCATAAACAGCGTCATAACTAATTTCTTTCATTTCAAATACATTGGCTTCGCGGGCAATATTAGGCAGGCTGTGCGCGTCGGAATTTGATAATAAAGTAAAATTATCCAATTCAGAAACGCGCCAATTCATCTCCGGGTCGCTTGATAATCCGGTTTCATAGGCGTAAATATATTTAGTGAATTCCCCGAAACACTCTTCCACGCTGTTAAAGCCGGACTTGGATCCGAATATCGAAAACCACGGCGTCCAGATGTGCGCCGGAATAACCATAAATTTTTCGTCTATATCAAATAATATTTTACACAGTTCAACGGCTGACATACCTAAAATCGGCCGCCCATCCGAGCGGATATTATAATGCGCGTCCAAATATTTATTTAATTTTTTAACCGCCGCGATATTCGGCGCCAAAACGACAATGTGCAAGCGACGGGCATGGCTTGCCCCGCCTTTATGGCCGGGGCCTTCGCCTTGTTTATAAATTAACGCGACTTCCGTTGATAAAATAAATTTAATTTTCCCGTCAGAGTTTTTTAATTGATACAAACCAAAGCTCCCCTCTCCTTTATAAGGAGAGGGGCTGGGGGTGAGGTCGTTGATGGCATCAAACCAAGCTGGATGCGTAAAATCACCCGTGGCAATTATATCCACGCCTTTAACGCGGCACGCTTTATCCAAATTTTCCAGCGTTAAATCTTTGGAGCAGGCGCGTGAATAGCGGGAATGAATATGGAGGTCTAGGATTTGCCGCATAGCTATGTTTTAATCAAATTTTTTACAATTTTTATCATCATTTCTTTTTCTTTCAAGTTCTAATGCGATATCAATCTATCAATAAATATTAAAAAGGTCAAATAAAAAATGACGCGTAAATAAAAGTCTATCTTCTATCTAAGAAGCTTAAGCGTAGACTAGTTTATGCTAGATTTCAAGTAAACCCCGTAAAATAATAATATCCCGCATTTCACGGGGTAAAAAAAATAAAACGCACGGTCTTGGCGCTGGCCTACTCTCCCGGGGAACTAGCCCAAGTACCATCGGCGCTGGAGTGCTTAACTTCTGAGTTCGAGATGGGATCAGGTGTACCCACTCCGCTCAAAGCACCAAGACTGTGCGTTTTATTTATAAAAATATAGAAATAATTATAGCGATAGAAATAATTATAGCGGAATATAAATCAAAAAAAATTTACAAATTCATTTCCCCTCCCCAAAGAGGGCAGGGCCTTATAAAAACTATAAGGTGAAGAGTTAAATGGTTTATTAGTACCCCTCGGCTGAACCCCTCACGGGGCTTACACCTAGGGCCTATCAACGTCGTAGTCTCCGACGAACCTATGAAACCTAATCTTAAAGACGGCTTCGCGCTTATATGCCTTCAGCGCTTATCCTAACCAAACGTAGCTACCCAGCAATGACCTTGGTAGGGCAACTGGCACACTAGAGGTTTGTACTTCCCGGTCCTCTCGTACTAGGGGAAGTGCCTTTTCAAGTTTCTACGCCCACAGCGGATAGGAGACCGACCTGTCTTACGACGGTCTGAACCCAGCTCGCGTGCCGCTTTAATTGGCGAACAGCCAAACCCTTGGAAGGTGCTACCCCTCCAGGATGCGACGAGCCGACATCGAGGTGCCGAACCTTGCCGTCGATATGAACTCTTGGGCAAGACTAGCCTGTTATCCCCGGAGTAACTTTTATCCGATGAGCTTCCGCCATCCTATATTGGACGGTCGGATCACTAAGTTCCGCTTTCGCGACTGCTCGACATGTACGTCTCGCAGTAAAGCTGGCTTGTGCCTTTACACTATCTCCCGGGTTTCCATTCCGGGATAGCCAACCTTTGTAAACGCCTCCGTTACTTTTTAGGAGGCATCCGCCCCAGACAAACTACCCGCCAGATACTGTCCCTTTTCCGGATAACGGAAGGAGGTAAGTATTTCAACATGTTAAGGGTGGTATCTCACTGGCCCCCGCATTACTGCGGGGTCCCACCTATACTGAACATAACAAACCGAAACACAATATCAAGCTATAGTAAAGCTTCACGGGGTCTTTTCGTCCGGCTGTGGGTAGCGAGCATCTTTACTCGCCATGCAATTTCGCCGAGTCCCTCGTTGAGACAGTCCCCAAGTTGTTGCGCCATTCGTGCAGGTCGGAACTTACCCGACAAGGAATTTCGCTACCTTAGGACGATTATAGTTATCGCCGGCGTTCATCTGCGCTTCGGATCAAGGCTGCCTTCCCGCATTGCTGCGGGAAATGACCTCTCCCCTTAACGTTCAGACACTGGCCAGGCGTCACCCCCTATACATCCTCTTGCGAGTTAGCAGGGAGCTGTGTTTTTGATAAACAGTCACTTGGGGTCGTTAGCTGCGTCCCGCACCATTTTGAATTGAATTTTATATTTTTTATTTTTTTCAACCCAAAATGGTGCGGGAAGGCCTTATCTCAAAATTACGACCGCTATTTTGCCGAGTTCCTAAACGAGGGTTCTCTCGTGCACCTTAGGCTTCTCGCCTCGCCTACCTGTGTCGGTTTACGGTACGGTTGCTGTTATATTAACTCTAGAAGTTTTTCTAGACATCAGTTTAACTTGAATCGTCTCCGCCAAAGGCTTCAACTTTTGCCGCTTTTGTCTGGCTAAAATTGTTCCGGATTTACCTGGAACGGCCAAACTTAAGCGGCAACGCTCATACCATGGAACGCTCAAACATCGCTAATGTGTTACTCCATCGAAATATAACAGTAGTTGCCGAATATTAACGGCATCATCCATCGGCTACCCTAGCACTACACTAGACTCACCTTAGGACCGACTAACCCTGGGCCGATTTACGTTGCCCAGGAACCCTTAGGCTTTCGGTGGGCGGGGTTCTCACCCGCCTTTTTGCTACTCATGCCAACATTCTCTCTTCTCTGCGCTCCATCCCGACTCACATCGGAACTTCAACGCGCACAGAATGCTCCTCTACCACTCTCCCGATAAAATCGGGAAAATTCACAACTTCGGTACTATGCTTAGCCCCGTTACATTTTCGGCGCGCGGCAACTTGACTAGTGAGCTATTACGCTTTCTTTAAAGGATGGCTGCTTCTAAGCCAACCTCCTAGTTGTCGCAGTCGCGACACCACCTTTCACACTTAGCATAGATTTAGGGACCTTAATTGGTGATCTGGGCTGTTTCCCTTTTGACTAATGGAGCTTAGCCCCCATAGTCTAACTCCCGGATTACACCGAACGGAATTCGGAGTTTGATTAAAGACGGTATCCGAAGACCCGCCCTTATTCAGTGCTCTACCTCCGCTCGTCAGCATCCGAGGCTAGCCCAAAAGCTATTTCGAGGAGAACCAGCTATCGCCGAGTTCGATTGGAATTTCTCCGCTAACCACGACTCATCCCCTAGTGTTGCACGGCTAGTGGGTTCGGTCCTCCTGCCGTCTTTCGACGACATTCAACCTGGTCATGGCTAGATCACCCGGCTTCGGGTCTGCTCTGTGCGATCTTCTCACAATTTAGATAGAAGAAAAAGGTATCCTCCTATCTAAAAAGTAAGATACGGGCGGTTAACCCTCGCTTTCACTTTAACTCCATTCCGAACGGAATTTAGTTAAACCACACAGAAGCAACTCGTTGGCTCATTCTTCAATAGGCACACCATCATCCGCTCATAAGCGCAAGCGCATTGAGCGGACTCTGATTCCTTGTAAGTATATGGTTTCAGGTACTATTTCACCTCCCTCACAGGGATGCTTTTCACCTTTCCCTCACGGTACTTGTTCACTATCGATCATTAAGAGTATTTAGCCTTGGGTCATAGTCGACCCGGGTTCAGACGGGATTTCTCGAGTCCCGCCCTACTTAAGAAAATTTACCGCAGAGTTATAACCCCTTTCGCGTACCGGGCTGTCACCGTCTTTGGCCGGCCTTTCCAGGCCGTTCTTCTAGGGAAGTTATATTTTATGCCTCTGTCTTGCTGAATCCATACAGCAAACGTAAATATCTTGCAACACTCCAGAAATATGTGGATATGGATCCTTTCCTCCCTCTCTAACCGAAGTTAAAAAAGAAGTTCAGTTTCTAAAGTTTAGGCTTCTCCGCTTTCGCTCGCCACTACTAACGGAATGATACAGATTAACACGGATTACAAACAGATACACACAGATAATATCTGTGATAATCCGTAAATAATCTGTGTAGGATCTGTAGATTATTTTTCTCTTTTCCTCCGGGTACTAAGATGTTTCAGTTCCCCGGGTACTCCCGCTCCGATTAAAAACCGAAGCACATCCCGACTTCATCGGGATAGGTTTCCCCATTCGGAAATCCTCGCGTCAAAGGTTGCTTGCCACCTCAGCGAGGCTTATCGCAGGCTGCTACGTCCTTCATCGTCTCTTAATGTCAAGGCATCCGCCATACACCCTTAAATAAACTCTTCACCTTGCAGTTTTTATGCAAGGTTTGAAATTGCATTATCTTTAATTTATATTTTTACTACTTTTATTTTATTCAATTGTTAAAGTACAAGCGCCTCTTAATTAAAGTATCAAAAAACCGCCGGGTGGCGGTTAAAAATACACAAAAATCACGTGTCTTTTAACCGCCTGATTTGTTAAGCAATAGTTTGATTTCCATCATAGATTAAGAAGTTATTAACAATATTTTTATTATACACTAATAATAAATAGTGTCAACCCAGCACCACTTTTTGAATTCAAAAAGTGATGCTGGGTCAATTCTACTTAAAACAGCATATCGGTTGAGTAAGTATCCATTGTTTCTTGGGATATTTCGCCGTCTTTATATAGATTTTTTAAAGCTTTATCCATTGTAATCATCCCTATTTTTTGGTTTGTCTCAATCACGGTGGGAATTTGAGAAATTTTATTTTCCCTGATTAAATTAGCCACTGCCGGAGTGTTTATTAATACCTCCCTGGCGGCAACCCGCCCGCCATTAACTCTCGGAACCAAACGCTGTGAAATAACGGCCGCTAAAACAGTCGCTAGCTGCATTTTTATCTGCGCCTGCTGATGGGGCGGAAAAATGTCAATAATTCGGTCAATGGTCTGGGCGGCGCTGTAAGTATGCAGGGTTGCCAGCACCAGGTGGCCGGTTTCGGCCAGCGTCACCGTAGCGCCGATAGTTTCCAAATCGCGCATCTCCCCGACCATAATCACGTCCGGATCCTGGCGCACCACATGCTTTAAGCCTGATTTAAACGACAGCATGTCCGTGCTCAGCTGCCTTTGCTTGATAATGCTTTGTTTGGGGGTAAAAATAAATTCAATCGGATCTTCCAAAGTAATAATATTCCTTTTCTGCTCCTCATTTACATAATTTATCATTGAAGCCAGCGAAGTTGATTTTCCGCAGCCGGTCGGCCCGGTAACTAAAATTAAACCTTGCTGGAGGCGAAGCAGATTATAAGTAACTTCCGGCATAGTAATATCTTCCAGTTTGGGTATCTCGCTTAAAATTATGCGGGCGACCAATCCTAAATTTTCTTTTTCATAATGGATGTTAACGCGAAAACGGCTTCCTTTTTTTACTTCATAAGAGATATCCAGTTCACGATTTGCTTTCAGGCGCTCTTTCTGCGCCGCTGTTAAAAGGGACATTATGCCGCTTTCCATGTCCTGGGCGCTGACTTCATTCTCATCGCTGACAGCTTCCAACTCTCCGTCAATTCTTAAAAAGGGCTTTAGCCCGGAAATTAAATGCAAATCAGAAGCCTTTCTTTCTACGGCTGCCTGAAACAATTTGTTGATATCCATATTCTTAACCTTAGATTACAAATATAATAAAATTACCATTTTTTTTCTTTAAGAGCGGCAATCGCCGCTTCTACTTGGGCTTCTTGCTTGCTGGTTCCCTCCCCTTGAGAAATTAATTCATCCCCGATATAAGCGGCGATTTTAAAAGTCTTAGCATGGTCAGGGCCGACTTCTGACATAACTAAATAATGGGGAGTAAGGCCGTATATCTCCTGGGATTTTTCCTGAAATTTGCTTTTAGGATCCAAATACAGCTGCTGTTCAATAACTTCATCCAAGTGGCAAAGTATTTTCTCTTTGATAAACTTTTTTGTCTGCCTGATTCCTTGGTCTAAATAAATAGCTCCAATGATAGCCTCCACCGCGTCCGCTAAAATATATTGGCGCGCTTTGCTTTCTTTATCTTTCGATTCGCCGCGGCTGAGATAAAGGTTGTCGTCAATATCCAGGTCCGCGGCCACCCGGGAAAGCATCTTGGCGTTAACCAGGCTGGCTCTCAAGTTTGTTAAATCGCCCTCCGGCTTTTCCGGAAATTTAAAATATAAAAATTCGGTTACCACTATTTCCAGCACCGCATCCCCTAAAAATTCCAGGCGCTCATTGTGGTCCAAGGGAAAATCGCCATGCTCATTCAGATATGAACGATGCACCAGGGCCTGCTTTAATGAATCTTTTGTTTTAAATTTTACTCCTAAAGTTTTTTCAAGTTTTGCAAAATCCTTCATTATTTTTTTATTGCTCAATTGCCAGATTGTTAAATCGCCGGCCGGCAATTTAGCAATGTAACAATGTAGTAATTTAAATTATTAAATTAAATAATTACGATTTTTCTGAATCCATGTCTTTATAAATCGCCCCCAAAACTCCGTTGACGAATTTTCCGCTCGACTCGCCGCCGTATGCCTTGGCTATTTCTATCGCTTCATTAATGGCTACCCGCTCGGGTATGTCCTTATTAAACAACATTTCATATATTCCCAGCCGCAGAATATTGCGGTCAATCGCCGTAATCTGGTCAAGCGGCCAGTCCGGAGCGTATTTTTCAATCTGCTGATCAATTTTTTTTAGATTATCAACCACGCCCTGCGCAGTCTTCAGGGAAAAACCTTCATCGTCAAATCCCGAAGCGAATTCCTTTAAATTTTTTTTAACCAGAGCGCTTAAATCTTTTTCCGCCTGACCGTTAAAATCCCAGAGATACAAAGTCTGCATGGCGATGGTACGAGCGAGATGCCTGTTGGACATATGATAAATTTTAGATTTATGATTTTTGATTTTAATCTGAAATTATTTTTTCTTTTTATCGGACACGGACTTAACTTTTATTACTTCTTTGCCTTTATAATAACCGCAATAAGAACAAGCGGCGTGCGATAAAACAGCCTTGCCGCATTGTTTGCATTTCGCTAATTTTTGTTTTTTTAAAGCATGGTGCGATTGCCGCCTTTTTACCGACCCTCTTGTCCGGCGTTTTTTTGGTACAGACATAATTAATTAAAAATTATTGAATTAAAAATTAACGATTTCACTAATTATTTTGCTGACTTTAGTATAGCTAAATATTAAAATTTTAGCAAATTCACCGGAACAGGTCGGGGTTATTTGATTTTTTGGCTTTTATTTTTTCTGCCCGGTATTCGCCAATCTTTGTCCAGTGCGTTCTGAAATTCATCTTAATGAATACTAAACTCACTAAGTAAAGTTTCAATGATTGTCGCCATGTCCGCTTGTAAAACATCTTTAGCGACATTTATAACGGGCAATCCAAAATCATCCTAACTGCGAAGTTGCTGGCGGGTGGCTATTTGCGCTTATCCCTAGATGTTTGCGCGCCAGATCCGTTACCACCCTTCC
>Ga0210057_1005725_pt1 | contig 15844 bp, 20 predicted proteins | sample CryGeyCG2114_010_2_FD_183968 | JGI IMG/M metagenome (GOLD analysis project Ga0210057, IMG submission 183968) | Groundwater microbial communities from aquifer - Crystal Geyser CG10_big_fil_rev_8/21/14_0.10 (SPAdes) (version 2) | ecosystem: Environmental > Aquatic > Deep subsurface > Groundwater ...
CAACAATCGCTACTTCCATTATCCCCATGCCTCTACTTTTATATTTTCATCAGAAACGTTAAGCTCTTTTAGTATATTTTTAATATCGTCTGCCATGCCGCTTAACCCACATACATAGAATACAGTATTGTGAATGTTTTTAATGTATTTTTTCATCATTTCCTTGCTTAATCTTCCTTTTTCTCCATGCCAGTCCTTTCCTTCATACCGGGTTAGTGTAAGAACTGCCTTTATATTCTTTTCTTTTATGGAATTTAAGTCATTATAATAAACAATTTCATCAGGAGTTCTGCAGCTATACAAGAGGGTTATATTATTCTTTAATCCCTTTTCAACAGCATAATCCAACATGCTTTTGAATGGGCATATTCCAATGCCACCAGCGATAAATACGAGGTCTTTATTTTCATCCAAATAAAAATGACCAAACGGTCCTTTTGCCTTTACTGCATCATTCTTCTTGAGGTTGCACAGTCTTTTAGAAAACTCCCCAACAGCCTTAACAGTGATTTCTATATATTCTTTGTCGGGGGAGGATGCTATTGAATAAGATGCTGCAGGCTTTTTTGTGCCTTCCAGATAAATATTAATAAATTGCCCTGGCTTAAAGCTTATTTGTTTATCGGATTTAAATCTTATTGTACTTATATCATTGCTAATTTTTTTGATGTCTAGTACTTTTAATAAATATTCTTTCATATTGTAAAAGAACTATATCTTCTTTTTCCCGTTCTCTTCTATGTGGATGCAGTTAACAGGGCAGACTTCAGCTGCCTCCATATTGCATTTAAGGTCGTTTAACTCAAGCACCTGCTTTTTACCGACTTTTTTAGCATTCTTTAAGTCAGATTTCCCATCTTCATTCATTTCCCAAAAATCAGGGCATGTTGCAGTACAAGCCCCGCAACCTATGCAAACAGGCCTATCATGTATTATTTTATATTTTGACATAAAATTATTTCAAATTTACATTATTTAAATCTTTTGCACTATTGGTCGGTTTATCTTTTATCTATAAGCATCAAGCATTTCCTGCTCCATAAAGTGCAGCTTTCCTGGAATTATAAGGCATTGTGGAAGATTTTTAAATTTTATTTTCATTAATTTTTTTGCAGCCCCGACTATTATTTCAGATTTATCAGAGCCGATAGCAGAGCACCCTACACATAATGTATCTTCTGTAAAAACCTTTTCTTTTTTCTTTTTTTCAAGGTCCAAAAGGAATTTTATTGCATTATTTATTGTCAGGAATTTATTTTCATTCGGCCTTAAGTCCAATAAAAATAAGGTATGAAGATTATTTTTTAGATTATCCTTAAGAACATTATAGGGTGTTTCTACAAGCCAGTTTCCTTCCAAGAAAGGTATTGAAGTGACTTTACCAAAATTGTACAGCATCAATCCTGTTTCTCCAACTGCAGTAAGTATAGAGGCATTATGTAGTATTTTAATTTTAACTTTTTCCTTTTTTGCTCTTAAAAATAAATCAATATGTGTTGTTGCTGAAAAAATATCACCAGGAACTAAAAATGCGACATCTTTCTTTTTTGAATTTTCTATGATTTCATTTTTATTTTCTACTAATTCTCTATTAGCTATAATTATTTTTTTGTTAAATAATTTTTCATAATCTTTTACAGAACCATTCATAACAGAAGTGTAATCTTCTATGTAGATTAAGTCGCATTTTTTAACTATTTCCAACTCCCTTAATGTAATGTCTTTCTCGTCATTCAATCCAAGGCTTATCAAGTATAACATTTTATATTGATTTTAAAAATCCTTCTCTGCTTAATCTTAAATCCTTCTTTACTATTTTATTTAAAAGCCCCCTATCTATATCTTCTCCAGGATGATTTGGTATTACAGTTGTTCTTCCATCATTATGCCTAAAGAACATATGGCTTCCTTCTTGTCTAATAAATTCAAATCCAAGCTTTTTTAGAATTTTAGCTAACTCATTTGCACTTAAAAGCGGCAATTTTGCCATATAATCAAACCCTTACTTTTTGTATACCCATAAATCTGCTCAAGTGGGTATCTTTTACTGACCCAGTATAAAGGAGTATTGCTTCTTTTGTTCTTTTTATAAGTTCATCTAAAGTTTTTGCTTGGGTATGGCACCCCGGAAGTTCAACTACTTCAGATATTAAATAACCATCTTCTCCTTCTTCAACTATTACATTAAATTCTTTTGCCACAATCCAATACCACATTATATATTTATAAACTTTTCTAATTTTTAATTTAATCCAAGGCTTATCAAGTATAACATACTGCAAGAATAGCCACAAAATTAATAAAAGTATCTGTTTAACATACAGAACTACACTGTTGCCTTGGATAAAAATAATATGCCCATGGACCCCCGCTACATAAGGATTGTGCAACATCATCAGAACAGCTTATAAATGATGTTCCTGAATATGCCTTACAACAACCACTAACTTCTTCTATGTTATCTTCCAAACCAATACAATCAGGATCATTTGGGTAATCTATTAAACTATCTTTATCGTTATCAACCCCATCAGAACATTGTGGTTTTGGCAAATTAATTTCGCATTGGGCTGTAAATAATAGAATAATCAAAAGAAGTACTATTAACATTATTTTTTTCATATTTTTTATTATCCTTTGTAATTTATAAATTTTTAGACTATGCAATTAATATCATTAGAGTAACAATTTTCATATAAAATAATTGAACTGTCTAATGAATTTCCTGATACCTCCAAAGTAAAGTAGGCATTTTTTCCATTAAGTGAACTTACATCAATAGCTTTATCAAACATATAATAACCAGAGCTAGATTCTATAATTTCTTGGCTTTCAGAATTTAATTTTAAAGTTATAGTGCTACCACTTATATTTATTTTTGTATAGATATATTTTATTTTTGGTATAGTAAAAGATGGCGATGTTAGGATAGCCGAGTACGGCACTTCGGTTGGTGATATTATATCATTTTTTATCTTTACACTACCTGAAATACCCCAACTATCAAGGCTTGGCAACTTATAACAGGAATCTAGTATTCTTTCTATTAAATTTGAACAACTAGCCTCTTTTTCAAGGTTATTTGTTTTTATTAATACGCTAGGGATTATTTCTAAAGTAAATGGTTTTCCAACAGCTTCATTATAGGCAAGGCTCCAGTTATAATGATGCAGGCTTATAGGTATGTTAAATGAAATTACATTGTAAACTGGTAGACCTGTTAAATTAGCTAAGCTAGCACCCTCTTCGCCTTTTACTCTGAGTATTATGCTACTTATATTTATATTGCCCCTATTTTCTATTTTTCCAGTAACATTGCTTCCTAAAACACATAAGTTTTTTGTATCTATGGATAACTCTGAACATGCTATTTCCAATTTGTTACTAAATGTTGTTTTTTCTTGATAATAATCATAAATATCCCTCCCCCAAACTAAAACAAAAGCAGCCAAAACTATTGTAAATCCAATCACAAGAATACTAGCTATTAAAGGGCTAATACCTCTTTTTTGCATATGCATAATTGATTTCAGGTATTTTTATACTTTTCTTTTTATCACAAAAAAGATTTCATTGCCTATGTCAAGGATATTATAGGGGTAGCCGAGCTGATTAAGCATACTTCTTAACCATGCCCTACCCTTCTTCCTTATTGGTGTTTTTTGGCCCAAGGCTACTTTTGCAAAACTGACTATTATATATTTTGCCGGTATTTTCTGCAATATTTCCCTGCTTATGTTCTTTTTAGCTGCTTCAAGCGCTTCCAGAACCTTGAATAAAAAACAAACATCTGATTTTGGGAGTGTTTTATAATTGTCATTCAGCAAATCAAACTTGAATACTTTACCTTTAATCTTGTTGCTACTGAAAAACTCTCTTATAGCATCACAATCTTTTTCTGTCAGTTCAGATGCATAATAGAATGGCTTACAATTCAAGAATTTATAAGACATGGGGTTAAGCCCACAGGCTAGGTCCAGTATTGTTTTTGGATAGCCAGTTATAGAGAAAATCATGGAATAAATTTCTTTATAGTAGGGCTGCCTTTCTTTAAATGATAGTTCCTTTGAGACGCCATAGATAAGCCTCAGTTTTTTTCTTATATCCTTGAAAAAAGCCTTATATTCTTTTGTTCTTTTCAGCCTTTTAAAATCAAGTTCTGTAAAATTGCCCAAATTGTAGCCGGAAATTATGCTTCTAATGAAATTATCATCTAGATCCTTCAGTTCTTTTTTTCTTTTTATATCAGAAACTATTTCATTAAGAGTCATTTTTTATCATAAGAACTGCAATTGAGCCTATTACAAAAGACGAGATTAGATTTGTGTAATTTATATTAAGATTGTTTATAATCAGCAATAGGGGGGTAAGAAAGAGAAATAAGTTTAATGCTACTCGTTTTAGAATATTTTTATTTAGCAATGTACCATGGGGGAGGCCGTAAATAAATATAAGCGAAGCAATTAGGACATTAAATTGCTTTGAGACAAGGGAAATAACTATGGATATGCCCAAGTAGAGGTAAATGTGGTTAAAGAAATATGCAAACATGATGCCAATAAAGAAGAGAAGAAAAGAAAATTTTGTGTAATACAGTAAAGACAAGATTATTGAAAGCAAAACAAGCTTTTTGAGCATTATGAAATATTTTTTTCCTGGCTTTAGTTCTTCTGGGGAGATTTTAGCCAGTAATATTCCGATTAATAGACCAATAAAACTTAGTAGCGTAAACATACTATACTAACCAAGAATCTCTATAAAAATCTACCGCCGCCAGCAGGATTTGAACCTGCATGTCCTTATGGACACGGTTTTCTTTTAGTAATTCGAGACCGTTGCCTTAACCAGGTTAGGCTATGGCGGCATAAGGTATTAAAGAAAATTCAGCTTAAAAAGGTTTTCTAAAAAGGTCGCCGAGGGTGGAAGTCTGATGCAGTAGGGTGTCGCTTGAATTTATTTTACTTATGCAACATTTTAAGAGTATAGGAATGAAATTCTACAAAAGAACTTAGGTTTTTATTATTTATATATTTTTCTTTTGTGCGGTGCAGTCAAGTTAATTGTGTTTTTGCATTTCAATTATCTCAAAACAAGCGGAAATAATGTCTAAGAAACAAATAATTTTTTTACAACACAGATAAGTTGACTTAACCGTTCTGTGCATCAACACATCCATCTTGTGCCCAACATAGCTTTTGAACTATTTAAATCTTATTGCTACTATCAGGTAGCGATATATTTATAATATCCATAATCAGATTTTATTAGGGGTTGAAAATTCACCTGAGAAATCATGTGTTCCTTTACTGGGAACCCATATTTATATTCACTTATAGTTTTTTAAGAAAATAAATCAGAAAACATGTAGCCTATATTGTACCCCACAAAATGTCCACATTAAATATATATGCGGGGCTATGCAACCAAAAAAACATACACCACAAACTTTAAATACAACTTAATTTGTCAGAAAAGAGTGAAAATAGGTCTTTCTAAGGATAAAATGGCAAAAAATATTACTGCAATGTTTAAATCCTTTAGATAGCCCTATAAACAATAAATAAAACCAAAAGGGCCCGTAGCTCAGCTTGGTAGAGCACCTGAATGTTTATTATGCTAAAAAACATGGCGAACCTTTTATCAAGCAAGGAAAGCAGGTGGTCGTGGGTTCAAAAGAGTAAGCCTCTGAATTTCCCATCGGGCCCGCATACATAAAAAATGGAAGAAACGTTTGACATATTGCAACACAACCTCGTACCAAAGCACATAAAAATAAATGAAGAAGAAAAAAAAGAGCTTCTAAGAAAATATAACATTTCGCTTAATCAACTGCCAAAAATCCAAGATTCCGATCCTGTTGCAAAGATTCTTGGAGCAAAAGCGGATGATATCATAAAAATAATAAGAAAAAGCCCTACTATGGGTGAGAGTGTATATTACAGGGTGGTCATACATGCTTGATTATAGGACACTAATTAAAAAATATTTTGAAGAGGCAAGTTTTGTGCAATCAAATATAAATTCTTTTAACAACTTCCTGGAAAAAGATATACAAAAGGTAATAAGCGAATCTGAGGAAATAATTCCAACAATAATACCAAAAGAAGTAGAAACTTTCAAAATAAAATTTGGAAAGATAACAATCAAAAAGCCAGAAGTAATAGAGGCAGATGGTTCAAGAAGAAAACTATATCCTGTAGAGGCAAGATTGAGAAAGTTAACTTATTCTGCATCTATTTATGTTGATGTTAATGTAAATATAGACGGGGTGCAAAAGGAATCTTTTACAACAGAAATTGGAAAAATTCCGGTAATGCTCAAGTCAAAATACTGTCATTTACATAATCTAAAGGATGAGGAATTAATACAGCATGGCGAAGACCCTAGAGATCCAGGCGGTTATTTTATTCTTAACGGTAATGAAAGAGTTCTTATAACAGTGGAAGACCTTGTGTCAAATAAGTTGTTTATAGAAGAAAATCCACCTAGTTCCCCAAGCAAATACACAGCAAGGCTGTTCTCAGAAAAGGGGGCATACAGAGTACCTCATACAATAGAGCAGATGAGGGATGGTTTGATATACCTTACATTTACAAGATTCAGAAAAGTGCAAATCATAAGTGTAATTAAAGCACTTGGATTAGTCAAGGACCAGGAGATTATGAACTTTATTTCTCCAAAAAGGCAGTACGACTCTATTTTTATTAACTTATTTGACAGTGTGGATATTAAGACAGAAGAAGATGCTGTTGAATTCCTTGCTAAAAAAATAGGGATTGCACAAACAAAAGAAGAAAGGCTGGAAAAGGTAAGGGAGCAGCTTGACAAATATTTATTGCCTCACCTTGGATTGCACCAAGAGGACAGGATACTTAAGGCCTATAATCTCTGCAAATTAATCAAGAAATTCTTAATGATAGCTGAGGATAAGATGGATGTTGTAGATAAGGACCATTACATGAACAAGAGGCTTAAGCTTAGCGGTGACTTGCTAAACGAATTATTTAGGGTGAATTTCAGGACGCTTATACAGGACATAATATACAATTTCCAAAGGCTAGTAAAAAGGGGCAAGTTCCAATCCATTAAAATAATAATAAGAAATGAGCTATTAACAAGCAGAATAAAAAGTGCGCTGGCAACAGGGATTTGGGTTGGGGGAAGAAAAGGAATAAGCCAAAATATAGACAGAACAAATTACCTTGCTTCACTATCTCATTTGCAAAGGGTGGTTTCCTTGCTTGATTCAACACAAGAGAATTTTGAAGCAAGGGCATTGCATTGTACTCACTTTGGAAGGCTTTGCCCTGTAGAAACTCCAGAGGGAACGCCAATAGGTCTCAGGAAAAATCTTGCATTAATGAGCGAGATTACCCAAGAAGAGCATAATGAAGAAAAAATTAAAAAAGTTTTGGAGGAAGCCGGCCTAGTTAAATAAAAATGATAGACGTGTTCTTGGATGAAAAATATATAGGGAAAGTAAATTCTGCAAATGAATTTATAAGAAAGATCAAAAGTGAAAGAAGAAAAGGAAAGCTCCCATCTTCTCTTAATATATTTTACGACGAAGATTTTAATGAAATATACATTCAAATATCTAGGGGTAGAGTAAGAAGGCCTTTGGTGGTTGTAGAAAATGGCCAGTCTGTGTTCAAAAAAGAATACGGAGAAGAGCTTAAATCAGGGAAGATTACGTGGAATGATTTAATAAAGCAGGGCATAATAGAATACCTCGATGCTGCTGAAGAAGAAAATGCATTTATTGCCTTAGACGAAAGCGAATTAACAAAAGAACACACTCATCTTGAAATAAATCCGGTTACTATGCTTGGTATTATCTCTTCTTTAGTTCCGTATTCTAATTTTACAAGCGGTTCAAGGCTTATAAGAGGTAGCAAAATTCAAAAACAGGCCCTTGGCTTATACGCCTCAAATTTTCTGCAAAGAATGGATACGGATGTTAGTATCTTGCACTATCCTCAAATTCCAATAACAAAATCTTTTACTAGTGAAATATGTGATTATGCAAGCCACCCAAGTGGGCAAAATATAGTTATTGCATTGATGAGTTATGAGGGTTATAATATGCAAGATGCAATTATACTCAACAAAGCATCTATCGAAAGAGGGTTGGTTAGGTCAACCTTTTTTAGGCCGTATACTACAGCAGAGCTTAGGTACTCTGGTGGCTTAAAGGATGAGATAATAATTCCAGATAAGGAAGTTAAAGGTTATAAATCTGAAAAAGACTACAGGAACTTAGAAGATGATGGTATAACCTACACAGAAGCAAAAGTCAATGAAGAGGATGTTATTATTGGCAAGGTAAGCCCGCCAAGATTCTTAACCGAGCTTGAGGAGTTTAGCATAGCAGCAAATATCAAGCGGGAAAGCAGTACAACAATAAAGCATGGGGAAAGGGGAACTGTTGACATGACAATTATAAGCGAGAATGAAGATGGAAATAAGCTTGTTCAAATAAGATTAAGAGAACAAAGAATACCTGAAATAGGCGACAAATTTGCATCGAGACATGGGCAAAAGGGAGTAATAGGTCTCATAGTCCCTACCGAGAACATGCCATTTACAGCATCTGGTATAACTCCAGACATAATATTCAGCCCACACAGTATACCCGGAAGAATGACAATAAGCCACCTAATAGAAATACTTGCAGGCAAAGTAGGCGCATTGTCAGGAGAATATATAGATGGCACTACTTTTGATTCAGTTCCAGAAGAAGAGCTTAGAAAACAATTGCTAACCTTGGGGTTCAGGGAAAATGGAACAGAGACAATGTATAACGGATTAACAGGCCAGCAGTTTAAAGTTAAAATATATATTGGTAGTATTTATTACTTAAAATTAAAACACATGGTGGCAAACAAGTTGCATGCGAGGGCGTCAGGAAAAGTTCAATTGCTTACAAGGCAACCCATAGAAGGCAGAGCCAAAGGTGGCGGTTTGAGGGTTGGAGAAATGGAGAAAGATTGCCTAGTTGCCCATGGTGCCTCTTTATTGTTGAAAGAGAGGTTTGATAGCGATAAAACTGTATTGTATGTTTGCGAAAGTTGTGGTATGTTTGCAGTAAACGATTATTTTAAAGACAGAAAATTCTGCTCAAAGTGCGGGGGTAATGTTGAGGTTAATGCTATAGAACTTAGTTACGCATTTAAATTATTGTTGGATGAATTAAAAGCTCTGTGTGTCTACCCAAGACTTATACTTAAAAGCAAATATAAATGAGGAAAAAATGACTGAAGAATATATTTATAAAAAGGTTGAATCAATTGCCTTTGGTTTACTCAGCCCAAAAATAATAAAGAAAATGGCTGGAGTAAAGGTAGTTACAGCAGAGCTTTACGATAAAGAGGGCTATCCTGTTGATGGTGGTTTGATGGATGTAAAGCTTGGAGTTATTGATCCAGGGCTTAGATGTAAAACCTGCGGCGGTAAATTAAAGGAGTGTACAGGCCATTTTGGTTACATTGAATTAGCAAGGCCAGTCATCCACGTCAAGTATGTTAAGCCTATCTTGGATTTTTTAAGGAGCATATGCAAGAATTGCGGGAAATTATTGATTACGCAAGACAAACTCAAGGAGCATCTTGCCTTAATTGACCAGGTAAAAAAAGAAAAAAGTACAGCTTCTGCAAAAAGAGCAGTGGATAAATTTGTCAGCAGCATTAAAGGAGTGAAAAAATGTGTGTATTGCAATGCAAAACAGGGAACTATTAAATTAGAAAAACCAACTATATTCATGGAAGATGGAATAAGGCTAACCCCAACAGAAATAAGGACAAGATTTGAAAGGGTTTCTGATGAGGATGTTATAAACCTCGGCATTAATCCACTATCCGCAAGGCCGGAGTGGATGGTGTTGACTATATTGCCAGTTCCGCCCGTAACAGTAAGGCCATCCATAACTCTTGAAACAGGAGAGAGAAGCGAAGATGATTTAACTCACAAGCTAGGGGACATAGTAAGAATTAACCAGAGGCTTTTTGAAAATATTAATGCCGGTGCTCCAGAAGTTATTGTTGAAGATTTATGGGATCTATTGCAATATCATATAACAACTTATTTTGATAATAATATTACGCAAATACCACCAGCAAGGCATAGATCAGGCCAGCAATTAAAAACATTAACAGAAAGAATAAAAAGCAAGGAAGGAAGATTCAGGTACAATTTAGCCGGTAAAAGGGTTAATTATGCTGCGAGAACTGTCATAAGTCCAGATCCAAAAATAGAATTAAATGAGGTTGGTATCCCTAAAGTTGTTGCAATGGAGCTGACAATACCTCAAAAAGTAACAGAATGGAACATAAAAATATTGAAAAAGCTTGTTGAGAATGGCCCATCCGTTTATCCAGGGGCAAATTATGTTATAAGGCCTGATGGCAGAAAAAAGCAAATAACAAAAGAAACCCAGCAGCAATTGCTTGAAGAATTGCAGCCGGGCTATGCAATTGAAAGACATTTGATGGATGGAGATATTGCTATATTTAATAGACAGCCTAGTTTGCACAGAATGAGTATAATGTGCCATAAAATAAAAATACTTCCCGGGAGTTCATTCAGGCTTAACCCAAGTACGTGTACCCCATATAATGCAGACTTTGATGGAGATGAAATGAATCTGCATATTCCTCAAACAGAAGAAGCAAGAGCAGAAGCAGAAATTTTAATGCAAGTGCAGACTCAGATAATAACCCCAAAAAATGGTCTTAATATTATTGGTTGTATAGAAGATGCAGTAACTGGGAATTACTTGTTGACAAAATACGGAAAATTCAGCAAAGAAGATGCTTATCAGTTGCTAATATCTATAGGGACTGATGTAAGCAAGTCTGATTTTGGAAAAGAGGTTGGTGGAAAAGAAATATTTAGTAATGTATTGCCAAAGGATTTTGATTTTATAGGCAATTCAAAAGACGGCTCAAATATTATTATTAAAAATGGAAAACTAATAGAGGGTATAATAGACCAGGCAACAATAGGGGAAGAAAATGGGGCCTTAATAAGAGCAATATATTCAAAATATAAGGAAGATGTTGGTTTGGAAGTCCTAGGAAAAATATTTAGGTTGGGCATAGCTGTATTGCTAAACAATGGATTTACAACAGGTATAGCAGATGCAGACCTTCCAAAGAGGGTGAAAAATAAATGTGAAGAGGTTATAACAGAGGCAGAAAAGACAGCCCAAAAATTGATTTATCAATATAATTCTGGAACTTTGTCTGCCATGTACGGAATGAGCATAAAAGAGACGCTTGAAGTAAAAATTCTTGGAGTTCTCAATAAGGCAAGGAACAGGGTAGGTAAAATAATTGCAGAAATTGCCGACAAAGAAAACCCTACAATAATAATGGCTCTATCCGGGGCCCAAGGTAAACTCCTTAATTTAGCGCAGATGGCAGCATGTGTTGGTCAGCAAGCCTTAAGAGGCAAAAGAATAAGCATAGGTTATAGAAAAAGAACACTTTCAATGTTTAAGTCAAATGATTTATCTCCAAAAGCCAGGGGTTTTATAAAGCGCGGTTACAAAGATGGACTAAAGCCTTACGAATTTTTTATGCATATAATGACCGGCAGGGATGCCCTTATGGATACAGCATTAAGAACCCCTAAGTCTGGATATTTGTACAGGAGATTAGTTAATGCCTTACAAGACCTTAAGGTAGAATATGACTATACAGTAAGAGATTCAAATAAGAACATAGTCCAATTTAGATACGGTGACGATGGCATAGATGTATCAAAGAGTTATGGTGGAAAGATTAATGTAGATAAGATAGTGAAGGAGGTAACCAAATGACAGGATACTTAGAAAAATTATCTCTCCTTATAATTAATGAAGTTAAAAAACTTGCTGAAAAGAATAATATAAATGAAGATAAGGTAAATAAAATTTTAGAAAGATTGTACGAAGAATATCAAAAATCCCAAATACAGCCAGGAGAAGCAATAGGTGTAATTACAGCAGAATCCTTTGGCGAACCAAGCACCCAAATGACATTAAGGACATTCCACTTTGCTGGAGTATCTGAAATGAATGTAACAATAGGTCTTCCAAGGCTTATAGAGATATTTGATGCTAAAAAGGAGCCATCAACTCCAATAATGGAAGTTTACCTGAAAGATGAATATAAAAAGAATAAAAACAAAGCAAAGGAGATAGCCGCAAAAATAAAAGAAACCAAATTGGAAGATATAGCAAAAGAATTTAGCTTTAATCTTATAAAGGCTCAGGTTGAAATAAAGTTAAACAGGGAGATTATGCAGGAATTGGAGATAGTGGCAAAAGATGTAATTTCTGCAATAAGCACTTCTATAAAATCTCTCGAGGTTTCACAGGATAGGGATAACTTAATCGTGCGCTTGGTCAATAAAGAATACAGGTTGAGTGATTTATACAAATTAAAGGAAAAGCTTAAAGAGGTTCACATATCCGGATTAAAAGAAGTAAAACAGGTATACCCTATGGAAACCGAAGAGGAATTTGTTATTTATTGCAGCGGTTCTAATTTAAAGGGAGTACTGCAGATTAGTGGGGTTGACGGTTCTAGAACAAAAACAAATAACGTCTTTGAAATAGCTGAGGTCTTAGGTATAGAAGCAGCAAGATCAGCAATAATAAATGAAGCCCTAAGCGTAATTGAGGAGCAGGGTTTGAGCATAGACATAAGGCATATCATGCTTTTGGCAGATACTATGACATATAATAGTACTATAAGGGGAATTACAAGAAGTGGTATTACTGGGGAAAAAGAAAGTGTTTTAGCAAAAGCATCTTTTGAAACACCAATAAAACACATTGTGAATGCAAGCCTTACTGGCAAAAAGGATAGTTTAAGAAGTGTTATAGAGAATGTAATGCTTAACCAACCAGTGCCATTAGGGACAGGCCTTCCAGGATTAATGGTTAAGATGAAGCCAAAAAAAGGAACAGATTAAAATGAGTGTTTCTGAATTAAAAAAAGATATAAGAAAAGAAGGAATTATCTTTGGAACAGAAAGGACTATCAAAGCCCTTAAAAACGGGAAATTAGAAAAAATTTACATCTCATCAAATTGCAGAAAGGATGTAAGGGAAGATATATTATATTATGCAAAGCTTTCTGGCACAAAGGTAATAGAGCTTGAAACAGATAACAAGGAGACAGCAACCATTTGCAAAAAACCATTTAACATCTCGGTATTAAGCCTGGTAAAAGAGAAATAACATGGGTATTAAGTATGATTTACGGACTATACAGTATAGGATAGCGTTTGAAAATCTTACCTCAGCAAAAGTTAAGGATTGTTTCTTATCTGACAAATTAGTTGTTATAGTTAATGAGGGTGAATTGGGCAAGGTTCTCGGAAGGCATGGAAAAAATATAAAAAGGATAGCAAATGTGCTAAAGAAAAATCTTAAAGTTATAGAGTTCAGCAATGACTTGAAAAAATTTATAGAAAATATCATATATCCGATAAAAGCGAAGAACATAGTTGTACAGGATGAGCTTGTTAGCATAGCAGTTGACGGCGTAAGTGAAAAGGGGAAGTTAATAGGTAGAAATAGCAAAAATATAAATGAAACAAAGCAGCTTGTATCAAATTATTTTAAAATAAAAGATATAAAAATAATATGACACTTGACAATAAAATAAAGATTGATGATGGTTCTCAAGTAATAAAAGAAATTTCAAATACAATTAAAAATGGCGATATAATAATATTAGATACAGGCATGCTTATTCCAAGAATATTTGATGTGGAAAACAATAGGTTTATGAAAATCCCCGAATTTATAAGAATATTAGATGGAAGCTATGATTTTATAAAAGAGGTTGGCAATTCTTTTAAGAAATACTATGAAAATCTTTATTATCTTTGTAGTTTGTATAATCCAATCTTAATCGAAGAGGTAAAACAAGAAATTGAACCTCTTTACGATATACTTACATCAATAAATAGAAACATGAAAAGGGGTGTAAAACAACTTAGTTTTAAAAAAGATAGAATTCATGGTTATCCTTACAATAATTGTGGTATCTTTTCAATTAAAAAAAGGATAAATTGTTTTAATGAAATTAGAAGATTTACAAAACAAATAAGAAAAAATATTTCCTCGCTTACCGAAAGATTTGTCAATAAGATTGTAGATGAGGATTTTTCTAATATCTATAAAAGCGTAGAAGATATTGTAAGAGATATGCATAATGTTAATGAGATAAGTCTAACTGATAAGGCAATAGTTTCATACGCTTTGTATTACTCATTGAAGGATAAATCTAAACCTTTAATTTTATCCGGGGACAGACACATCAAAAATATTATCGCAAAACTAAATGTTTATAAGAATTTGAACAATATTTTGGCATCAGCAAGGGCTATGGTTATATACGTCGGTAAAAATTATATAGAAAAAGCAGAAATGTAAAATAGTTAGTAAACTTTATAAACACAAAAATTACATATTTCAATTAAAATGGCTAAAGGTCTGTTTGCTGGTAAAAAGTTGAAGAAGGATAGAAAAAGGTTTAGGTTAAATAAACAGGCCTATGTAAGGAGGGTATTTAATTTAAAGAAAAAAAGCGACCCACTTAAGGGAAGCAGCCAGGCTAAAGGCATAGTTCTTGAAAAAAGACAGGTAGAAGCAAAACAACCAAATTCTGCCATGAGAAAGGCTGTTGTTGTTCAGTTAATAAAGAATGGAAAAAAAATTACAGCCTTTGTTCCAGGTTATAACGCAATTAAATTTATAGATGAGCATGATGAAATACTAATAGAATGTATTGGTGGTGCTAAAGGTGGTGCTAAGGGTGATATCCCTGGAATTAGATGGCAGGTTATCAAAGTAAATGATCAAAGCCTTAACGCTTTAGTTAAAGGTAAAATAGAAAAGGGTAGGAGATAATGTCAATAAAAATTTTTAACAAGTGGGATACAAGTATGATTAAGGTTGAAGATTCTGGTTTAAAGAGATATATAAATCTTAAGCCCATTGTAGTTCCGAGAACAGCAGGCAGACAGGCAAAATATAGATTCTATAAATCAACCGCAGTAAACATTGTTGAAAGATTAATGAATAAATTGCAAGTTCCAGGACACAGGGGAAAAAAGCATTTCAGGACATCAGGCCATTGTACAGGTAAGGCAGCAAGATTATACAAAACTGTGTTCAATGCTCTCTTGCTAATAGAGAAACAATTGAATAAAAACCCCATAGAAATTCTTGTTAAGGCTGTAGAAAATGCAGCTCCAAGGGAAGAAATTACTACGATAGAATATGGTGGAGCAAGATACCCGCAGGCAGTTGAATGTGCTCCTCAAAGAAGAGTGGATTTTGCCCTAAGAATGTTTGTCCAGGGAGCCTATACTAAATGCTTTAACACAAAAATTAAGTTGGAAAATGCGCTTTCAGACGAAATCATTAAGGCATATAATCTAGACCAAAGCAGCGTTGCTATTGCAAAGAAATTAGAATTGGAAAAGCAAGCTGATTCTGCTAGGTAAAATTAAACTAAAGAAGCATAATTGATTTTGTTTTAACAATTATAGATAATGCCTTGTATCCTTACTATTACTACAAAATTTTTTATTAATCTTGTTATATAACTTATGACCTAATTTATATCCACCATAAAATATTGAAAATGTAACAGCCCCAAAAAGTGTGCTAACAGTAGGCATAACCATTGGCTTTAGATACCCACTATTATTCAAAATTTCCTCCAAAGTTTTCCAATCCATATAATCTCAAAATTAACAAAATATATAAATCTATTGTCTTATATAAGTAAAATTTATAATTCTGCAATGATAGAAATAATAAAACAGCCGTATAATGAAG
>Ga0210057_1005726_pt1 | contig 15842 bp, 14 predicted proteins | sample CryGeyCG2114_010_2_FD_183968 | JGI IMG/M metagenome (GOLD analysis project Ga0210057, IMG submission 183968) | Groundwater microbial communities from aquifer - Crystal Geyser CG10_big_fil_rev_8/21/14_0.10 (SPAdes) (version 2) | ecosystem: Environmental > Aquatic > Deep subsurface > Groundwater ...
ACGAAACACCTCGTCCAAGAATAAAAATACTTTTGTGGTTCTTGATTTTTGCAGCCAATGATTTGATCGTTGATTTATTCTCAATAAGCGTTGAAATCTCACGAATAGCATTTTTCGTATTGATCTCTCCCATATCAAATGTTCCAGCAAGCTGATGAGCGATTAAATACAGAAATGAAATTTTTGCCGTATATGCTTTGGTTGAAGCAACCGCCTTTTCAGGTCCTGCGTGAAGTAAAAGATTATCATCAGACATCCGATACAAGGAACTTCCTTGTGAGTTTGTCAAAGAAAGAAGTCGGGCTTTTTTCTCTTTTGCCTTTTTGACACTTGAGATTATGTCGATCGTTTCTCCCGATTGTGAAAGGGCAAAAACAAGGGAGTTTTCTTTCAAAAAATCGTGCAAATATGAAAACTCAGATCCAATCGCAAAATTGATATGACGGAGTGCAATCTTGGAAAACAGATAGGTTCCTGCAAGGCATGCGTATGAAGCGGTACCACAGCCAATAAGATATGTCCCATAGGCATTTTTGATTTTATCCGCAGCTTTTTTGATCTCTGTTTTTTGTGAGTCGATAATGTTTCTGAGAATAGTTGGTTGTTCGGATATTTCTTTAAGCATGAAATGGGCGAATGTTCCTTTTTCAGCTGATTTTGCTGTGTACTCAAGTGTTGTAAAGGCGACTTTTTGTACAATTGCTTTTTTATTAAAGAGTCTAATTCCATCTTTTGATAGTTCAATCATTTCATTATCTTCAAGAAAGTAAACCTGTTTTGTGTGGGGGATGATAGCAGATGCATCTGAAGCAATAAAATATTCTTTCTCGCCCTTCCCAGCAACAATGGGAGAACCATTTTTTATAATATAAAATGATTCATCTTCTGGAAAAAATGCAATCACTGCATTCAAGCCAGTAATATGAGATCGAAGTTTTTGCATTACTTTGACAAGATCAGATTCTGATTTATTCAATTCTTCGATCAGATGTGCAATGACTTCCGAGTCAGTTTCTGATTTAAAAGTATGACCCTTTTTTTTAAGATCTGATTTAAGATCTTCAAAATTTTCAACAATTCCATTGTGCACAATTGCAATTTTCTTTGTGCAGTCAGTGTGAGGATGGGCATTTTCATTTGTGACGCCACCATGAGTTGCCCAACGAGTGTGTCCTATGCCGATATGTGCAGGAAACGAGGGAAGTGATGCAGTTCCAATTTTTCCGATATGTTTTTCAATATAGAGTGATCCATCATCTTTTTTGATCGCAACGCCCCAGGAGTCATATCCACGGTATTCAAGCATTTTCAGTCCCTCAAGAATCATTGACCCAGCATGTTGATTCGTTCCAATATATCCAAATATTCCACACATAGGATTAACTAAAACTAATAACTATATTTTTTCTTTCAATTTTCGATCCTCAATTTTCTTCAGTTTTTGACGAGTCGCACGATCCATATCCACATGTGCAATTGATGCAAGCTGGAGGACAGTGATAAGCACATCTGCAAATTCCTCATACATATTTGATTTCTCAAAACTTTCAAGTTTTGAAGATCGTTGCAGTTTGAGAATGGAAAGAATATCATTGCACAGTTCTCCAACTTCTTCGTTCAATTTGACGGTGTGCGCAAGGATTGCTTTTTCTCTTGTTGTGGTGAGCTTGAAATCGATATTACTTCTAAGAATGTTTTTTTCTGCACGTTTTTGTACGGTTTTTATATCCATACATTTTTGTTATTTGATAATTTTTTTGTAGTATTTTATACATCGATCCTTAAGTGGGTCAAAAAAGACTCCCATACCGATAAGCATCCAGCCTGCTATTGGGAGCGCAAAGGGAACGATTCTCGTCAAGAATTTAGTAATATAAAATTCAATTCGGACACTTTCACGTTCGGTAATCAGCGATTGAATGGTCTGCTCTTTCAATGGCTCGAGAATGTGTTTGCTATATTCAAATGCAAAAAGCAAGATGATAAATCCCCACAATATAAGGATTTTACCACGAGTTGGTTTCCAGAACATATGTCCGGTGGTAAATACTATCGCAGTCGTATAAGTTAGTGCGAGAGCATTATGTTGAATAATGAAGAGAATGGTATAAAAAAGATTTTGTTGTGTATCTGGAGACATGATAGTTCTTTGTCGAAATTAAAATAGTCCTATTTGTTCGGGATTTTCAACTTTGTTCTTTTTGGTTGGCTCAGGTTTTTTTGCTGATGATGAAATATGAAATAGTTTATTTGAAAGAGCAAACAGTTCAAATTTTTTTAAGCCTTCCTGAAGTGGCGTTGCAAATCCATTAAATGCAAGCCGTTTTTCAGATGAATCAATCTCAACATCACGAAGAATCGTAGCAATTTTTTTGAACAAAATAATGTTTTCTTTGTGCTCTCTTAATATCGATTGCCACCGTGGATTTTCTACTGATTCGATATTATCCAAAAGCTCCTCAATTGTCTTATGCTTGGAAAGCAAGTTTTGTGTTGTCTTTGGACCGATCCCTTTTGCCGTGTTGTAATTGTCAGAAGAATCTCCTGCAAGTGCTTTATAGTCTGGAATATGTTCCGGGGTAACACCATATTTCTTTTCTACCTCATGGGGAGTGAATAAATCAAAGTTAGTAACTCCTTGTTTTGGAGCAATCAAGAAAACATTTGCATCAGTAAGCTGCAAAAGATCTCGATCGCCGGTTAAGATAAGAACTCTTTCAAATTTTTTTTTATTTTTTTCGACTAATGTACCAATCACATCATCAGCCTCATATCCTGGCTTTTCAATCCTGACAATGTCACCTTCGTCCAAGAGATCTTTGATATTTGGAATTTGCTGTTTCAAAGCACTATCCATGGGTGGGCGCTTGGCTTGATATCCTTTGTACAGTTTTTTTCGAAAGGTTTGTGTTGGGGTGTCAAACGCGATAGCAAGGTGAGTTGGCTTAAAGTCTTCAATTACTTTTTGAAGCATCATAAAAAATCCATATATTGCGCCGGTTGGCTCTCCGCTTTTGGTAGTCATCGTATCAGGGAGAGCATGAAATGCACGATGTATCATCGCATGTCCGTCAATAAGAAGAAGGGTTTTCATAGGGTAAGTATAGCATCCAAAACTGCATGTATTTAGTCATTCAAGAATTTCGATAGTAGTATTCCCAATTGGGTTATGTCCGTGGTTCTTTCTTTCCTACATCCTTTTTTCCGACGATTTTTTCAAATTGATCTTGATCAATGCTTTCCTTCTTTATCAATTCAAGTGCAACTTTTTCAAGTACAATTCGATTCTTTTTGACGATTCGAACAGCCAGAGCAAATGCAGTTTTCAATATATCACTGATCTCATGATCAATTTTTGCAAGCATTTCTTGCGAGATATTATTTTGTTCCCAGAATTCTGAACCCCATTCGGTAATATCTTGGGTCGGTCCGAAATTGACTGGTCCAAGTTTACTCATGCCAAAGTCGGTGACCATGCGCCGGGCAATATTTGTGGCTTGATCAAAATCATTGGCGGCGCCGGTTGTTATGTCCTTGAAAAATACCTCTTCTGCAGCACGTCCTCCCATAATGACTGCAAGTCGCTCAAGAAGCTGTTTGTAGGATGTGTGAAGTTTGTCTTGCCCTGGTGGAATGAGGGTGTAACCTAGAGCCATACCCCGAGAGACGATTGAAATCCGATGGACCGGGTCGGTATATTTTTGGAAATGTGAGACCACTGCATGTCCTGCTTCATGATAGGCAGTAATTTTTCGATCACGCTCGGTTTGGAGTCTTTTTTTCTCCGGTCCAAGCTTTACTTTAGTAGCTGAATCTTCGATATCTTCCACAGAGATTGCTGCTCTGTCATTGCGAGCAGCACTGATTGCTGCCTCATTCATCATATTTTCGATATCAGCTCCGGAAAATCCCACCGTTCGTTTTGCAACTCGATCCCACCGAACATCTTTGTCGAATGGTTTATTTTGCGAATGAATTTTTATTATTGCTTCACGCCCTTCAACATCGGGGTAATCAATAAGTATCCGTCGATCAAAACGACCCGGCCTGAGAAGTGCTGGATCAAGGAGATCTCCTCGGTTTGTGGCTGCGATAACAATAACACGTTCGTTGGGCGTAAAACCATCCATTTCCACCAATATTTGATTGAGCGTTTGCTCCCGTTCGTCATGAGAAGACATGACGCCGCGAGATCGTGCCCTGCCGATTGCATCAATTTCATCTATAAATATTATTGCCGGAGCATTTTTCTTTGCGATACTGAAAAGGTCTCGTGCACGAGCAGCTCCAATTCCAACAAGCATCTCCATAAACTCAGACCCAGCAATAGAGAAGAAGGGGACGCTCGCTTCACCTGCTATTGCTTTTGCAAGGAGTGTTTTTCCTGTTCCTGCTGGTCCCACAAGCATTACACCTTTTGGAGGGCGTGCACCAAGTTTGCGATATTTATCAGGTCTTTTAAGAAAGTCCACAATTTCTTCCAGTTCTTTTTTCGCTTCCTCCACACCGGCAACATCTTTAAAGGTGATTTTTGATTGTTCTTTATTAAATCGTTTTGCCCTTGATTGACCAAATGAAAAGACTGAATCTTGCGAACCTTTCGCCTGTCGTATCACGAACCAGAAAAATGCAAACAGGAGAACTATGGGGATAATACTTCCCAGAACTTGAAGAATCTCAACCATAAGCGTCGAATCCTTTGTTTCGATTGCAACTTGCTCAAGGGGAATTTTATTATCACTCAGTATTTGTCTGAAGCTATCACGAGATTCTTTGCGCGTTACTAATTTCTTTTCATCAGCATATGTTGCGGTTACCTTATTATCTTCGACCAATACTTTTTTTACTTTATCTTCTTTTATATCCTGAAGAATCTTTGTCAATGGCACTTCTTCGGAATTTTTCATTGATTCATTGATGACCGGACCAAACAGAGTGTAAAGAAAGAACATTGCAAAAATGACGATAAAAACAGTTTTTATGTCCAAATTGATTTTAAATACTTTTATTTTTTTATTTTTAGTGCTTTTTACAGTGCGCTTTTTCATACCGCATTATTCTAACATATACCTCACTGTTTTGCATGAAACAGACGAAAGCATAAGAGTTCACGCTCCTTGACACAGTTGTCATTCTGAGCGAAGGGACGTCTGACGTCCCAAAGTCGAGGAATCTCTTACGAGTTTTCACAAAAGGATCCCTCCACCCAATCGCTGCTGCTCATGGAGTCGGGATGACATTGATTGATATGGTTTTGTCAAGACTTGTGAACTCTTACACGAAAGCAGATTATGGAAAATTGAAAGAATATCTATTATATAATATAGCTTTCTATGACAAGGACAATCATATTATTACCGAAATCTACCAATGACGTGCTTGATGAGGTAATGCACGTTCTTTCCAAAGGTGGGCTGGTTATATTTCCATCAGACACAGTGTATGGACTTCTGGTTGATGCAACAAATGAAAATGCCGTCAAAAAATTAATTGAATTCAAAAGTAGACCTCCCGGGAAAGCAATTTCAGTATTTGTTGCAGATTTGGATTTATGTAAAGAACATGTATCAATAAATCAAAAGCAATCCGCAATTCTTTCAAAGCTATTGCCGGGTCCCTTCACCATGGTGCTTCCTTCAAAACATACGGTCCAAAAACTGCTTGAATCTGAAAAGGGAACGCTTGGTGTTCGTGTTCCTGATTATCAGCCGATAATACAATTAACCTCATCATTTAGGAAACCAATTACTGCAACATCTGCAAATCTGGGAGGGAACAGCCCCCATTATTCGATCGATTCGTTCTTGCATCAAATCCCACAAGTAAAAAAGGATTTGATTGACCTCATAGTTGACGCGGGGCATCTGCCTCGGAATAAACCGTCAACCGTCCTTGATCTGACCGAAAGTACGATCAAAACACTTCGATCGGGAGATATTATATTTGAAAAATCAAATGTTCACCAATCTCATTCTGCACGAGAAACACAAAAAATTGGTCAAGAATTAATGCAGAGTTTGTCAGAAAAATATGGGCAAAAGTCGCTTGTTATCATTCTCAAAGGAGATCTTGGTGCGGGAAAAACAGAGATGACACGCGGCATCGCAAATTACTATGGAATAAAGAAGATTATTTCACCAACATTTGTGGTTTATTATGAATACTCTATCCATGATTCACTATCCAAGTTTGTTCATGTAGATTTGTACAATATTCAGGAAGAAACTGAGTTTGATCATTTGGGGCTTTCAGAATATTTGAAGCCTGGTAGTGTGATGGTGGTGGAGTGGGGGGAAAAGTTGGGGAAAATGTATGCAGAGTTTCAGGAGAAGGCAGAAGTTGTGTTTGTCGAGATTGAGCATGATGGGGAGAAGGGGAGGAAAATACACATATGAATAATCAAAAAACAATAACTATACTAGCAATTGACACCTCATGCGATGAAACATCAGTTGCCATTGTTAAAGAGCGTCGAGTCCTTTCACATGTCGAATATTCCCAGATTGCGATGCACGTTAAATGGGGTGGCATCGTACCGTCGATTGCACGACGCGCACATGAAGAACGGATAGATTGGGTGATCCAAAAAGCTCTCAACAAGGCAAAATTAGATCTAAAAAAGATTGATTGCATTGCGGTGACGTATGGTCCTGGACTTGCGATCGCTCTTGAAGTCGGCATCAGAAAGGCCAAAGAATTAGCTGAATTTATCAAGAAACCAATTATTCCTGTAAATCACATGGAAGGGCATTTGTATTCCCCTTTCGTCCAAAATAGTAAAGGTAATCCAAAAACAGATTTCAAATTTCCCTCCATCGGACTTCTAGTTTCTGGTGGTCATACTGAGCTCGTGTTGTTTAAGGATCATTTGATGTACGAAATACTCGGTGAGACACGTGATGATGCGGCAGGTGAAGCGCTTGACAAGGCAGCGCGGATGTTGGGATTTGGTTATCCGGGCGGACCAATTCTTGAACGTTTGGCATCCCAGGTCGATAACCAAGATGTGTATCGCTTTCCACGACCAATGATTGGATCTCAGAATTTTGATTTTTCCTTCTCGGGACTTAAAACGGCACTTTTGTATAAGTTGAAAGAAATGACAGAGGCAGAGAAAAACATAGAGCTACAAAATTTAGCAAGCAGTTTTCAAGAGGCTGTTTTTCTACCCTTGATAAAAAAAACAAAAAAAGCGATGATACAAACCGGAGTAAATCGAGTTTTGGTGGGTGGCGGTGTTGCAGTAAATCAACGGCTTCGAAAAACCATGCGCACAATGGTGAAAGAGCAAGGGGGTACCGTCTGGTACCCTCCATACAAATATTTGAACTTTGACAATGCCGCAATGATTGGTGTGGTTGCGAGTATTCGTGCAAAGTATGATTTAGTTGTTAAAGATGATGATCCCATTGACCGAGAACCACGATTATCGCTCTTGCAATCGAGTATCTGATTGGATACACTTACAAAGCAAACTAAGCCACTGGAAATGACCATTGCTTGTACCCAAAAATTTTACTCGTGAGTTAACATTGTTTGAGTACATACCCGAACTCGCTCTAAAATTTTCAGGTACTTCGCTAGTATTTAAATACAAAAATATGCTATCTCTAAAAAATCTCACCATTTCAGTCGAAGGAAAAACAATCATTAAGGATCTGAATTTTGAATTTGAAAAAGGGAAAACATATGCAATTATGGGCCCAAATGGTTCGGGAAAATCTACGCTCGCATATAGCATCATGGGTCATCCTGCATATAAATTGAGTGATAAAAGTTCGATGAAGCTAAACGGACAAGAGATAAGCCAAATGGATCCAAATGAACGAGCTCAAGAAGGATTATTTCTTTCATTCCAGTCACCCCTTGCACTGTCTGGCGTGAAGGTATATCAGCTTCTTCAACTTGCAATGAATGGAAAAAAGGATCCACTCCAAATTCGTAAAGAAGCACAAAAATATGCAACTGAGCTTGGGATCAGTGAAGAGTTGTTGAGTCGTCCGCTCAATGTCGGCGCATCCGGTGGAGAGCGAAAAAAAATGGAAGTATTGCAAGCTGCAGTTCTAGAAAAAGAACTTCTCCTCTTTGATGAAGTGGATACCGGCGTTGATGTTGATGCGCTGAAAGATATATCGCATTTTTTGACTAAACATAAGAATAGTAAAACATATATTGTCATCACCCATTACAATCGCATTCTGCACTATTTGAAACCAGATTATGTTCTGGTGATGATGGATGGAAAGATTGTCAAAGTTGGAAAAGCGGATCTTGCCAAGCAGATCGAAAATGAAGGGTATGAAATGTTATGAAAAAACAAGACGAATTGAACATCGACTATAAATACGGTTTTTCCATGCCGGAAAAATCATTCTACAAAGCTAAAAAAGGCCTTCGTGAAGATGTGGTGCAGATGATCTCAAAAATAAAAAAGGAGCCAAAGTGGATGCTAGAATTTCGCTTGAATGCCTACAAAATCTTTCTTGAAAAGCAGATGCCAAAGTTTGGTCCGAGTCTTGCCAAGATTGACTTTGACAATATATATTATTACCTCAAACCGACTGAAAATCAGGCAAATACATGGGAGGATTTACCAAAAGAAATAAAGGATACCTATGATAAGATCGGTGTTCCTGAGGCAGAGAAGAAATTTTTGGCAGGAGTGTCTGCGCAGTATGAATCAGAGGTCGTATATGAAAGTGTCAATAAAGAACTTTCAAAAATTGGGGTGATTTTCTGCGACATGGATACCGCGCTGAGAGAACACCCAGAAATTGTAAAGCAATATTTTGGCACACTGATCCCGGCACATGATAATAAATTTGCGGCTTTAAATTCTGCGGTTTGGTCTGGAGGATCATTTGTGTATGTCCCCAAGGGAGTAAAGGTAAAACTTCCCTTGCAGGCGTATTTCCGTATCAATGCCGAGCGATTTGGGCAGTTTGAACGAACACTTATTATCGCCGAAGAAGGATCTGAAGTTCATTATGTCGAAGGATGTACGGCACCGATTTATACCACCGAATCACTTCATGCTGCGGTAGTTGAAATATTTGTCAAAAAAGGCGCACATGTTCGCTATACTACTGTACAAAATTGGAGCAACAATATTTTTAACCTGGTCACGAAACGAACTCACTGTGAAGAAAATGGGTTTATGGAATGGATCGACTGCAATATTGGATCCGGCATTACGATGAAATATCCCAGTGTGTATTTGCATGGCGAAGGGGCACGCGGAGAGGTATTGTCCATTGCTTATGCGGGGAATGATCAGATTCAGGATGCGGGTGCAAAGATGATTCATTTTGCGCCAAACACCTCATCTCGGATCATTTCAAAATCAATCTCCAAAGAAGGAGGGAGGACATCGTATCGAGGACTCGTGCAGGTATCACCGGGAGCCAAGAATTCTTCGGTATTTGTGTCCTGTGATGCATTGATTCTTGATGAAGATTCTCGGTCTGATACGTACCCTGCGATGAGAATTAAGGAAGATGAAGTTGAGGTGCAACATGAGGCAACAGTCGAAAAACTTGGAGATGAAAAATTGTTTTATCTCATGTCACGAGGCCTTACTCAAGCTGATGCAGAAAGTACACTGGTTCTCGGATTTATGGAGCCAGTGACAAAAGAGATTCCACTGGAATATTCAATTGAACTAAATAGATTAATTCGACTTGAGATGGAAGGCAGTGTAGGATAAGGAGTATTTGCGGCAGATTCTGTCCTCGCTTTCCTCCCGTCAGTGCTCATCAGACTTTGTCAGATTGCGCGCTGTCGGGATCCCTCCAGTTCGGACATCTGCCGCATGCGATTCATTTGACATGAAATTTATAAACTTAAATAAACAAAAAAAAGAACACACGCTCTTTGATAAAAAGGGCGAAACGTATGTGGTATATTTTCACAATATATCTGGAAAATTGACATATGAAATTACTGAGCCGGATGTAAAGTTATATATTTACGGACTTTATACGGGAAAGAATGCCGATGAGTTTCATGTTGAGACGGTTCAGCTTCACAAAGCACCAGGATCTGTATCTGATCTTTTAATAAAAGGTGTATTTGAAGATAACTCAAAGTTCATTTATCAAGGACTTATTCGTTTGGAAAAGGAAGCACAACAATCTCATGCGTATCAGAAGAATCAAAATCTTATCATGTCAAAAGACGTTTTTGTAGATTCCCGACCGTACCTTGAAATTCTTGCAAATGATGTTTTTTGTACGCATGGATCGACCACCGGAAAACTCAGTGAAGATCAACTCTTATATGCCCGAACACGTGGCCTTTCAGCAAACGATGCGGAGCAAATGCTTGTGCAAGGATTTATTGATGAAGTGTATCAAAAGGTGCAATCCCACAATCCTGAGTTTACAATTTAGTCAATAATGGATTAGAATACTGACACAATGATAGACCCAGGCAAAATCAAAAAAGACTTTCCCATTTTCAAAAATCATCCTTCATTAACCTATCTCGACTCTGCTGCTACATCTTTGAAGCCAAAAAGTGTTATTAGTAAAATTACTGAGTACTATGAACACTACTCGGCAAATATTCATCGCGGCATTTATCACCTTTCTGAAAAGGCATCGGAAGAGTACGAGGATGCGCGAAAAGTGGTGGCACTATTTCTCCATGCTCCAAGCTCAAATGAAATAATCTTTACCAGAAATGCAACGGAAGGGATCAATTTGCTTGCATCAACGATTGGCGTCACCAATGTTTCAGAAGGTGAAGAGATTGTCACAACTGTTATGGAGCATCATGCCAATTTTGTCCCTTGGCAACAACTTGCATTTGATGTTGGGGCAGATTTCAAAGTAATAGATATTGATGAAAATGGCTCGCTTCCTCTCAAAGTAAATGGTCATAACTCAAAGTCAAAAACACTAGATGAAATCTCAGATATTATTTCAAAGAAAACGAAAATATTGGCACTTGGTCTCGTTTCAAATACACTTGGTACGATTAATCCGGTCAAAGCAATTATTGCTGCGGCAAAAAAAATTAATCCTCAAATTATAGCTGTGGTCGATGCAGCGCAAGCCGTGCCACATATGAAGATCGATGTTCAAGATTTAGGGTGCGACTTTTTAGTATTTTCATCTCACAAAATGTTGGGACCAACCGGTGTCGGCGTTCTCTGGGGTCGTCATGAAATATTGAAACAAATGCCTCCCTATCAGTATGGAGGTGATATGATTCGGACAGTTGCACTTTCTGATACAACCTTTGCAGATTCACCGCATAGATTTGAAGCAGGAACACCGAATATCGCCGGAGTCATTGGGTTAAAGGAGGCGATCGCCTATCTTGAAAATGTAGGACTTGATTCCATTCGAAAACATGAACATGCGTTGACAAAATATGCTATGGAAAAACTAACCGAGACATTTAAAGAATGTATCACTATCTTTGGACCAGCTGACCCCGAGAAACGTGCAGGGTTAGTCTCATTTCATATCAATGGAGTTCATCCACATGATATTGCACAAATTCTTGATGAACATGACATCGCCGTACGAGCAGGTCATCATTGTACAATGCCGCTGCATACGCGATTAGATGTTGCTGCAACAACACGTGCAAGTTTCTATATTTACAATGATGCGCAAGATATTGATAAATTGATTGATGGATTGAAGATTGCGACTAAAACCTTTTCCAAAAAATCTTAACTCAAAAAACATATGAGCATCTATGCTGATCTAATACTTGATCATTATCAAAATCCTCGAAACAACGTTTCGATAAAAGGAGCAACTTCAAAAGTTGATCTTGATAATCCGTTGTGTGGGGACAAGATCCACATGGAAATTCGTGAAAAAGATGGCGTCATTGAGGAAATTGGTTTTACCGGTGAAGGGTGCGCCATATCTATTGCTTCTGCATCAATGCTTACTGAACATGCAAAAGGAAAAACTAAAAAAGAGTTACTAGAAATTAGTGTCGATGATGTGTTAGGATTATTGAATATTGAGCTTACTCCCAATCGCATGAAATGTGCGCTTTTGAGCTGGGAGGGTTTACGAAAATTACTAATTTAATATTTTTATATGTCTGACGGTCAAAATTTAAAAAACCCATCTAGTCCTTCAGGTCCGGTCACCGTTCGTGATTTGAAATTCCATGTCGATCGCGATTTGTGCATTGGCGCTGCAACCTGTGTTGCAATTGCTCCCCATACCTTTGTTATGGATTCAGAGGCAAAAGCGATCATTCTTGATACGGCTGAAAACGACACCAACGAAGCCATAATTGATGGCGCTCGTGGGTGCCCAACAGCGGCAATTATCATTGAAGATACTGCCGGAAATAAGATTTTTCCTCAGTAATTTTCTTACAATGATTTCAGACAAAACTTCGACTACACCTGATGACAACAAATCTCATGTGAGACCCTGTCCCGAGTGTGGCATGCAAACGATCAAAGGAATGCCCGGGGGACGGGATGCGACATGTACAAATTGTGGCTATAAAGATCCGTGTTGTTATGACTGAAAATATCGAGATCCCCCTTCAGGAAGGGGGTGCCTGTAAGGCAGGGGATGTTATTTAAAACAAAGAGTACATCCCTTCCCCCGACGTGACGTCGGAGGACTCCCTTCAAAAGGGAGATCGTATTTTGTTGTCATGCTGAACTTGTTTCAGCATCTTTATAAGATAGATCCTGAAATAAATTCAGGATGACAAGGGAAAATAGGATAAATTACTTAGAAAGGAGGATGAATGAATATGGAATCAGCTTATAAAATACTACTGTTTATTGCAATAATTGCAATCTCTGGGATTACACTCTATCGAAATAGAAAAAAAATAAGGTTGCACCTTATTACTTCTTCTCTGTATTATGAATACAGAGAGTAGATTGTTTTCTCGAATGAGAATAGAATACCTATCGACTAATACTTTGTTCGCATTTATATTACATACACATCATGCATTTTAATTGGAAAATTGGTGGAGAAGCGGGTTTTGGAATCATGACTTCAGGTCTAACATTTGCTAAGATTGCTACTCGGTCAGGATACAATATTTTTGACTATGCAGAGTATCCTTCCCTCATACGTGGAGGCCACAATACCTACGAAGTTGTTGTCTCCGAAGATCAACTTACCGCTCCCAAATGGGATATTGATCTCCTTGTATGCTTGAACAAAGAGACATTTGACACACATAAATATCGCTTGACCGACAAGAGTATGGTAATATTCGATCCCGAGATGTTTTCTCCCGATATTCCCTGTATACAAATCCCCATTTGTTTTACTCAGATCAAGAAGAGTGAGAAAATCGACCAGATGATGGTGAATACGATCGCCGTTGCCGCGAGTATTGCGCTTCTTGGAGGAGCACTCCAAGTATTTGAGGAGCTGATTCATCAACAGTTTGATCGAAAGGGAAAAGATGTGGTAAATTTCAATCTCCGCCTCGCAAAAATTGGGTACGACGAAGCAATGAAATCCAAACACCCTAAGCTTGAGGTTTTGAAAAAGAAAGATGTGTTCAAGCAAAAGATGGTGATTGCAGGGAATGAGGCATACTGTTTAGGAGCGATGGCTGCTGATTGTCGGTATTATGCGTCATACCCAATGACTCCGGCCTCTACAGTTCTTACTACATTAGCAGTCTGGCAATCAAAAAATCAAATGGTTGTTCGTCATCCTGAAGATGAGCTTTCTGCGATAAATTCAGCACTTGGAGCTGCATTTGCAGGAGTGAGAGCTTCGGTTGGTACTTCGGGTGGAGGATTTGCCCTGATGACGGAAGCGATATCCTACGCGGGAATTGCAGAGATTCCCATTGTTGTCTTTCTTGCGATGAGACCAGGTCCGGCAACCGGTGTTCCGACATGGACAGAACAAGGCGACCTGCTTTTTGCAGTACACGCAGGTCATGGAGAGTTTCCGAAAATGGTTCTTGCCCCCGGTGATCCGGAAGAGATGGTTGCACTTACCCTTAAGGCATTTGATTTTGCGGACGTGTATCAGACTCCTTGTATTGTAGTCTCAGACAAATATTTATCAGAATCACATACCTCACCTGACAAAGAAACCATTGACCAAAAACTTAAAAATCATGAGATTCGAAGAGGAAAAATTGTTTCAGATACAAAAGAATCACCCTATCTTCGGTACAAGTGCGCAGATGATGGAATCTCAGAAATGTTGATTCCGGGGAAGAAAGGAGTGTTTTATCAAGCAAATTCATACGAGCATGTTGAAGATTCTCACACGACCGAGGATGTCAATGTACGAGTACAACAAGTAGACAAGCGAAATGCAAAAATTCAAACATATTTCAAACATGATTTTGAGTTGCCAAAGATTTTTGGTGATCTCAAGGAGGCCGAGATTGTGTTTGTGTCATGGGGATCGGTGAAAGGTTCAATTCTTGAAGCCCAAAAAAGGCTTGTCGATAAAAAAACTGCCTATATTCACTTTACATATCTGTATCCGATGCCTGAAGAGCCAATTCGACTCTTGTTTGCGCCATGTGAAGGGAAGCGGATAATACTTATTGAAAACAATTCTCAAGCTCAGTTTGGTCAGCTTCTTAGAATGCAAACGGGCATTTCCATTAAAGAGAAATTTCTGAAGTATGACGGAAGGCCCATTTGGCCCGAAGAGATCGCATCATATGTCGAGAATAAATATGAATTGAAAATTGAAAAAATAAAAACTGATGAGGAACCAGAGCCAGATCCTGAGAAAAAAAAGAAAGATCTTATGGATAGGTTAACCCAACAGATGGCGTGAATTACAAATTGATTTGTGTCATGCTGGAATTATTTCAGCATCTTTAAAGATCCCGAAACAAGTTCGGGATGACAAGGAGAACATATATGGATAATCTAGGATTTAATGGATATGCACCAACATGGTGCCCGGGGTGTGGAGACTGGGGAATTCGCGTCGGGATTAAATCAGCTCTTGAACAACTTGGATTTGATCCTTCGACGATCTTCATGTCTTTTGATATTGGATGTTCGGGAAATATGAACGATTTCATAAATGGATATGCGACGCATGGGCTTCATGGCAGATCAATACCGACGGCAGTCGGAATGAAATGTGCAAACCATGATATGAATACGATTGTCATTGGTGGGGATGGTGGCATATACGGAGAAGGGGGAAATCATTTTCTCCATGCCTGTCGTGGAAACCATGATATAACAGTTATTGTCCACGACAATATGGTGTACGGACTGACGACTGGGCAGGTTGCGCCAACGGCAAAAAAAGGCTACAAATCAAAGTCCACCCCTCAAGGCATTATTGAAGTTCCGGTAAATCCCCTAGCCCTTGCAATCACGCAAGGAGCGACATTTGTGGCGCAAGGCTTTGCTGGTGATGCGCGCTCACTTATTGAGATTCTTAAAGCTGCCGTAACTCATAAAGGATTTTCGCTCGTTAACATTCTTCAACCATGTGTGACTTTTAATAAAGTAAACACCTATCAATATTATTTAAAAAATACCTATGCGCTTCCTGAGGACTACACGCCAGACGATAAAAAAGAAGCAGTTGTAAAAAGCATGGATGTACTTGATGAAAAATATCCACTTGGGATATTGTATCGAGAAGAAAAGCCGGTGTATCACGAGAATATCCCACAACTTGCAGTTCCACTGGTCAAGCGTGCACGATTTACTGATTTTGAATCATTTACTTCGCCATTTGTGTAAAGTTTAACCCAAATTTACACATGTTGACTTTTAGCAATCAATTTAATATACTGCTAAGATATGTCTGAAATAAATTCTGGAAAAAATGAAATCTACCCTGTTGTGGCAATCAGAGATGGAATTGTATTTCCGTCAGCTG